>Ga0100401_1003237_pt1 | contig 12477 bp, 10 predicted proteins | sample CryGeymeta201525_FD_80421 | JGI IMG/M metagenome (GOLD analysis project Ga0100401, IMG submission 80421) | Groundwater microbial communities from Crystal Geyser aquifers in Utah, USA - Crystal Geyser metaG 2015-25 | ecosystem: Environmental > Aquatic > Deep subsurface > Groundwater | place: USA...
AAGGGATCGTCAAGCGGGACCAAGCGAATCTGAACCGTGTCGAGGATTTGCTGCTCGGAGAGGGCAGGCATGCGGAACTGGGAACTGGCCATGCTGTTTTCTGCCCTTCCTGTCTGGAAATGTTCAGCATTTCCTCCCTAGGCTCTGGTTGTAACTGGGTTGCGCGTTTGCAAAAATCCGCCGTGGCGGGAACGTCCTTCCTCCCCTTCGGCCTCGCTGAGTCGACTTTGATGATTTAGAGAAAGCCGTGCGCGAGCTTTTGCTGAATGAGGAGATCTATGTCCGGGTGGTGGAGGGGCTAACCCGCATTTCTCATACCCCCGGCCGCCATTCGTCGATGGGTGGCTGAATGTCGGTGAGGGATGAGATCAGCGGCTTTTGATCACCCTCGGCGATCTTCAAGGCGGGGTTTTGCCCCGCCGTCGGCATCTCAATGCGCCACCGTGGGGTTTTTCGAGGCAATTTTCCCCGTTTCCCGTGTGCGTGGACACAGCCCCTCCCCGCGTCCCCTCAATGACGCCTTCCTTTCGCTATTTCTTCTCTCTCCACGATTCGCGGCTCAAGCCGGTGCGGCCCGCAGCCGCTCCCAGATGGCGCAGCAGGACCTGGTTCTGGGCTAGGCCTACGACGTAAAACACCTCGTTTTGTTCGCACCACGAAAAGATCGCATCGCGGGCGAAGCCGCTGTCGCCCCGCAGGATGATGCGTGCCTCGGGAAATCGCTCGCGGATGATGGGCACGATGCGCTGGAGGGCTTCGAGTGTGCCGTCGCTTGCGTCCCGATCGCTGGTGCGCAGCTGCGCCCAGGCCGGCCACGGCCCGATGAAGCAATAAAGCGGAAGATAACAATAATCGCCGTAGTAGCCGTGGAAGAAACGGCCTTCCTGTTGGCCGTGAATGAGGCTGTCGGTGGCGTCGAAATCCAGCTCGATCTCCTCGGTGTCGGGGGCAAGGCGGGAGACGGCCTGGCTGATGAGCAGGCGCTCGATGGCCGCATGATCAGCATGGATCTTGTGGACGCCTGAGACGCTCTCCTCAGTGGTTCTGGAGTTGGTCAGTTCAAGCCGGTTGAGAGTGGATTTACCCGCTAGGGCTCGTCCCTTGTTCTCACCGGAGCGGTCCAGACCGAGCGGGTCGGATTTGCCCACGTCGAGCGCCATCATCGGGTCGCGACGAAGGGTGTCATGGTCGTTGAGATCCTCTTACCCCATGGCCATGCCCAGGATGCGCTGGCGTAGTCGTTCGGGAACGGTGTGCTCGATGAGTGCCTGACAGCGATGACCCGTGAAGCAGGCAGCGAGTTGGTCGATCATGCGGGTGCGTGCGTCGATTTCACGCAATAGCAGTACGCCGCCGTCGGCGCTGACATTGCCACCTTGAAAATCGGCAACGACTTTGCGTTTGCCGAGGTCTTGAGAAATCGAACGATTGCTGGATACACTCTGTCATGTGGCGCTTGGGTTTTGTGTGTGGGGTATTGATTTGAACACCAACACTTTACACCAAAATCCCAACCGTCCGCAATTCGTAGTATGAGAAATGCGGGCTAGCAAAAACTGGTCAGGAAGAGAATCATGTAGTCGGCGGGTGAATGACGGCGTTTCTGTCGGTCTAAGGATGTGGGCGAGGCAAGAGACGGGGATGATGTGTTTTCCTTTGGTGTTGAGGGCGTAGTCGAAACCGAGGTAAGCCGCACTCTACCAGAGCCCCAACTTGCCGAAATTCACGGCATACAAGCCCATCAGCAGGTTCGCCACGGCGTGCATCACCACGCAGGCACCCAGATTTTTGCTCCAAACGCAGAGCAAGTAGGTCAATGACCCATAGACCAGCGCTCCGGCGTAGTCGATCGGCGCATGAGCGACCACGAACAACCCGGTCACGACCGCGAAGCTCAGTGCCGATGGCTTTCCAAAAGGTTGTTTCCAATACTTCCCCTCCCAATCGAGCAGCAGCCGCATCATGAACGAGCGCCAGAAGATCTCCTCGACCAAAGCCACCACCACCACTGCTCGTAGGAAGCGCATGACCAAAGCCGACCAGTAGCCCGCAGTCCCCTCTCCAAAGATCTCGCCTGGATCAAACCCTTCCGTCCGCGAAGCGAGTCCCAGCCACTTGCGCCAGCCTTCCGGCTGACCTTCCATTCCGAGCCAGTCGTAGAGCGTCGTCGGCAGCAGCCAAAAGCCGATCCCCACGGCCCCGAAGACCACGCCGATCAGTGACCACTTCCAGGACCAGTCGAACTCGTAACTCCGCCACCACCTGATGAGCAGCCCAAGAGTGATCACCGTCTGCAGAGGATAGATCCACTGCTCGGGGGCTCTCCTCCACCATGGAGCATTCGGAAGATCGATTTTAAAGAATGAGTCCGCCAGTTGCAGAACCATCAGAAACCCGATGAACACCGCAAAGGGAATCACCTGGCGTGGCACCCACCCGTCAGGGTTGGCCAAGCGCATCTGCGCGGCGCTCGATTTCGCTGGATCAGTAGCAGCCATAACTCATCAAAGGCGACCGACAAAGGCCTCCATCTTATCCATCGCGAGGCGCAACTCGTCCATGCTCGTCGCATAGCAGCAGCGAAGGAAACCTTCTCCTGAAGCCCCAAATGCTGTCCCAGGAACCGCCGCGACTCCCTCTTCTTCCAGAAGCTTCATCGCAAAGTCCTTACTACCCAAGCCCGTCTTGCGAATGTCTGGGAAGACATAAAACGCACCACCGGGCGAGTGACAGTCGAGCCCCATTTCATTAAGGCGCTTCACTAACAAGTCACGCCGTTGGTGATAGCTATCACGCATCATCGCCACGGCCGGAGCACCATTTTCCAGTGCCTCGATCGCCGCCATCTGGCTCACGATCGGCGCACAAAGCATCGAATACTGGTGAATCTTCATCATCGCTTCGACGACCGGTTCCGGCGCACAAGCATAGCCGAGCCGGAAGCCTGTCATGGCAAAGGCTTTCGAAAATCCGTGTAGTAAAATTGTCCGCTCCCGCATGCCGGGCAACGAAGCGATCGAGATGTGTTCCTCGTCCGTGTCGTAGCGCAGCTCACAGTAGATCTCATCGCTTAGAACCATCAGGTCGTGCTCAACGCACAACTTGGCGATCCCCTCCAAGTCTTCGCGGCTTGCCGTGGCACCCGTTGGGTTCGTCGGAAAGTTGAGCATCAGCACCCGGCTCTTCGGCGTGATCGCCGCCGCCAAGGCCTCGGGTTTCAGTGAGAAGCCATCACGCTTCCTTGTCTCTACTGGAACGGCTTTCCCGTAAGCCATCACAATGCTCGGAGAGTAGGAAACATAGCAGGGCTCGTGGTAAATCACCTCATCCCCAGGATCGAGCAAGGCACGCAGCGCGATATCGATCGCTTCCGAGACGCCGACGGTCACGAGCACCTCGGTCAGCGGCTCGTATTTGACGTGGAAAAGCTCATCCACGTATCGCGCAATCGATTTCCGAAGCGCCGGTAAACCGAGGTTCGACGTGTAGCTCGTGTGCCCTTTTTCCAAGGAATAAATCGCCGCCTCACGGATGTGCCATGGAGTGACAAAGTCCGGCTCACCCACACCGAGCGAGATCACGCCCTCCCGGCCTTGCACAAGCTCGAAGAAGTCGCGAATCCCGGAACGCGGGACGCTGGCAACCTGACGGGCGATTTTTTTCGTGTAATCCATGAAATCCTCCGGCCTTCCGCCGGGCGCGGCATTTCAGAGGCTAGCTAGACAACACGCAATCCCAATCCCTCTCAGCTTGTGGAAGTCTCCCCTGCTCGGCACTCAGCACGCGGATCGCTCAAGCGGTTCGACATCACTTCCCAACCCCCAAAACTCCCGCTACAGCTTCTCCCATCCGGATCGGCTCATTTTCTCCCGCAACACGGATCTCCATGATTCCTGCCAAGGGATCTCGTGCGACCACTTCAACCTCCATGCCAGGCCTCAACCCCTGACTTTGCAACCACCTGAGGAACTCAGGTTCGTCGCGCGCGACACGCACCACCTGATACTTCCCCGGCCCGCACTCACTGAGCTTGCGTAAATCATCCTCACGCACCACTCCATTGACATCCGGAATGGGATCGCCGTGGGGATCATGCGCAGGCCGCCCAAGCATCTCATCGATCCGCTCGACCAAACGATCCGACAGCACATGCTCCAGCACCTCGGCCTCTTCGTGGACATGGGCCCAGTCAAGATGCATCACCTCAACCAGAAATAGCTCAACCAACCGATGGCGACGTAGCACCTGTACCGCCGCTGCTTTTCCCGAATTCGTGAGGACGACCCCTTTGCGCGGCAGGTATTCGAGATACCCTTCCTTGGCCAGATGCTTCATCATCGTCGTGACCGTCCCCGGAGTCAGACTTAGCGCCGTTGCGATCTTCCCGATGGGAACCAATTTCTCATCAAGAGCCTCGTCAGACAGACGGAGAATCGCTTTGAGATAGTTTTCAACCGTGCTGCTCGGCATCTGGGGGCAGCTTAGACTTTGAGACATCAAAGTCGAGAAATCGATGCTCGCCACTTCCTCATTTCTACCAAACGATAGCCCGGAGCATGCTGCGCCTCACGCAGCCTCGGCTTACCTTCACCCCTTTCTCAAGCATCACCCAGTCCGCCGCATCGAGAAGATCGAGCGTCTTCTCTCCGAGCAAGGCAGGTAGCACACTTGCAGCCCGCAGCCGCCGTATCTTCAGATTTTTCGAATAGCGCTTTCCCTCGTCCAACCACCCGCGCGAAGTCTTTCGCCACTTCTCCGACTCACGCATCAAAGCATCGTGATCTCGGCCATCAACGACTGGTAAATAGCAGCGACCATGCTTCAAATCGCCCGGCAGATCCCGCAGGATATTCACCAGCTGCAGACCTTTGCCGTAGTCGATTCCACGCGACTCCAGCACCGCCGGATCCGTCGTGGAAAATTTCTCACCCAAAGTTTCGAAGCCGATCTTCGTCCAGAACGCCCCAACACAGCCTGCCACCCGCCAGCAGTAGTCTTCCAAACTCGCGGCATCAGGAATAATCGCCGGCCCCTGCGCAAACCTCTCCACGTCCAAGCGCTGGCCGCCGGTAATGATTGCGATCACCTCCCGAACGATCTTTTGCTGATCTCCTGGCAGGCCATCGAGCGCCACGAAACACTCATCCAAGCGCTCCATCAGTCGACGCTCGCCAGCATGACTTTGCTTCTCCGAGAACCGCCGTAGATCACTCCTCCAGACTGATCCCCCTCCATGGATTTCGGAAATAAATCCATCGAGCCACTGCATTCGCTCATCCGGTGAAACCACAGCCGTGTCCGCGATGGTATCACTCGCGCGTGCCAAGAGATATGCCAAACTAACAGGGACTCTCATCGGCCCCGGCAGCAAGCGAAGTGAAATCGCGAACGATCGCGACACTTCGCGAACCAAATGATGATCCATCTTCGACATGCTCTTCAGTGCAAGTCACCGAGCCCCCGCTGAGTCCACTCCAGCGCCTCCTGATACTCCTCATTTCCCGGGCGCTCGCGGCTCAACTCATCCCAGACTTTCACAGCCTTGGAAAATGCCGTCGCCGACACTTCCTTCTTCCCCTCCAATTGCGCGGCAAGCCCCATATCAGCCAGCACATAGCCTAAAGATCGCTGGATCTGCTCACTTCTCGAAATCCCATAAGGACTTTCCAAAAGCCCCTCCAGAATCTCCACCGCCTTCTGTTCGTGCTCGATTTCCTTCTCGCGATCACCAGAGAATCCAAGCATCCTGCCCTTCTCCCATGTGAGAAGGGCGAAGCGGTAACGCGCTACAGGGTCCGCCTTCTCACCAACCGTGAGCCCCTCGATCAAGCGGAGACCTTCATCGTAAAGCTCCATCGCCTCTTTGCTTTCACCCCGGTCCCGGAGAATCCCTGCCACCAACCCACGCTGCGCCGCCAGCAGCGACCGAGGTTCCGCGCTGTCCGGCCGCTGCGGAAGCACTTCGACCAGCAACTTCACCGCCGCGTTCGACATCATCTCGGCGTTCTTCAAATCACCAGCGATCAGCGCCGACTCCGCGATCGATCCATAACATCCAGCCAGCTCGATGCGCAGGTTCAGATCGGATGGCTTCGCCTTGATCAAATCCACCAGCACATCGGACGCCAACGTTCGCACCGTTCGCGCATCCCCCATTTCACCCATGCCGTCGAGAATCGTCGCCGACGAAAGATAGCAGGAAACAAGCTCTGATCTCAGGATCGCGACGTCTGGTCGATTAACCACCAGTCGATTGAGATCCTGAGTCGCGCGATGGAGCAACTCCAAGGCCTTCGCTTCATCCCCCGAAGCCGCGAGCTGGCGCGACTCATGAATGTCTAGAATCGCAAGCAACTGCGTGACACGATCCGCGTCGACCTCCGACTGAGGCACCGACTCCAAGGCTCGGCGCGCGGTGCCAAAACTTGCATCGGTTTCCATGTCGTTATTCTCCTGCCTGAGAAGAGCGAGAAAAAGTCGATCGGTCGCCAGACGGAGCTCCAATTCAGCCCCCGCCGCATCAAGTTTTCCCGCAACCGCGATGGCCTCCTCCAATCGATGCGCCGCTTTGACGGGGTCCCCGCTTGCCAAAGAAATCTCCGCCAACTGCAACTTCGCACGGGCCCGTTCATCGTCGAGACCCTCGACTTCAGCGGTGCGCTCCAGAAAGCGTTCGAAATATTTTTCCAGCCGGGACAAGCGTAGCTCCCTCCCATCCAGAGGCGGCAAATTCCGATTCCCCTTCTCCATCGCCCAGGCAAAAAGACGATCTCCGATGGCCCGTGACTCCTCGATTCTCGCCAGCCACATCGACGACTCGGTCTGCAGCGTTTGTTTCGCAACCGCCTCAGCCTCCCGGGACCGATCGCGCTGATCTTCCGCCTCCTCGACGTCTCCCGTCAGTCTCTCAACATCCGCCTTGCGCTCGGTGATGGCCGTCTTCAACTGGGATCGAGTCAATTGCCACAGCATCACCAGTAAGATCACCACCGCTGCCAAAACACCCGCCGCCACACTCGCCCGCCAAGCAGCTCGCTGTGAGCGCCTTCGCTGATCCAGTAGCTCCTCACGCTTAAGGTCCTCTTCAACTGCGACTTCCGCCTTCCGCAAAAGACGGCGAATTTCCATCCCATTTGCCGGGCGCGCCAGAGGATCGAGAGCCAAACAGGCATCTACCACTTCGCGATAAGCCTCCTCCAAGAGATTGGCCGGCTCACTCGGCCACGACATCTCACTCTGGGCCTCCAAGGCATTCGCGATCTTTCCGAGATCCGCCGCAATACCATCCCGAGCCGTCTCTCCGGATGGCGGAGCTACTTTCTGGAAGGTCGAGTCGCAACGCGGAAACGACCCGGTCAACAGCCGAAATGCAATGACTCCGAAGGCAAATACATCCCAGCGGTAACCCTCTTCCTCGTGATATCCGTCCGACGACCGGAGCTGCTCAGGAGGATGGTAGAGACAGGCATCCGTGAAATCCAAATGTCCGATCCCCGGCATGTGCCCAAGGCCCCAGTCGACCAAGACCACCTCGCCATCGTCATCGAAAAAGACATTTCCGGGCTTCAAGTTACCGTGCGCAACCTGACGATCGTGGAGCCCCGCCAAGGCATCCGCCAATCCCACCACCACCGGCCACGAGCGATCGCCGGGATACTCATCAAGCTGGTGCTGCAAGCTTCTCGGGTGCCACTGACCGTCCTCCTGCTGATCCGCCAAACACGCCGTGAGCCGCGTCGCCGGGCGCGCCCGAAAATCGGCTTCATCGACCGGAAGCACCCCTTTCGGCCATCCGCCCCGTTCCAGACGGGCACAGGCTTTCTCCAGAACCGCTCGATTGATGGCCATGCCGTCGAGCAACTTGACCGCCTTCACCGAGCCATCGGACTTCACCGCACGGAAAACCGCGCCGCTAGGTCCTGATCCCAGCAGCTCTCTTTCCCGGAAAACATCCAGATGGGGCGACTCCATACAGGGAGCTTAGCGATGATCCTCGCCACGCCAACCCTTCAGTCTGCCACCTCCAAAGTGCCAAAATCGAAGAAATCTCGATTTTTCAGCTGATAAGATGAAGCTACAAGCTTCGTAGGCTTTCGAACGCCTCAATTTCGTCGTCCTATGAAACATCAGTGCCCCGGCAACCCGCTCGAACGCTATTCCTCGCGCCGCGAGTTCCTCTACGTCGGGATGCTCGGCGGTCTCGGACTCTCGCTTCCCGGATTTCTCCAGCAACAAGCACAGGCAGCCCAGAAATTCTACGAAACCAAGGAAGGCCAGGCGAAAGGGATCATCCACATCTTCCTCCCGGGCGGCATGGCCCATCAGGAATCTTTCGATCCAAAACCCTACGCCCCCGCCGAATACCGCGGGCCATTCGGCGCCATCGACACCAAACTTCCCGGCATCCAGTTCGGCGAAAAACTCCCGCACCTCGCCAAGATCGCCGACAAGCTGACGATCATCCGCTCGATGTCCCACGGCGAAGCCGCCCACGAACGAGGCACCCACAACATGTTCACCGGCTATCGCCCCTCACCCGCGGTCGATTATCCCTCCATCGGCTCGGTCATCTCCCACGAACTCGGATCAAAGAACAACCTTCCCCCCTACGTCTGCGTCCCGAATGTCCCGAACGAATTCGCCAACTCCGGCTACCTCTCGTCCGCCTACGGCCCCTTCGCCCTTGGATCAAATCCTGAACAAGGCAACTTCCAAGTCCGCGACCTCAACCTCCCCGGCGACGTCAGCGAAGAACGCTTCGCCCGACGCCGCTCGCTGCTCGAAACCGTCGATCACCACTTTCGCACCATGGAGGAATCCGACGCTCTCGACTCGATGGATGCCTTCTACCAGCACGCCTATAAATTGATCTCCTCCGAGAAAGCCCGCGAAGCCTTCAACCTGAAAGCCGAAGACGAAAAGACGAAAGAAGCCTACGGCAAAACCGCCGCCGGCCAGCGCATGCTCCTCGCCCGCCGTCTGATCGAAGCCGGCACCCGGTTCGTCTCTCTAACAGCCGGCGGCTGGGACCACCACGACAACATCAAGGCAGGCATCGAACGCGAACTTCCACCCGTCGACAAAGCCATCGCCGCCCTCATCAACGACCTCGAACAACGCGGCATGCTCGACTCGACCCTCGTCATGGTCACGTCGGAGTTCGGTCGCACCCCCAAGATCAATCCGACCGGCGGCAGAGACCACTGGCCACGCGTTTTTTCCACCATGCTCGCCGGCGGCGGCGTGAAAAAGGGATACGTCCACGGCTCGTCCGACGCCCTCGGCGGAGAAGTCGATACCGATGGCGTCACCGTCGCCGACCTCGCCACCACGATCTACAAGCAGATCGGCATCACCGCCGACAAGGAACTCATGGCCCCCGGCAACCGCCCCATCGAGATCGTCGACGGCGGCAAGGTCCTCGAATCCATCTTGGCATAAAATTGGAACGGCGATGGCCAGCGCCCCAAAGGAGCAACGGCACCGCTTCGCGAACCACCAAGGATCATGAAGTTCACCTATCGATGTCTAAGAGCCCTCACCATGTTATTGCCAGTAACGATCGTCCTCGGGCTCATCTACTTTGCTTCGTATTTTTTCCTCATGGAAAAAGGAACGGCCCTCAATCGCCAAACTCTGATCCCCGAATACTCGTCCATCTCCCGCCTCGGAAAAGACGAACGAAGGATCGGCCCAGTCACTCTCCAGGTGAGCTACTCAAGCTGGCTAAACCCCATCTTCGAGCCACTTGATCGCATCTTTCGTTAAACTCACTTGGCCACATCGAGTTCAACCACCCAGTGATCAGCGACCACCATTGACCCACCTCCCATGCCCCGCCTGTTCTCCATTCTGGTCTCTGGATTCTTGATTCTGGTCTCTCAAGCCTTCACCCCCGATCTCGCCCGCATCGCCCCCCAAGGCGTCCAACGAGGCACGGAAATCGACATCAACCTCCACGGCGACCGCCTCGAAAACCCCGTGGAAATTCTCTTTCACCAACCCGGCATCGAAGTCCTCAAGCTCAAAGCCAAGAACCCCAAACTCATCACCGCCCGCATCCGCATCTCACCCGATGCCCAGCTCGGCGAACACCCACTCCGCCTCCGCACCAATGGCGGCGTCACCTATCTCCGCTCGATCTGGGTCAGCCAGTTCCCGACCGTCTTGGAAAAGGAACCGAACAACGACTTCGACGCCCCGCAAAAAGTCGAACTCAACACCACCGTCCAAGGCATCGCCAAAACCGAGGATGAAGACCTTTACTCCGTCGTCCTCAAAAAAGGAGAACCGCTCTCCGTCGAAGTCGAAGCCATGCGGCTCGGCCGAGTCTTCTTCGATGCCTACGTCGCCATCCTCGACCCCAAACGCTTCGAGCTCGCCGCCTGCGACGATTCCCCACTGCTCTACACCGATGCCTCCGCCTCGATCATCGCACCGGAAGACGGCGAATACCGCATCGTCGTCCGCGAAGCCGCCTACGAAGGAAGCGACGCCTCCCGCTACCGTCTCCACATCGGCAGCTTCCCCCGCCCCTCCGCCGTCTTTCCTCCCGGTGCCAAACCCGGCGAGACCCTCGATTTCAAATTCATCGGCGATCCCTCCGGAGACATCACCCGCAGCATCTCCATTCCTCCCGACGCCTCCGACCGCTTCCCGGTCTTCGCCGAGCGCGACGGACTACTCTCGCCATCACCCAATTGGATCCAAGTATCCCCACTTGACCACCTCGCCGAAGTCGAACCAAACGAAGGATTCAAAAACGCCACCCCGGCCCCCGCCATTTCCTTCGCCGTCCATGGCATCCTTTCGAAAAAGGACGACACCGACTGGTATCGTTTCAGCGCAAAAAAGGGCCAGAACCTCGACTTCCAGATCCTCGCCCGCAGCCTGCGCTCACCCCTCGATTCCGTCATCATCATTCACGATTCCAAAAGCAAGGGACTCGCCAACAACGACGATCAAGGCAGCCCCGACTCCGTCCTCAAATGGACCTGCCCCGAGGACGGTGAATACTGCGTCAGCGTCCGCGACAAACTCATGCGCTCCGGCCCCGACTTCTTCTACCGACTCGAAGTCATCAACCGCTCGCCCTCCATCTCCGCAACCCTACCGGTCGCCGAGCGAAATCAATCCCAGCTACGCAAAGTCATCAGCATCCCCCGCGGCAACCGATACGCCACCGTCATCAACATCAGCCGCAACAACCTCGGCTGCGACGCCCTTTTCGAAAGCGGAACGCTTCCCGCCGGCATGAGCATGCAGGTCCCTAACATCCCGCGTGCCCTCAACAACTTCCCCGTCGTCTTCGAAGCGGGTGCCGACGCCCCCATCGCCGGCTTCTACACCCCCTTCACCATCCGCGCCACCGGCGACAAAGCCCCCCAAGTCTCCGGCCCCCTGAAAGAAGAAATCCACCATATCGAAGTCAACAACCAGGGCCCCTACCACTCGACCTTCTCCGAAAAAATCGCCGTCGCCATCACCGAAGAAGCCCCCTTCTCCATCACCCTTGAAACACCGCCAGCCCCGATCGTCCCGCGAGGCATCCTCAAACTCAAAGTGCGCGCCCAGCGCAACGAAGGCTTCGACGAACCCATCACCCTGCGCTTCCTCTGGAACCCACCCGGCATCGGCTCACCCGCCAATATCAAATTGGAAAAAGGCAAGAACGAGATCGACTACGAAATCAATGCCAACCCCGACGCCCCCACCGGCGATTGGCAGGTCTGCGTGCTCGCCGATGCCAACACCCCGAAAGGCCCCGTCTTCGTCTCCTCATCCCTCGTCCCCCTCAAAGTCGCCGAGCCATGGCTCACCGCCACCATCGATCTCAGCGCCACCGAGCAAGAACGCAACGTCCCGGTCCTCTGCAAACTTGAGTCTCTAACAGCTTTCGAAGGCAAGGCCAAAGCCGAACTCATGGGACTTCCCCACGGCACCAAAACCAATCCCATCGAGTTCACTCACGGCACCGCCGAACTCACCTTCCCGATCGAAGTCGCCAAGGACGCCGCCATTGGAAAACACAACGGACTTTTCCTCCGCATTGAAGTCCCTAACAACGGCACCACCGTTCTCCACCAAACCGGCCACGGAGGCACCCTGCGCATCGACAAACCGTCCCCAAAAGAAGTCGCCGCCAAACCCAAGGAAGAGCCCCAAAAGGAAAACAAACCCACCGCCAAACCCCTCTCCCGCCTCGAACAACTCCGCCAGAAGGCGAAGTAGTCCCCAGCGATAGACTGCGGTGATTCATTAACGCTTTGCCGAAGGATTTTAATCCGACACCGAAGCTCCCCTAAGCAAACAAACACGCAATCCAAGTCCTCCCCATTTTGAGACCTTCAGTATCGTAAGCGGGGTAAACGCGGCCACCTTGACAGCACTCAGGCGGCGCGGTCGCGGCCGGCTGATTTCCTGCGGGCGGCAGCGATGCGCGCGGGCGTGAGCGTGGCGATGACCTCCGGGTCGGTG
>Ga0100401_1003238_pt1 | contig 12477 bp, 11 predicted proteins | sample CryGeymeta201525_FD_80421 | JGI IMG/M metagenome (GOLD analysis project Ga0100401, IMG submission 80421) | Groundwater microbial communities from Crystal Geyser aquifers in Utah, USA - Crystal Geyser metaG 2015-25 | ecosystem: Environmental > Aquatic > Deep subsurface > Groundwater | place: USA...
AAGGGCGGGGGGGGAGATGCCAGGCGTTCCGGTAGTTCAGAGCTGAAGAATTATATTTTGCAAAACCCCTTGCTGCGCCCGGCTTCAAGCGGGCGCAGCAAGGGGTTTTGCAAGAGCCTCAGTCAATATGAATCTAGGAAGAATTGATCCTACATTGGCTGAAGCTGAAATAGCAGACCATGTCCTGGTGATCTTTGTTGCCCGTACGAAAGACAAGCAGAGGGTTATTGGTTGGTATAAAGATGCTACAGTCTATCGAAATTTTCAGGGTGATAGCAAAACGCTGAAGAAACGAGATAACTACTGCTACAACTTTGCGGCTACAACAGCGAAATCGGTTCTTCTTCCAACCTCATATAGAAAGCAATTCGTTCCTGTTGGTAGTGATGCCGGCATTGGACAGTGTAATGTTCTCTATACTCTTAAGCCAAATGGAAAACCAAGGACTGACGCATGGATAAAGGGGGTGGTTAAATACATCAATGACTATGACGGTCCGAATCTTCTTGTGGATCGCGGTGCAGAGACAGACGATGAAATCCAGATGACACTTGAGCGACAAGAGGTAAGAAGGAGAGGTCAAGGATGCCTTGTTGATGCCGAACTTCGCAAAGCCATCGAGGAACATGCCGTCAAGAAGGCCATCTCGTACTACCGCAAAAAGGGCTATGCAGTAGAGGATGTCGGATCGGTGCGTTCCTACGACCTGAGATGCACGAAGGGAAAGAAGATCCTGCATGTTGAAGTCAAGGGAACCCAGTCTGAAGGGAACACCATTATACTGACACGTAACGAGGTAACTAATGCCAAGAGTAATACCACCGCATTGTACATCCTTAGCGATATTGTGGTAAAAAAGGGACGGGGCAAGAACCACTCATTGACAGCGGGTAAGCAGACCGTTCTTGATCCTTGGGATAACCGGGACACCGCCGGAGGCAGGCAGCACCATACCTACTCGGGACAGCGCTATCGAAATTACCCATGTGCCGATCGACTCGCTCAAGACAGAGCCCCCGTTCAACGAGCTGTTTGCGATCGACAGCGAAGTGCGTGAACGCATTTACGCAGATATGAAAAGACGCGGGTACCTACCCTACGAGCCTATTCGGACTTGGAATGACATCGTGGTGGACGGGCACACGAAGCTCCTGGCCGCCCGCAAAGCCGGAATAAAAACAGTGCCCGTTGTACGTTTAAGCTTCGCCTCTGTAGACGAAGCACTTGATGATGCCATCGCTGCCCAGACCGTCCGCCGGAACTTGCGCGATGCCGATTATCTGAAGCTGGTCGAAAAAGTTGACCAACGTCAAGGCCGGGGCGGCAAGCGTGGCGATCAACAAAGAACTTCAGGTGAAGTTTTTGCATCGGCAACCGAAACCGCGCAGAAGCTCAGCATTTCGAAAACCCGGGTTGAAAACGCCCGAGCCGTACTCGATGCCGAAAACGAGACTATCCGGAAGGCTGTTGAAGACGGAACGCTCTCCCTGCATCGCGCTGCTCAACAGGCAAGGGCAGCCAAAGATGCGAATCACGAGGATCCTAGGCAGCTTCCACTAAACCTGGACATGGACCCCGCAGCGCCCGCAGGCGATACGCCGCCTGTTACCGCAGAGGAACAGGATTCCGTAGACGATAAACCTGCGAAGCCCGTGACAACGCGGGAGCCGGAACCCGCATCGCTATGCACAGCAGCAGAGCGCAGTGAATCAGGCGACCGGGAGGAACCACCCGAGGCTGGCGAGGAGCAACAACCGGTTGCATCCGCGAAAACGCGTGGGCCGATTAAACAGGATGTAAACCCGGCACTATCCGGGCCAGGCAAGGCACCAGACCTTGCAGGAATCCTGCAGGCACTTGAAAAGATCATGCGCCTAGTCGGTGACGACACCGGACTGCAAGAACGGTTCACAGCGGACATCGAGTTCGTCAAGGCTCGCATGGACGAAGGTGGTGCGGCGGAATCGGAAGGAACTGCGCCGTGCGTATAATTAAGCCGCTAAGCGCAAGCATTAATGGCGTCGACCACACCACGCTTGATCTGAACAAGGCGCGTGAACGGCTCACGCATGTCGTCTTCAATGGCGACCCGGAAACCATCGCACGGTTGCTTGATGCCTGCAAGGCTCCTAGGCGGAATGCTGTCCGCCTTGGCAGTGCCAAGCAGGCAGCCGAACTACTCGGCGCGTGCGTGAAGACGGTTTTCCGCTATGCCGATGCCGGGCACATAACCCGGATAAGACTGTCCAAGCGCAAGATCCGGTTTGACATGAATGAGATCGAGGAGCTCGCCGCACGGGGTATCGACCTGCAACCCGAGCTCGCCAGCGACTGAGCCCGGCCATACCCCGGGATCAACCCCCGACACCGCCTGCCTTCCTTCACGGGGGGCAGGCGGTTTTTTTTGTTTAATGACGATCCTGATCGGTAGCCGGTATACCAACCGGAAGGAGTAGCGGGTTGCTTAATTCAAAATGTGGTTGCTTATGGTTGCTTAACTCGGGTGAGTACATAGGTAATTTTTACAGATTGTTAAAGACAGAAAGGAAGCGGCTAGACACAAAAAAGGCCATATTTCCTAAGAAATACGGCCTTTTTGCTTGGTTTTTAATGGAGCCAGTTGACGGGCTCGAACCGACGACCTGCTGATTACAAATCAGCTGCTCTACCAACTGAGCTAAACTGGCGTGTCCTAATGACGGGAGTGTACTTTACGTTTCTGGCCGGTAATGTCAATGTTGCATTACATCGGCTTCCCCGGCCAAAAGCGGCGGAAATCAGTCCGTTGGCTTCTTGACAACGGGCACTGAGCGTCCGAGCAAGCCGAGCACGGTTTTGAGGTCGTCCCAGACGGGGCGCTTCATTGCCGGGTTGCGCAGCAGATAGGCGGGGTGATAGGTGGGCATCAGCGGGATGCCTTCGAATTCCAGCCACTGACCGCGCACCTTGCTGATGGTCTGGCCCTCCGGCAGCGGCACCAGTCCCTCGACGGCGGTTGCCCCCATGGCGATGATAACCTTTGGTTTGAGGGTCGCGATCTGCCGTTTCAGGAACGGCAGGCAGGTGTCCATCTCCTCGCGGGTCGGCTTGCGGTTGTCCGGCGGGCGGCATTTGTTGATGTTGGCAATAAAGACATCCTCGCGGGCAAAGCCCATGGCCTCGATCATCTTGGTGAGCAACTGCCCCGCCCGCCCGACGAAGGCCAGCCCCTGCTCGTCCTCGTCCTTGCCGGGGGCCTCGCCGACAAACAGGATTTCCGGCTGCGGATTGCCCTGTCCCGGCACGGTGTTGGTGCGGTCGGCATGCAGGCCGCAGCGCGTGCAGACGGCGATCTCGGCGGCGATTTTCGCCAAGGCGGGCGGGCGGGGGGGCGGGGGGGCGGCGGGGGGCGGGGATACGGACGGGGTGGAACCCGTCCCTCCAGATTTGGGTGACGCGGTGGCGAGCGCGGCGACGATGTTGGGGGAGACTTCCGCGCTCAAGGTGCCTTCCTCCTGCTCCCACGCGATGTAGTCACTGACGTCCTTGAGAATCTCATTCAGCACTGGGGCGTCCCCCCTTGCGCCGCGGGCGGCGACGGCGGCGGCGCGTCGGGTTCGGCGTATCGGTCGAAATCCCGTTCGTAGCCTTGCGCGCCTGGTGAATCGCCACCCCCTTGACATACATCGGCCCGAAGATGGCATAGGCCAGCCCAAGCATCAGCATGGTGACCGCGATCCAGATGGAATACTCCTTCGGAAGCAGCACAAAGAGGAAAACCAGAATCACACAGGGGATGAACAAGGCCGCCTTTTTGGTCGGCTTCGGGTAGCGCACGTTCGAGACCTGCAGGCTGATAAACGTCAGGATACCAACCAGGAAGACGGTGGCGAACCAGCCGCTCTGTAGCGAGAAGATATCCTCGGCCACCTTCTGTGATGGTTTGACCTGGCTAATGAACACAAAAAGAGCCACCCAACCCGCATTGGCCGTAATCGGCAACCCGCCATAGCCACCCTGCCCGCGCAGCGGATCGGCGACTTTGAAGCGGGCGAGTCTCACCACGCCAGAAAGTGCCACGGCGGAGGGCAGCAACACGCGAATCAACGGATCCTTGGCTTCCATCGTCACCGCGAAAACCAGGATGGCCGGGGCAATACCGAACGCCGTCATATCGACGTACGTATCAAGCTCGGCACCGAACTCGCTGGTGCCCTTCAGCCAGCGGGCGACATTGCCGTCGATCCCGTCCAGAATCATCGCCAGCATGATCAGCCGGGCTGCATCCAGGAACCACGAGTTAGGGGTCGGTGAATGGAAGCCCTGCACCACATAGACAATGCTCAGGAAACCGGCCAGCATCGCGCCCAGGGTAATCACCGTCGGGATAATCTGGCGCCAGTTGATAAAGCGCAACATCCGTTCCTTCTGTGTCGAATTCAGCATATCAGCGGACCCTCCCAATCACGGTTTCACCAGCCGTCACCCGGTCGCCTTCCCTGGCCAGCAGATCGATATTCGCTGCCGGGAAATACATATCCATCCGTGACCCGAACTTCATCATCCCGAAATCATCCCCCGCCTTGACGTCAGTCGCCCGGTCGTGTGGCAACCAGTAAACCACGCGCCGACAGACCGGTCCCACGATCTGGTTGACCAAGCAGCAGGTGCGATCATTCTCGATCAGGATCGAGTTGTGTTGGTTGACATCCGAGGATTTCTCCTCGAACGTGAACAAGTGCTTGCCGGGGAAATAGCCGAGAAAACGCGATTTTCCACTGATCGGCACCCGGTTGACGTGCACATCAAACAGGCTGAGGAAGATACTGACGCGCAGGACGTCACCCGCCCTTAACGCGGCGGTATCCTCCGGTTGCAGACCGGCCAGCATCGTGATCGAGCCGAACTGTTCGGGGGTGAAGGTCGCGATCTTCGCCACCACACCGTCGGCCCCCGCCAGGATGGCATCCGGGTCCACCGGTGCCGTGCGCACCGGGTCGCGGAAGAACCAGCAAAGGTAGCCGCACAGCACGACCAGCAGCACCAGCGCCGCCCCGCAGGCCACCGCTGGCGGGACGCACGGAACCAGCCGCAGCAAGCCGTAGACAACAGCGCTGACCACCGCGCTGGCGATGATAAACGGCAAGATCTCGGATCGGATTCTCATTATATTCCTCATTCTTTAAACCGATCAACCGGCTTACAACGCTGCGGACGGGGTGGAACCCGTCCCTCCATGCCACCTGTCTAGACTACTTCCCGCTCAGCGCGGCCTGGGCGGCCGCGAGGCGGGCGATGGGGACACGATACGGGCTACAGGAGACGTAGTCGAGCCCCAGTCCGTGACAGAACGCCACGGTCTTGGGTTCGCCACCGTGCTCACCGCAGATCCCCAGTTTGATACCAGGACGCGCTTGCCGCCCTAGGTTCACGCCGGTCTCCATCAAACGGCCGATGCCTTTCTGGTCGAGCACCTGGAATGGGTCGTAGTCGTAGATCCCGTCACGCACGTAGTCACCTAGGAATTTTGCTGCGTCGTCGCGCGAGAAGCCGCAGCCCATCTGCGTCAGGTCGTTGGTGCCGAAGCTGAAGAACTCCGCCTCCTCGGCGATCTCGTCCGCCGTCATGGCGGCGCGCGGCACCTCGATCATCGTGCCGATCAGCACGTTCAGCTTGATCTTGCGGGCCGCCTCGACCTCGGCGATCGTCGCCTGGATAATCGTCTTCTGCATCGCCAGTTCCTTGACGGCACCGACCAGCGGGACCATGATCTCGGGTTTCGAGCCCTTGACCGCCGCCGCCGCCTCACAGATGGCCCGCACCTGCATGGCGGTAACCTCGGGATAGCTCATGCCCAGACGGCAGCCACGATGCCCGAGCATGGGGTTGAATTCATGCAGCGACGCGACCAGTGCCTTGACATCCGCCGGTTTCACGCCCATCTGGTTGGCCATCTCGAGCTGACCGGCGGCATCCTGCGGCAGGAATTCATGCAGCGGTGGATCGAGCAGCCGGACGGTGCAGGGCAGACCCTTGAGGGCCTTGAAGATACCGGTAAAGTCCTTGCGCTGTAGCGGCAGCAACTCCTTGAGCGCCTGTTTGTACTGCGCAATCGCCCGCAGAGACGATTCCAGTTCCTTGGCGGGCATCCCCGCCGTCTTGCAAGCGGCCTCGAGCGCTTTCAGATCACTGACACCGAAGCGATCCTTGAGTTTCTTGACCGTTTCCGCCACCAGGATCAAGCGGCGGAACGCCACGATCCGCGACCCCTCGAAGAACATGTGCTCGGTGCGGCAGAGTCCGATACCCTCGGCACCGAACTTGACCGCCACGGCCGCGTCGTGCGGCGTGTCCGCGTTCGTGCGCACCTTCAGTCGGCGATACTTGTCCGCCAGTTTCATGATCACCCCGAACGGCCCCGTCAACTGCGGGTCGACCGTTTCCACGGACCCGGCATAGACCGCACCGGTCGAGCCGTTGAGCGAGAGCCAGTCGCCCTCCTTGAGCGTTTTGCCCTTCACGCAGAGCCGCTTGGTCTTGTAATCCATGATCGCATCGCCGGCACCGGCGACGCAGCACTTGCCCATGCCGCGCGCGACCACCGCCGCATGCGAGGTCATGCCACCGCGGGAGGTCAGGATCCCCTTCGCAACCGCCATGCCGCCGATGTCTTCCGGGCTGGTTTCGGTGCGGCACAGGATCACCTTGCGCCCTAGGACCGACCAGATCTCCGCCGTCTCGGCGGAGAAAACGATCTGCCCGGTCGCTGCACCGGGCGAAGCCGGCAAGCCGACCGTCAAGCGCTCGGCGGCCTCCTCGGCCTTCTTGACAAAAACCGGATGGAGCAGCTGATCCAGGGCGGACGGATCCACCCGCAGCACTGCGGTTTTCTCGTCGATCAGGCCTTCCTTCACGAGGTCCGTGGCGATCTGGACCGCCGCAGCCGCCGTCCGCTTACCATTGCGGGTCTGCAGCATGTAGAGCCGCCCGTCATCGATGGTGAACTCCAGATCCTGCATGTCGCGATAGTGTGTTTCGAGTTTCTGGCGGATCCCATCGAGTTCGGCAAACACCTTAGGCATCGCCTCCTGGAGCGAGGGGTACATCGCCTTACGCTCCGTCTCGGACACCCCTTGCGACTTGGCCCACTCGCGCGACCCCTTGAGGGTGATCTGCTGGGGTGTGCGGATGCCGGCCACCACGTCCTCGCCCTGGGCATTGATCAGGTATTCGCCATAGAAATAGCGATTGGCCCCTGTTGACGGATCGCGCGTGAAGGCCACGCCCGTGGCTGAATTCGTGCCGCTATTGCCGAAGACCATCGCCTGCACGTTCACGGCCGTGCCAAGCAGGCCACGGATATCGTTCAGCTGGCGGTACTTGATGGCGCGGGGGTTGTTCCAGGATCCGAACACGGCGTTGACGGCTGCATAGAGCTGTTCCATCGGGTTTTCCGGGAACGCCTTGCCTGTGGTCTTCTTGACGGCCGCCAGGTAATGCGAAATCACGACCTTCAGGTCGTCGGCGTCCAGGTCCGTGTCCAACTTGACTTTCTTGGCGGCCTTGACGGCTTCGAGCGCGTGCTCGAAGTTATGATGCGGCACGCCCAGCACAACGTCGCCGAACATCTGGATAAAGCGGCGGTAGGAGTCCATCACGAACCGTTCATTGCCGGTGCGCGCCACCATGGCCTGCACGGTATCAGGGTTCAACCCGAGGTTGAGCACCGTGTCCATCATGCCCGGCATGGACGCCGCCGCACCGGAACGGACCGATAGCAGCAGGGGGTTCGGGTCTTTACCGAAGGTCTTGCCGGTAGCCGACTCCACGTGTTTCAACGCGTCGTCCACCTGCTTCGAGACCATGGCGAAAATCTGTTCGCGGCCGACCTTGTAATAGAGGTCGCATGCCTCGGTCGTGAGCGTGAAGCCGGGCGGAACCGGCAACCCGAGGCTGGCCATATCCGCCAGATTCGCGCCTTTGCCACCCAGCAGTGCACGCATGGAGGCGTCACCTTCGTTATTGCCACCCCCGAATAGGTAAACCAGCTTTTTCGATTTCCCGGCCATTTTTCAATCTCCCATTTTTCCGCACACTTACCCAAGGGGGAAGAATGCATCCTGTTTATAAGTACAATAGGCAAAATTCACAAACGGTCCAACGTTAACAGACAATGCCGCAATGTCAAGAAAACGGTCAGGCGCTGAGCTCGGCACTGCGTCGAGCCGCCGCGTCCAGCGTGGCCTGCAGAACCGCGCTCACATCGCTGTTCTCGAGTACTGCCAGGCCGGCGGCAGTCGTCCCCCCCTTGGATGCCACGTTGACCATCAGTTCGGCAGGCGAGATCCCGTCCTGCATCATGATCGCCGCCGTGCCACGCATCGTCTGCAATGCCAGTTGCAGCGCCGTATCGGAGGCCATGCCATACGCACCAGCCGTTTTTACAAACGCCTGAACCACGAACGCGAAAAATGCCGGGGCCGAGCCACTGAGCGCGGTGACAAAATCGAAGAATGATTCATCCATTTCCAACACCCGCCCGCCGCTTTCGAGGATCTGCCGCACCAGACGGACATCCGCCTCCGTTGCATCGACACCACGGCAAAAGACGCTCATGCCCTCGCCGGCCTGGAAGGGAAGATTCGGCATCACGCGCACCACGCGTGCGCCGGGTAGACGCTGCTCGAACGTCGACAGGCGCCGACCGGCGGCGATCGAGACAAAAAGCCGGCCGACCGCCACCGGTGCCAACTCGGCAAGAACCGGATCGAGGTGCTGCGGCTTGACCGCCAGGATCACCACATCACTGCGTTCGGCAACCGTCCGGTTCTGTTCCAGCGTCTCGACCCCGTATTGCCCATGCAACCGCTGGCGCCGCCCCGGATCAAGATCGCTGACCAGCAGATCATCCACCGTGCAAACCGTCTTCGCCAGCATGCCGGAGATCAGTGCCTCCGCCATCTTGCCGCCACCAATTAATCCGATTCTCATATGATCCCAATCCTTACTAATCCCGACCGACAACCCCAATATCTCGATCAGGCGCTCGACCAAGCCCGCTACCATCGTGAACGGCTTCATGATCAGCCCCGAAAACGGAACAAGCCCGAAGCTGGCAAACACCACCAGCACCGTGTACGCCGACAGGATGCCCACCCACAGCGCCGCCCGCGGCGCGGGCGTATGATGATGCCGCCCGGGGTGATTCATCCGCCGTCCCATCGACTTCGGATTCTTCTGCTGCTTGTTCGGTGTCCACCATGCCGGCAGTTCGCTGCTGACCGCATCGCCCAGCCAGGCATCGAGGATCTCGATCACGCCGTCCAGCCCGCGGGAGCGGGCGATGTGCCCACCACTGCGGTGCACCGTCTCCATCACATCGACCTCGGCGTTGACCGGACACCCTGTCGCGCCAGCCGCCTCGCCATTGAGCATACTGATGTCATTATGGCCGTTGCCGATCGCCAGGATTTCGGCATTCCCGATGCCCAGCCGCTGCGCCAGTTCGGTCAGTGCCATGCCCTTGGTAAAGGGCACCGTGCGGACATCCACTTCCAGCAGGTAATGGAACACGCGCAGATGTTTAAAGACTGCGGCTTTCTTGCGTAAAAGTTCCGCAGCGGCTTCCGCCGACTCCTCGGTCCGGAACCGCAGGCACAAGCGGTTGCGCCGATGGAACACGGTCGTGACATGATCGTTCATGCCCTTCACCATCTGAAGCCACTCGTTGAGTGCGCCGCGCAGATACAGCGAGCTGGCCCAGACCTGGAACCGTATGGCCGTATTCCAGAACAGATGCGGCCAGTAACCCCGACGCCCCCGCTTATAGATGTAGGCGTGGTGCACGATCACATAGTCGGGCGAGATCCCTAGTGTCTCAAGTGGCTTTAGAACCGACTCGAAACTGTGCAGCGAACGGCCGGTACAGACCACCCACGCCGCCCCGTAGCGTTCGTGGTAACGCTCGAGCCGCTCAGCAAAGTCCTGGTAGCGAGTGATCGCGCAGCCGTTGCCGTCGAGCGTCCCGTCCAGATCCGTGGCAATAAGCCTGATCGGCCTGGGCATATGGCTAGTACCCCTTCTTCATCATCTCTTCCTGCAGTGCCCGTTGGAAGCCCTCGATATCCTCAGGCCCCGGTCGATAGCCGGGCTGCGCGGGGTCAAGCGCCAGGCGGCCGGTCTGATCGAGCATCCAGGCGGCGGTCATGCCATCGCTGAAGACCACGGTTCCGCTGATCAGCGCACCCGGCTTGATCAGCCGGTCGACCTCAACCGTGACGCCGCCAGTGGTGCCGGGGGCCGCCGGGGGCCGCGTGTCTTCATCGGCAACATCCGCCTCATCAGGCGCATCCTCATCCGCTTGCGCGGTTTCCGGCTTGACGGCGCTCGCATCCTTGATCTCAAGCCCGAGATCCAAGATCAGGAAACGCACATCCATGAATGTGGGACGCAGCTCGAATTCGCTGGTAATCCGACGCTGGATCTCCGACAGTCCGCATCCTTCCTCCACCCAGGCGGCGACCGTCGCCTTTTGTTGTTCCGTCAATTCCATTATCATGCCTTTCGTTGAGCATTTATCGATTATCATCGTATGCAAACACCATCGCACCGTAGCCGACTACCCACTGCCCGCGGCCTGTGGGGTCAATATCCCCGCTGTTGCAGGTGAACAGCCGCCGCCCCTGTCGACAACCAGCCAGACGGGCCATTTCCAGCGCCGCCAGTACCGGCCCGATGCCGCAGCATACCTGCGTCTCGTATGACCATGCCTTATTTAGCCCCTCTGAATCAAGTTTTTCCATCATGCGCAAGGTTTGCACGTCGCTTTCCCGCACCCGCTCGTAATCGGGATCGTGCAGCAGATCCGTGCTCGCCAGCACGAATAAGTGCCGGCCCGCCGCGACCGCGTGCAGCGCCCGCGCCAGCGCCGCCGGTTGGCCGTTGCGGTGACCACCGATCAAGCCGACCGCCACCGACACGCCCGGTGCGGCCACCTGCAGGAAGGGAAGCTGGTTTTCCGCCGAATGCTCGCCGGCATGCAAACGGTTATCCAGAAACGTGCCCGGTAGCCGGTCGCGGACCTGGTCGATGAACGGGCGGTCCACCGCCAGATCCCCCAGCGGGGTGCGGATCGCGTCGGCATCGAGCCAGGCCACCCCCTCGAACGGCACGCGGTGCGAAAAGCCCAGCACCACCACCAGATCCGGCCCGTTGCCCTGGCGCACCGATTCCCGCAGGGCCGCATAGGTATGCCCGGCCACCCCGCCGGAGTAGGCATAACCGGCATGCGGGGCGATACCGGCGGCAAGCGCCGCCCCATCACCGGCGGAGGCATCCGCCGACGTGATAAACGTCTCGACCGTGGCGCGCAAGTCGTCGCCATCCGCCGGGAACCAGCGTCCGTCGCCCTTTGTACGAAAGATGTTCATGATGCCTCATCCGCCTTGACCCGGTCCCATTCCCGGTCCATCTCCGCCAGCGTGCAATCCTCCAGCCGCCGTCCCGCCGCCAGCAGGCGACGCTCGACCGCATGGAAACGGCTGGTGAATTTCGCGATCGCCCGCCGCAGGGCCCCCTCCGCATGCACGCCACGGAAACGGCAGAGATTGACCGTCGCGAACAGCAGATCCCCGAGTTCCCCCTCCACTGCGTCGGCATCGTCGGCCTTGAGCGCCTCGCGCACTTCCTCAAGCTCCTCCTCGACCTTGTCGATGACGTCATCGATGCGGTCCCAGTCAAACCCCTTCTTGCCGGCGCGCTCCTGGATACGCTGCGCGCGGTGCAAGGCCGGCAGCTGCAGCGGGATGCCGTCGAGTGTCGCCCGCGGCGGCGCATCCGCCCCGCCCCGCTCTTCCTGCTTGATCCGCGCCCAGTGCTGCATGACCTCCGCCGTCGTGTCCGCCTTGGCATCGCCGAACACATGCGGGTGACGGCGGATCAGCTTGTCGGCCAGATGACCGGCCACCGCCTCGAAATCGAAATCGCCTTGCTCCTCGCGGATCCGCGCCTGCATCACCACCTGCAGCAGGACGTCGCCAAGCTCGTCGCGATGCGCCGCCACGTCGCCCTGCTCGATGGCTTCGAGCAGCTCGCAGCATTCCTCCATCAGGCAGGGCTTGAGCGAGTCGAGCGTCTGCTGGCGATCCCAGGGACAGCCGTCCTCGCCACGCAGCCGCGCCACCACATCCATCACGCGCGTGATGCCGTTAACCTGTTCTAGCTTGTTTTTCATGGTTTGCCTATGACTTGGCCATTTTGTCTCTCTTTGGACACGACTATTGCCTGCCTATTTCGAATTACGAGATCGGCGACGAGAACGGGTTACGATTCAAATGCCAACTCGTTTTCCGTTCTCGTCGCCGTTCTCGTTCACCGATTTCCGAGCATAAGCAGGTAGGTCGTGGCGCCCTCGCCCGACCGCCGAGCATAAGTTGCCTGACCGCCAACTGACCGTTGCCCGGCAGCCAACGCTGCTTATGCTCGGCTTGACAGGCGAGG
>Ga0100401_1003240_pt1 | contig 12474 bp, 12 predicted proteins | sample CryGeymeta201525_FD_80421 | JGI IMG/M metagenome (GOLD analysis project Ga0100401, IMG submission 80421) | Groundwater microbial communities from Crystal Geyser aquifers in Utah, USA - Crystal Geyser metaG 2015-25 | ecosystem: Environmental > Aquatic > Deep subsurface > Groundwater | place: USA...
AGTCGATGGCAAGGAACTGCTGCTGGCCACCGATCTGGACATTGAGGCCGAACTCATCGCCCTGATCTACCGCTACCGCTGGCAGATCGAGCTGTTTTTCAAATGGATGAAGAGCATCCTCGGGCCTGCCGTGCCCTGATGCCAAGAGCGCGGGGCAGCGGCGAAAAAAACCGCCCGCCTCGGGCGCTCGATTTGGTGGTGACCCGACCAAATCCGGGAATCTTCGAGACAGCAACAACGCAAAGCACCTGACATGCCGAACACTTCTGGGATTCAGGGAAATACTCGAAATTTATTCCGATTTTTACCACGAAGCGTTGGATAATCAGAAGATTTGGTTTTTCAACAATGGGAAACCCATGATCATACGTGGCCATAAAGGGAAGTGCTTCCCAAGCGAAGAAGACCCGATCAAAGCGGAGCGGCAGGGTGGTGGGGACAACGTTAACGGACCACCTGCCGAAAGGCTCTGAAGACTGTCGATTGAGCAAACGTAGAAACTACGTTCGAGATCCGCCCCAGGTGGACCAGCTGCCGAAAGGCTCTGAAGACTGGTTTTCACTCCCATCGGATTCGTCTTCTCCCTTGCTCCAGGAGAGGCCACCGCCGAGCGCAAATTCGAGTCGAGCCCAGACTCTGCATTCGGGATTCCAAATGCCCTTCCAATGAGACCGCCCATCGTGACAGGTGCTGATAAGGCTCCAGAGAACTCTGTCCATGCTTCGGCAACAAACGATCGCAAAGGTAACCCCTACTGATCGCGGGCGCTACCCTGCCCGCTTAGATGGACTCAAAATCTTCGATTCATCACCCGAAAAATGGCAAACAATCCAAAACCACCCCCTACACTTGTCCCACCCTCCGGACAATACTCGCCCATCTCACCCCAGCACTCCATGGACTTTCTCGACGACGACCTCTTCTCGGATGACGAAGTGTTTCACTTCTTCATCGAAGACTGGGACCTTGAGGATGAAACGAATCCGTCGGTTCCAACACCTCAAGAACTCGACCCAAGCTCGACCTTCTGGGACTTGATCGCCGCCAAACTGGATCCGACCGGTGCCGATGGACTGAGGCAACGCATTCACAACGATCTCAAGTCAAGGCCACAAGAAACCCACCACAAATTGCCGCCCATCTAACACTCATGATCATTGGAAACTCCCTCATCCTGACGCCTCCTGGCAGCAAGACTTCCATTATCGTTCCAACCATCGTCTCCGGCAACACCTGTGGGGCCGTATTTTGGACTGACACGAAATGCGAAGCCCCCATGTTGCCCGATCGACCGTCGCACTACAAGCATCCCATCGAGGGGACGCTTTTCTGGATCGACGACTGCGAAAAGAACGGCACTCTGCCACCTGGCCGCGACACAGAACCTGACTTCCCACGAAAAGGCCTGAATCCCGCAGCGAAGCCCACGGCCGACGACTACTTTGCAGCCCTCGAATCCGGAATCGCTGACACCGACAAAAGAATCTTGGAAATCCGGATCCGCCTCTGGTGGCTAGGCAACGACCCAGTTCGCGAAGGGCGAGCGAGTGAACCAGAACCACGCTTCCTCGAAAACCTCACTCAGCTCGTCTTGCTCTACTCCGGCAAAGACAAGGACAGTCAACTCGTCAAGGCCGAGCTCCTTCGCGAACTTGGCTACTTCAAAGACGCCCTCGCGCTGCTCGAGAATCAGGATTTCGGTGACCTCCAATACGAGGCCAAGTTCATCGCCTCGCTTTGCCAGACACAGGACGCCCGGGTCGCCAAAATCCCGTGAGACATCTCCCCTCCATCACAAGCCGAAAACAAGCCCCTGCCTCGCCCGAACCCCATTTCCTGCGACAGTTCGACCGGAATTCCTTCACATGAGTGTTAGAAATCGAGAGAGTTGCCTGTCTCTATCTTGAGACACATTCATTCACTGATCGCTCCCACCATCGCCTTGCCCATGCACTTCCGCTTCATCCACGCCGCCGACATCCACTTGGACAGCCCCTTGATCGGTCTGTCTCAACACGAGGGCGCGCCCGTCGAGGTCATTCGAGGAGCCACCCGGACCGCCCTGACTCGGCTCGTCGATCTAGCGATTGAGGAGGATGTCGATCTTCTTCTCATCGCAGGCGATCTTTATGACGGAGATTGGAAAGACTACGGAACCGGACTGTTTTTTGTAAACGAGATGCGCCGGTTGAAAGATGCGGAAATTCCCGTCTACCTGATGTTTGGCAACCACGACGCCGAGTCCAAGACGACCAAGAGCTTGGCGCTCCCGGAGAACGTCCACGTTTTTGGGACCCGGAAGCCAGAATCCTTCACCCACCCTGCCCTTCCGTTGGCACTCCACGGCCAGGGATTCGCGACTCCGTCGGTCACCGAGAACCTAGCCAATAACTACCCCGCTCCCCTCCCCGACCATTTCAACATCGGGCTCCTCCACACTAACCTTGGGGATCTCGCCGGGCATGGCAACTATGCCCCCAGCACCGTTCCTCAACTGGTGGCCCACGGATACGATTACTGGGCGCTCGGGCACATTCACCTGCGGAACATCCACCATGAGAAGCCGCACGTCGTTTATTCAGGTAATACTCAAGGCCGTCACATCAACGAGTCCGGGGCCAAAGGCTGCTACCTAGTCACGGTGGACGATGACCTTGAGGTGACTAGCTGCGAGTTCTGCGCGCTGGATTGCGTTCGCTGGGAAAGCATCGCCATCGATTGCACAGAGATTGATGACGAAGTCGATCTTTACCAGGCGATCCGAGATAAGCTGACCCACGCACTCTCGGCCGCAGACGATCGCCTACTGGCGACGCGTATCGTCCTGCAGGGACCCAGCTCGCTGCACGAAACACTCCACGCGGATCGCGCCCGGATACTGGCCGAGTGCGTCAGCCAGGCAGCGGAGATCGACTCGGAACTTATCTGGATCGAGGGCCTGCGCATCAAGACGCGCACCCTCATCGACCCTGAGGACCTGGCAAAGCGGGACGACCTAACAGCACTCGTCCTGAAGGCGCTCGATTCCTTTGACCCCAGCATCCTACCGGACCCGGTCAGCACCCTGAAAACCAAACTCCCCGAGGAGGCAGTGAGATCACTGTCTGCCAGCCTTACCCCGGAAACCACAACCGACCGGGACGCCATCAAGCAAGACGTCGCCGCCATCGTCCTCCAGGCCATCGCCAGCTCCGGTGCCTCGAACTAATTTCCGTCCCGATCCACCCCGCCATCGATCCCAGCCCCAAGCCCCATGCGTTTCGATTCCCTAGAAATCCCGGCCTTCGGTCCCTTCACCAAGTTCAAACTCGACTTCAAGAAGTCATCGGCGGACCTCCACCTGATCCATGGAGCGAACGAAGCTGGGAAGAGTTCGCTGCTACGTGCGATTCATAATCTGCTATACGGGATACCCGCCCGGTCAGGAGATGACTTCCTCCACCCCTACGCCAAGCTCCTCATCGGCGCTACGGTCAGCGATGGTGGGAACAAGCTCACCTTCCTGCGCAAGAAAGGAAAGCAGGGCACCCTTCTTGACGCCGATCAGAACACGCTCGACGAAGGCAAGCTCAAGGCCTTCTGCGGCTCGGTGAATGATGAGTTCTTCACCCACATGTTCGGCCTCAGCACCGACAACCTGCGAGCCGGAGCCGGTAAGCTGCTCTCCGGGGAAGGCGAACTGGGAACCCTGCTCTTTTCTGCCAGCCTGGGAGGCTCCCCCATCGATGCCGCGCTGAAGAGACTGCAGGAGGAGGCCGATCAGCTCTTCGCCGGCAACGGCCGGCAAGCGAATACCATCGTGGTCGCCTACAAGGCCTTCAAGGACTTCGAGAAGGAATCCCGCGATCTATCAACGACGGCCAACGCATGGAATACACTCCAGAAAGCGATCGATGCCGCTGAAGTCGATTTCCGTAACAAGGAAGGCGATCTCATCAGAAAGCGTCTTCGGGTATCTCTCTTGGAGAATTTGCTCAAGGCGATCCCTCTTGTCACTCAACTGAAGGAAATCGACGAGCACCTCGCTAAGATCAGCCTGCCGGAGCTTCCGTCCGACTTTCCAGCACGAGTCCGCAAATTGCAGAAAAACCTCTCGGATGCCCATATCCTTCGTGATGAGCTCAAGTCGTCTCGGGATCGCAAAAGGAAACAATTCGAAGACATTGCTCCCTACCAGGCCATCCTCGACGACGCCCCGAACTTCGATTCACTCCACCAGGGAATCGCGCGGCACAAAGAGGATCTCGTCACGCTCTCCGACAAGGAGCAGGAACTCCGTCAACTCGGCCTCCAGTTGGAGAAGGAGCTCAAAGAGCTGGGTCTCGATAACAAAGAGGCGCTTACTGGTTTACCAGATCTCGGAGCCGCGGAACTGGCCCAGATCGAGGACCTCGCGGGCTTGATCGCCACCGAGGAAGGAAACCAAGATCGAGCGGAATCAAACCTGGAGCAGACCGTCGAGGAACTGGCCGAAGCTCAGAGCAAGCTCGATGATTTAGGCGATGTCGAGATCACCCCGGAGATTCTAGACCTTGCCTCCCGGATCAACACTCACAGCCAAGATGCCCGTGTCGTGGCGGCTCAAGTCGAAGAGCGCAATCAGAAGACTGCCAACCTCAATCGTGCCACCCAGCAGCTCGGACTTAGCAGCCACGAGAAGAGCGAGATTCTTACCTTACCTTTGCCCACCCTCTCGCTACTCGAAGCGTTAGCCGAAGAGCATAAAAAGCTGACAACATCCCGTGACGAGCATCAGCGTGAAGTCGACCAGCTGAATACAAAGATCGTCGATAAGAAAGCGGACATTGAGCAGACCTCAGGCAGCATCTCCGTTTACACTGATGAAGATCTTCGCAAGACGCGCCGGGAACGGGATGCCATGTGGACGGCACTGGCGACCAAGCTTAAGCACGGGACTGCCGCAGAAGCAGGAGAAGTGGAAGAGCTCAACGAATCCATCAAAAAATGTGATGAGATCGCCGACGTCCTACGCAATCACGCCGAGGTCCTCGGCAAACTGGCAACCCTGCACCATGATCTCACCCGGCTCGAGAATCAGCGTGATCTCGAAGGAAGTGTTCTTGATAGGGTCTCCGAAGAGCTCGCCCAGTGGAACGAGCGCTGGCGGCAAAAGTCTCGTGTGCTCGGCGATCGCGAATTCCTGCCCTCGGAACTGATCGAGTGGAGAGCGCAGTGGGAGCAGTGGTGTGAGACCGAAAGCGACCTCGGTAGGCTTACCCAGAAGATTGAAGCTCACCAGCATGCCGAGTGCGGCCTGCTGGAAGAGCTACGAAATCATTTCAAAAGCCCGGATGCCAGTTTTGCGGCTCTTTCGCGAAAGCTCGCCGGCGCGATCAGCGAGGCCGATACGGCCAAAGGTGAGCGTAAGATTCTCTCGGAGAGCATCACGACGCTGACCAAGAAAAAGACGCAGCAGGAGGCACTGCTTAGTCTGGCGAGGGAGGCTCTCGAAAAGACTCGGACGAACTGGTCAGAGGTCCTCGTGGAACATCATCTCGACGACCCCGGTTCGTCCCGGGCGGTCATCACCACCCTCAAAACGCGACGCGATGCAAAGGACACCCACCGGGCAATCAGGGTCGCCACCGCAAGCCTGTCGGAACTGACCGAACGTATCGGTAGTTTCCAGGGACGACTCAGTGACCTGCGGGAAAAGTATTTACCCGAGTCGCCCGAGCTTGATCCAAAAAACCCAGACCTCACCGAAAGCCGTCTCTCCACATTCCTCGCGGATGCCAGAGAACGCAGGACTCGGCACCACGGCCTGAAGGAAGAGATCGAGAAATTGGAGACAGACCTAGAGGGCAAGGAGCGGATCATCAAGGCGGCGGAACAGGAGATTGATCAGCTACTTACCGAGGCCAAGCTCGCTTCCGCTGACGAGTTGTCCACGGCGATCACCCAATTCGAGAGACGGCAGACGCTTTCATTACAGCGGGAGACAACCCACCGAACCCTGGTCGGCCTAGCAGGCTCCTCGACCCTGGAAGAGCTCATCGCCCGAACAGAGGCCGCGGAGAGTGAAGCACTCAAAGCCGAACTCGATCAACTGGCCCCTGAGTTGGACCGCCTCCAAATCGAACGAGACAAGGCGCGCGATGCGCTCGGTAAGCAAGTCGAGCAGCGTACTGAGCTGGAACAGGCGAAGGATGGAGCCATCCATGCCAAGCAGCTGGCAGCAAACGCACTCGCGAAGGTCGTCACTGACTCCGAGCGATTCATCCGGCTGCAACATGCCATCGCGTTCTTGAACGCTCAGGTGGAAGCCTACCGCGAAAAGAGCCAAGGCCCGATGATCAAGAAAACCTCTGAGTTTTTCGCCACGCTGACCAATGGCTCCTTCGCAGGAGTCGCGGCTCAAGCCGACGACAAGGACCCCAAACGCGTCAATCTCGCGGCCCTTCGCTGGAACTCGGATGATCCCGATGCTCTTCCCGAAGCCCTCAATACCGCTGCCCTCTCGGAGGGAACCCGCGACCAGCTCTACCTCGCCCTCCGCCTGGCGGCGATCGACATCCATCTGGAGAACCACGCCCCCATGCCGCTGATCCTTGATGACATCCTGATGACCTTTGACGACCAGCGCGCGGCATCCGTCTTCAAGGTGCTGGAGAAACTATCGGAGAAGACTCAGATCATCATTTTCACCCATCACCAACACATCGCCGAGCTCGCCAAGGAATTCATCCCCAGCGAACACCTCTCGAATCTCCCGGATCGATGAAGGAAAACGATAACACAACAGGTTACACCTCATCAAAAGGCACACTAACGTGCCTAGCCTAGACTTGGTATTTTTAGCTTATTAGTCATCTTCCTCTTTCAAGTCCGTCAGAAGTCTGTTAGGTCAATATTCTTACTGAACGCACTTTGTGCGTTCGAGAGTGGAAACGCCCACCCTCGGGAGAGGCCCTGCAAGGTGGTCCTTTCGGCGCATCACTCACTCCAGCCTCATTACCCGCCCGTTACCAGGCAACCCTCTCCGAGGCTCCCAAATTATTCCGACCGTGGGATCACCAGCCTCGAATCCCTCCACACCTTGAAAGTCGATCCCCTCAGCACCTTCGGAACTCCCATGGAAATCGTGAATCGCTTTGGCGGCAAGCCCGCCTACCTGAGGCCATACGCGATCTTGAAGTTGCTCTCTATGCAGCCTAGTCTCCTCGCTTGCGGATTCCATTCGTTCTGCTAACCTTATGCCCGACGAACGATCCAGCGAACACACCGATCACCCCGCTTCTCAGCAAGGAGAAGCTGGGGCGGATCTTGTCGCACAGGCGCTCGCTCACCTCCGAGGAAGCCTATCGGGAGATGGCCCGGCATCTTGGCCGCCAACCCTCGCCCGCCAGAAAGCCAGTCTTACAGAATGGGCGCAAGGTCTGGATCTCCTGCTAGCACCGGCCGACCTCCCGTCGAAGTCGATCAAGGGCGGTCAAGAGCACGACCTCTGGCATGAGGAGGCCGCTGATCGCTATTGGAAATCCACCCGCAACGGCGTCTTCGGCCTTCAACCCGGTATCGAGCTGGCTCTCGTATCCTCCGCTGAGGATGCCCGCCGCTTTCATCTCTGGGAAGCCAGTCCGCTGGAGTATCTCGAACGTCTCCAGCTCCACAACCTGCTCGTCCCCGACCTCAATCGATTCGAAGGCCTCATCGTCCAGTCGGACGAACTCATCATCGTCACCTCCCAGCCACGATTCGACATCATACCGGTCACCACTCAGGAAATTGACCGTTGGTTCGCCTCGCTCGGCTTCGAAAAGATCACCTCTGCCGCCTACTACCGCACCGCCGATAACCTCGGCGTCTTCGATGCCCATGATCGGAATCTCGTCCGCTTCGAGGACACTCTGATTCCCTTCGACGTCATTCCTTGCCAACCTGCCGGCGGCTTCCGTGAGTTCATCAAGCAAACCCTCGCCGAAGGCCACACCCTTCAGGCCATCCGCACCACTCATACATCCTGATCCATGCCCAACGTCTCCAACATCGTCAAATCCATCCAGGACATCATGCGCAAGGACGCTGAAGAATGGCACCCTGATGCGGCAGGTCATCAACAAGGTCAACGCCATCGACTTCAACGCCTCCGATGACCGCCACATGTTCGGCGACATCTACGAGAAACTCCTCAAGGACCTCCAGTCCGCAGGAAACGCAGGCGAATTCTACACGCCCCGCGCCGTCACCGAGTTCACCATCGACCGGCTCGCTCCCCGCCTTGGCGAATCCTTCCTCGACCCCGCCACCGGCACCGGCGGCTTCGTCACCTGCCTGATCCGTTACCTGCGGACCCAGGCCAAGACCGCCGCCGACGAACGCGCCATCCAGGAATGCTTCAGCGGCATCGAGAAAAAGCACCTCCCGCACATTCTCTGCATCACCAACCTTCTGCTTCACGGCATCGACGTCCCCTCCAACGTCCGCCACGGCAACACCCTCGCCCGCCCGCTCCGCGATTGGGGCCCGAAGGAGCGTGTCGACATCATCGCCACCAATCCCCCCTTCGGCGGCATGGAGGAAGACGGCATCGAGGCGAACTACCCCGCCGACTTCCGCACCCGCGAGACCGCCGACCTCTTCCTCGTCCTCATCATGAAGATCCTCAAGCCCGGTGGCCGCGCCGGACTCGCCCTGCCCGATGGCACCCTCTTTGGCGAAGGCGTCAAAACCCGCATCAAGGAAAAGCTCCTCACCGACTGCAACCTCCACACCATCGTCCGCCTGCCCAATGGCGTCTTCGCCCCCTACACCAGCATCAAGACCAACCTCCTCTTCTTCACCAAGGGCGCACCCACCAAGAAGATCTGGTATTACGAGCACCCCTATCCCCCCGGAGCCAAAAGCTACAACAAAGGCAAACCGATCCGCTTCGAGGAATTCGAGGCCGAGCGCAAATGGTGGGGCTCTGAAAAGAACGGCTTCAAATCCCGCAAGGAAACCGAGCAAGCCTGGTGCGTCTCCATCGAGGACATCAAGGCCGGCAACTTCAACCTCGACCTCAAGAACCCGCACAACGCCGACACCGGCCCCGGCGACCTTGACGAACTCCTCCCCGAATACGAAGCCCTCCTCACCCAGATCGCCGAAACCCGCGCCAAGCTGAAAAAAGAACTGCAGCAGGCTCTCACCCGATGAAAAAAGAGGAACTCAGTTTCTACCGCGACCTCCTCGGCGACATCAAAACCCGTGTCCGCCAGGGCCAACACCGCGCCGCCCTCGCCGCCAATGCCGAAATGATCTCCCTTTACTGGGACATCGGCCGAATGATCGCCGCCCGTCAAAAAGAGGAAGGCTGGGGCACCGGAGTCATCCCCCGATTGGCAGCGGATCTGAAAAATGAACTACCAGAGGAGAAAGGATTTTCGGAGCGGAACTTAAAATACATGATCCGTTTCGCCCGGGAATACGACGCAAAATCAATTATGCAACGGAGCGTTGCACCATTGCCAGCCCCGGGGCAAACGAACCCGGAACAGCCGGAAAGCGAGCCCAACTCAAAAGTCCCACCGAGCGTGGCACTTTTGGACGACGGCACCATGCTCCCGATTTTGCAACGCTCCGTTGCAAAACTGCCTTGGGGCACCAACATCACCTTGATGGAGAAGATTGAGCACCTTCCCACCCGCCTTTGGTATGCCTGCCAGGCCATCAAACAGGGCTGGACCCGAGACACCCTCACCGCACAAATCAAGAATCGCGCCCACGAGCGCCAGGGTGCCGCTATCACCAACTTCGCCACCACCCTCCCCGAAGCCCACGCCACCCTCGCCTAGGGCCTCCTCAAAGATCCCTACCTCTTCGATTTCCTCACCCTTGAAGAACCCTTCCACGAACGCGAACTCGAAACCGGACTCCTCCGGCATCTCGAAAAATTCCTCCTCGAACTCGGTCGCGGCTTTGCCTTTGTCGGCCGCCAACACCGCCTCGAAGTCAGCGACCGCGAGTTCTACCTCGACCTCCTCTTCTATCACCTCCACCTCCGCTGCTTCATCGTCGTCGATCTCAAGAAGGGCGACTTCAAACCCGAGTATGCCGGAAAGATGAACTTCTACTGCTCCGCCGTCGACGACCTCCTCCGCCTCGAGCACGACGCGCCGACCGTCGGTCTCATCCTCTGCCAGACCAAGGACCGCATCCTCGCCGAATACTCGTTGCGCGACATCCACAAACCCATCGGCCTCGCCGACTACGAACTCACCCGCGCTCTCCCCAAGGAACTCGCCTCCCTCCTCCCCAGCATCGAGGACATCGAAGCCGAACTCTCCAGCGAACTCGGAAAGGAGAACGCCGAATGATTCTCAGAACCTTTTACGACAAATGCATCGGCGCCCCGCAAGCCCGTCGCGTAACGCTTGCACCCCTGCCGGGGTGCCAGCCATCCCCGCCCCATGACCCTCAAAACCTTCTTCAGCCCCAACGGGGCGACCTATACCAGGTCACCCATCCCCCCAATTTCCAAGCCCTGAAGGGGCGACCCATCCGCATGACCCTCGAAACCTTCTTCGAAAAGTTTGACCAATTCGCCGCCCCCCCCTCGCCGAACAACGCCGGATCGTGGCCAAAGTGGAGCAATTGATGGCCTTGGTGGACGAGTTGGAAACGCAGCTCGCCGCCTCCCGCGCCACCGCCAAGAACCTCCTCCAATCCCTCGTCGCCGAACTCACCACACCCCAAAACGAGACCCTGATCCAATCAACTCACTCCTCGCCACCAACTTCCACACCATCTGATAAATACTCGCAAAATTGCCCGTTGACGCTACGTTATCATCTGATAACGAAACACCACGTCATGAAAACAACCCGTCACCATGCACGAGGCTCACTCGGAAGAACGGCTAAAGGAGATCCTGGAAAGGGCTCTTACTGCCTTGGAGAATGGCTGCCGTGAGCACATCTACCGCCGCTGTCCCGAAACCGGAAGGCGGATTATCTGGCACCTCGCCAGAGATCTTGAACGCCTCAATGCCTGCTGCCCAAAATACCAAATTGACGACGAGGAAACCTACTTTGAAATCATCACCGACTGTCTGGAAGTTGCCCTTGAAGACCCTTCAGAACATTACAAACGGCCAGCGGACTACATTTCAACCCATCCGGAAACCGACGGCTTGGAAATGTTCGCCTTCGTCGTCGAGTTGGATGACTTTACCCGCCCGATTTACACCAAATTCTGCCTGAAGAAGCTGCCGGATGGAGACTGGTATGTCTCCATCGACTGCCACACCTGAGCACCAATGAAACGCCCCAGAAAAAGCAAACGCCAACTCGCCCCAAAGACGCTGCCACCGCAGTGCCTTTGCTGCGGAACGGACAACCCATGGGTAGAGAATGTTGTGGAAATGACCGCTCCCTTCCGAGGTCGGGAGCACGCAATCCAAGCCAAAGTCAACCAATGCCGCCATTGCGATGCAATCTCCACCACACCAAAGCAGGCGGAGACCATTTCAGCGCAAGTCCGAGATGCTCACCGCCAATGGATCTCATCCGAGTTCAAGAAGGCGCGGAAAGAACTCGGCTTTACGATAGACAGCCTTGCCGCCGCCACAGGCATCGCTAGGGCAACCATTGGGAGGGCTTCCTCTGGCGGCAGTCTCATCGAAGCCTCTCTTGAAGACCTCCTATGGTTGAGAATTAACGAGATGAGAGAGAAAAATTTGAAAAGCTGGATGGCAACAAGCCACCCCGGAGAAGCAAGGATCTACTCCGAGACCACTCTAGTTTCCGACTCGCTCACGAACTCTGCATCGACTGTCTTAATCGTAGCCAGTCGAGCGTTCTGCTCAACGTCACCAATCAACCTTCGGGGCCAAGATCCTCTTTCAAACGGAGAACTTCAAATCGACTACGAGTATGAAGGCCAGTACGCCTAGCCCCCTCCAACTAAAGGAGCATAAAATCGCCAGAATCAACCTCGATACCCGTGATGTGACGGGGGACAACTCCGAATTGCATTTCTCCCATGCGATCAGCAGCGAACAAAATCGAGACACCCGGGAGCTTTGGCTTGTCAGGGTGGATGTCCAAATCAAACCGGCTCCAGAGGCCGGAGCCGCACCCTACCTCGGTGAGGTCGTGATGGTTGGCATCTTTCATCTAGATCCTGCATTTCCTGAAGAGAAGGCCGAAAAGATGGTTTGCTTCAATGGAGGATCCATTCTTTACGGGGCGATTCGAGAACTGATTTGCAGCATTACTTCACGAGGTATCCACGGCCCAATCCTGCTGCCGACGATCAACGCAAATACCTTCGTCCCGGAGTCTCAAGAGAGTCCAAGTGAACCGAAGAGTGTAGCATCGGATTAAGTGCGCTTTTTCTGAGACACACCAAGTGTCTCGGCGGGGTCTATCGGCGGGGTCGGCCCTAGCCCCAAAATAAGCGAATCTGAAGCGCGAAGCCGAAAAGTGCGGGACCAGGCGTCCACGACACCGGTTGCGGGGCGGTGCGAGC
>Ga0100401_1003267_pt1 | contig 12412 bp, 10 predicted proteins | sample CryGeymeta201525_FD_80421 | JGI IMG/M metagenome (GOLD analysis project Ga0100401, IMG submission 80421) | Groundwater microbial communities from Crystal Geyser aquifers in Utah, USA - Crystal Geyser metaG 2015-25 | ecosystem: Environmental > Aquatic > Deep subsurface > Groundwater | place: USA...
CGTTGATCAACTGCGGCAGCTCGTCGAGGCTGGCCCGCCGCAGGAAGCGTCCCACCCGGGTCATCCGCGGATCGTTGCGCATCTTGAAGACCGGCCCATCCGCCTCGTTGGCGAAGGCCAACTCCGGTTTCAACTCGTCCGCCCCCACCGACATGGACCGGAACTTGTAAATCCAAAACTCCCGGCCATTGCGCCCACAGCGCTTCTGGCGGAATAAAACAGGACCCGGGGAATCCAACCGAATCGCCAGCCAGATGACCGCGAAAAGCGGGCTCAACGCCATGAGCAGTGTGGCCGCGCCAAAGAAATCGAAAAGCCCCTTCACCGCCAGGGCGAACCCCTCCGGCGGCGTCATGCTGAAGCTCAGCAGGGGCACGCCCCCAAACCGATCCAGGGAGAGGCGCGCGTCGGGCAACCCCAAGAAGTCGACCATCACCCGGGCCCGGACCCCGAGCATCTCGCACACCTTCAACGCCGACTCCACCTGATCGAGCTCTAGCTCAGGCACGGCGAAGACGACCTCGTCCACCACCCGCTCGCGGAGGAGATCACGCAAATCGGCCACCCGTCCAAGAACCTGGTGGCCATGGACGGACTTGCCCACCAAACTTGCCGCCACCTCATCGCGCGCCACCAGACCTGCCACGTGGAAGCCCCACTCCGGGTGGCCGGCAACCTTCTCCAACAGCCGCCGCGCCCGTTGCGCCGTACCCACGACCAGCAGCTCCTTGAGGTTCCACCCCGCCCGGCGCAGGCGCCGCAAGACCTCCTGCACCACCAAGCGCGCCACCGCGACCAAGACCAGGTTCAACCCGAAGAAGACCAAGAGCACTGTCCGCGGCACCACCACCAGCCGGGTGAGATAGAGAAAGGCCACCAGGAGGCCGACCCCCATGGAGACGGTGCGCATAGAGGCGACCACCAAAGCCCACCGCTCCTGCGTCCGCATGGGCTGATCACCCCCCGAGAGCCGATGGACCAAGGCCCAGATCGGCAGGATGACCACCACCAGACCGAGCTGCTGCCGGAAGGCCACGGTCACCTCCGGCCAACCCCGCAGCCAGCTCGCCAAGGGAAAGGCGAGGAGCAGACAGACCGCCGAGATCAGCAGGTCATGCAGCGCCCGCACCCGCCCGAGATAGCGCGCCACCCCCGATTCCATTACGGCTCCTCCTCTAGGATCGCAGAGTGAACAAACGAGTAGTTGTCGGCCAGACTGACAAGCAGGGCTACACGGAAAGTGGCCCCGGCGGGAAACCCAGCCACTCTAACAGCCGTGCCTCTTCGGCCCAACACCCGTCCAGGTTGAAGACCTTTTGAGCCACCCACCGCGCCTGCCGGCGCGGCTCGCCGGTGCAACGGCGCCTACCCTGGGTTGGGAGACCGCAACGCCGTCCCGCAACCGCGGTAGGAGCCGATTCCCATCGGCGATCCCGGCCCGCGGGGCCGACCGCGACAACATGCGCAGGGCTCCGGTGCAAGCGGCGCCTAGCTTTGAAGGCTGGCCAGCTCCCGCTCGAACTCGCCCAGCACCGCCTCCCGGCTCCAGTGGGCCACCGCATAATCCCGCGCCGCCCGACCCAGGCAGGCCCGCTCCTCGGGCTTGCAGGCCAACTCCAGAATCACCGCTGCCAGGGCCGCACCATCGCCGGGCTCCACAACCCATCCCCGCCCCGCCACCACCTCCGCCACCTGGGTACCCGCCAACGCGGTCGCCACCACCGGCCGGCCGCTGGCGAACATGCCGGTGAGCTTGGATGGCATCACCAGGTCCGCGGCATCGGCGCGCTGCGGCAGCAGATGGAGGTCCGCCATCCCCAGCAACGCCCCCAGACGTTCTACCGGCTGCAAGTCCAGAAAGCGCACATTCGACAAGCCAGCACAGCGCGCCACCAGCTCCCCACGCCCCGCGCCATCGCCGCAAAACACAAACACAACGCCCCCCTCGCCCGCCGGCCGGCGAGAAGCTGAGGAAGAGAGCCATTCCTCTTTACCGAGGGCCGTTGATGGATTCGACGACCCCGCACCCAGCCCCACGCATAACCGCGCCGCCTCCGCTAACACCTCCAGCCCCTGCTTCCTCCCCATGTTGCCGGAATAAAGCGCCACCACCGCATCGTCGGGGATCCCCAACTCGGCGCGGAACGAGCGCACGCATGAGTCGTCCGCCTGCAGCCCCGCCAAATCCACCCAGTTGGGAAACAACACCCCGCCGGTCACCCCCTTGTCTCCCAGGCGCCTGAGCATGTTGCCCGAGATGGTCGAGACGCAATCAAAGCGGCGCATGATCCAGCGCTCGACCCTAGCCACCAGACGACGCAGCCCACCCCCGGGCAATAGCCCCAGATCGAATGCCACATCCACCTCGAAATCCTGCACATGCAGCCACGCCTTCGCCCCGCACAACCGCGCCGTAAGCACCGCGACCGGGGCGCAGAACAGCGGCGGCTCTACCACCCACACCACATCGGGCCGCCACCATACCTGGCGCAACATCACCGGCAGGCTGCTCAAGGCAAAGCTGGCCAAGTGCAAGATCCGCTTCCATCCCGACGGCCGCGCCGGCACCCATAAAGGGCAGCGATAAACCACCATCTCCCCCCTCCCCGTGGGAGTGAAGCCAGGGCCACGGGTGAGGGGCGAGCGCACCACCTCCTTGCGATACCGCCACCCCAAATACCCCTCTCCCACCCGCCACTGCGGGTAATACGGCGGCGCCGTCACCACCCGTACCTCGTGGCCACCCACTGCCAGCCACTCGGCCAGCTCGCCGGTGTACTTTCCGGTGCCGGTCAGCTCAGGCGAGAAGTTAATCCCGCAAATCAGAACCCTCACGCGACCCCACTCGCCCAACCACCCCGAAAAAGAAAATCCGCCTGCACCGCCCGCCCGTCGCCGTCATAGGCCATGTGGTAGACCCCGGCGAGCCGCAAGCCACGCGCGCGCAGCCAGGCGATTACCTCGTCCGCAAACGCTTGGCCTTCGTACAACTCCACGAACGAGCACTCCACGTACACCCAAGCGAAACGCCCCAGCAGCGCCTCGCAGCCGTCCAGCGCCTGCAACTCGAACCCCTGCACATCCAGCTTGAGCAGCGCCGGCGCCACAAGATCCTCCGCCCCCACCTCATCCACCAGCCGGGCCACCCGGATGGTCGCTGTGCCCGCCTCGGCCGTGCCGGGAAACAGGGCGTTCTGGCGCGCCGTGATCGGCAGCAGCGACGACGAATCATCCCGCGCCGACAGGTGAATCACCGCCTCCCCCGGTTCCACCCCGATCGCCGCTTCCACCAGCCGCGCCCGCCCATCGCCCGCGAACACCGCGCGATACAGCGCTGCCGGCCCCGGCAACGGCTCGAACGAGACGAGGGTGGCCGCCGGAAAGCAGTGCCGCGCCACCAGCGCGAACTGACCCCGGTTGGCGCCGATGTCCACCACCGTGCGCACCGTGCCGAGGGTGCGCAGCACGGGCAAGTGTTCGGCGCCGGCCGCCACCCGGTGATAGCGCAGTGCAACCCGCCAGGCGGGAACGCGCAGGATGGCTGCGAGCTTGCGGGCCTTGGGTAGCAGTCCTGTCATCGGGTTCTCCCTACGGTCAACGCCCGCGGCTGCCGGCAATCTCGACCAGTAGCCCGGCCCAGCGCTCGGCATTCTCGGCATAGCCATTCGTAAAACGCTGAACCGCCGCCTTCGAGGCGGCCTCGAACGCCGTGGGATCGGAAAGCCAAGTTTCGATCTGCGCCAATGCCTCCGGCACGAAGGGCGCGGCGGGATCGACCACCAGCCCGCAGTCCGGCCCGACGATTTCCGGGATGCAGCCACGGCCGTAGGCAATGACAGGAATTCCGCGGCTCATCGCTTCATGATTAACAATTCCCTCGGTCTCGTTTTCGTAGCGTGTAGGACAACTCAGCACGTCGATGCCAGCATAAAAGGCATCTTTCTCGACGCCATATCTCGGCCCAACGTATTCCACCGCCGGCAACGCCGCCAGCCGCTTCCGCACCGCCTTTTCGGTTTCGCCATCCTGAAACGGGCCCGCCAGCCGCGCACGCAACGGCAAGCCTTTTTCCTGTACCGCCGCGCACAGGTCCAAAAACTCAAACACCCCCTTCTCTGGCGCGATGTTGCTCAGAAAACCCAAGGTTTCCAGTCTTCGTCGCACGGGCGCTGTTGGGTTTGCGGAAACCAAAAAGACGGCGTTGGAGACCGGCACGACACATATTGCGCCATAAACCGTCTTCAACCGCTCTGCCATCTTTTGGGACTGCGTGATGTGAACGGCATGTTCACCTGCAAAATGAACTAGCCACCGTGTCAACCAACTGCGCGCATCGAGATAGGCAAAGCTGTGATGGTGCAGGAACACCCGCATTCCCCAAAGCCGTGCCAACGAAAGGAATGCAAGCTCATAGAGCTGCCCCAACCCACCCGACACGCTCATGTACAAGGTCCGACCCCGTAGCCCACGCGCGCTGGCCAGACTAACCAAGCCCCGCAGCACCTTGGGCAGGCGGACCAGTCGAGCCACCAGCGAGCGGTCAAGGCTCGACGCGGCCAGGTCGACCACCAGAGGCTCCACACCGCCCGCTTGCCGCAATTGCTCACGCACCGCCGCATTCACCACGGCCATGCCGTGTACCGGCGGGGGAAATGCACCAACCATCACAATCTGTGGTCGCATCACATTCGCGTTTTCACATTTTCATTAGACTCTCGACAATCCGTTCGAAGTCCTCCGCCCACTGCTCCGGTGTGTGCCCCTGAATTTTGTCGGCGGAAACCTGTCCCATACGCACCCGCAGCGCGGAGTCCTGCGCTAAATGCAACATACGTTCGGCCAGCGCACCGCTGTCTTCCGGCGGCACGATGTAACCATTGACCCCTTCCTCGATGCGGTCGCGGATCTCGCCGACGGCGCTGGTGCTGATCACTGGCAGCGAGCACGCCATGGCCTCATCTACTACCAGGCCATAGCAATCATCCAAGGTGGGAAAGACGAATACATCCGCCAGCGCGTAGTAGTGCGGCAACTTGGGCTTCTGCTGGAAGCCGGCAAACACCACATTGCGGATGCCGTGCTCGGTGCAAGCTTGCTTCAGATTAGCCTCCTCCGGTCCGTCGCCAACCATCAAGAGGCCGACCGGTTCGACGCTTTGGCGCTGCACCGCCTCGAAAGCCTCCAGCAGGTAGTTCATCCCCTTGCCCCACAAGAACCGCCCGACGTAGATGAAAATGGTGCCTTGCAGGCCCAGATCCTCCCGTAGCGCGTTGCGCTGGGAGCGTGCGGCTGACGCGCCCGCCTGAAAGTGGGGGATATCCACGGTATGGGTAGCGAAAAAGATCCGTTCGGTGGGAGCGCCATAACGCATCGCGAACTGCCTGCCATCCTCACCAGGCGTTTCGATGGCGTCGACTCGCCGGAACAGGAACCGCTTGAGCGCTTCCTTAAGCGGGTGGCGCGAAACCCAACGACCATGCGTCATCAACACCCGAAAGCCTGTCTTGGCGCCGCGCAACTTCGCCACCGCCCAGCCGATGATGAACGCAGGCTCGGCATACAGGCTCACCAGCACGTCCGGGCAGCGGCCCAGCAGCGGCAGCGGCCAATGAAAGGTCCGACAAAGAAGCCGCGTAGTCGGCAGGTAGCGATGGCGAAAGCGCCAGCTCCCCTCGTCCACGTTCCAGCTACGATCCGCCTCGATGCGATCGTTGAACCAAGCCTCAAACTCGAAGGCTCCGCGGTCCGCCAGCGCGTTAAAGCGTTCGACCATGTAGGGCGAAGGGATATTGTTCCAGTAGACGACGAAGGGGTGCATCGACTACTTCTCCGCCAAAAGCAGAATATTGCCAGATAGAAATTCGCGTATCGGCCATGCCGTCGCGTGGCGATCCAGCATGCACCGCAACCAACCCGCGCCGGCAAGATCGATAAGCGCAGAACTTTCAGCCTTGCAAAACCCAACGTGGGCGAACAGCTCCCACAAGTCCCGATGCGTAAAGTAATGAATGTGCCCATCGTCCCAGCCGCCATCCAAAGTGTTCCCCCCCGCGGTGCGTGGCCCATACCCCGAGAACAACACATGTGCGACATTTTTCAGATAGCGGATGTTTGGGGTGGTGAGCACGCAACGGCCGCCGGGCCGGAGCACACGGTGAATCTCTCGAGCGAAGTTCACTGGATCGATGATGTGCTCGATGACCTGGTTGGCGATCACGACATCCGCCGATCCATCTTCCAGCGGAAATGTCCCATTCAGGTCCGCTTCATGGAATTCCCAACCATCGGTCTGTCCGCCGCCCATCTCCTCCAATCTTCGCCTCGAAACGTCCAGCCCAATTCGCTGCTCGAAATCGTCAGACAAATCGTCAAGACACTTCCCGGAGCCGCAACCGAGATCCACCACACATTGGCCGGTGCCAACTATCGCACCTAATCTAGCGTCCAAACTGTTCTCCTTATCGCATGGCTTGCACTGTCGAGCTTCCTTGTGCGCCACACTGCTGTCCCCAATCAGGTGGTCAGCATCGTCTTCCAACTAGGGAGGGCAATGCCGAACCGCCTTGTGCGACGATTAGTCCGAGGCATAACCCCATAAACAGGGCCGCCAAGCGCAAGATGAACGGATTTGCGGTAAACCCCATCCCTAGAAAGGCAAAATACCCAAGCACGCCAATCCAGAGTGGTCGCGCCTCCGGGAGGCGCCAGGACTGAGCCCTGAGGAGTGCCCCAAGCACACGACAACCACGTACCGCACCTCCTATCAAGGCCAGCGCCGCGATCGGCCCGATGATGAAACCGCCATAGAAAAGGAACGGCATCCACATGAATTCGCCGGGAAACCAGGCCGAGGTGTCCGCTGTTTCCCCCAAGTAGGGGAGTATCCAAGGAAACTCCGAAAATAACCAAGGGTAGCTGCTACCGAATCCTTGTCCTGTCAACCAGCCGAGAGGATTGGCATTGAGCGCCTGGAATTGCCCTAGGATGGCCGCGACTCGGGTCCAAAAGGTCACATTACGGGCCTCGCCGAGACCGCGATGAACCCATCGCCCAAGCGCTTCAGGGTTGAACACTATAGCTATGGTCAGGCCGATGACACCTACAAACGAACCCAAGACAACCGCTTGAATCAACGGGCGCGGGAGGCTCGCCGTCCGCAATGCATTCCGAAACGTAACCAACAGGACAAGCACGACCACAAAACCCACAACTAAGAGTGGCCCCCGGGTGACCGAGATGGCGATCACCCCAAGCGTGATAACCAATAACACAAGCGACCATAACCTCCGCCTCCTGGCGAAGAATAGGTCGTAGCCAGTCGCAACGATCAGCAGCGGAATCAGCGGGCTTAGGATTTGATAGCGAATTTGCTCAACGCCTTGCTCAGTAAAGTAAAACCCCCACGCAAGGGTAAAAAACAAGGAAACGACGGCGGCACCCATCATCGCGGAAACGATCGTAATGGCATCGTGTGAATTCCTCATTGTCCACCAAGCGACAAGGAAGCCTTCGAGGAGCAGCGTGAATGGGTAAACAATGCGGATGTACTGATCGAAGGGCGTGACGTTGACAAAGGCACCCAGGGTGCCGGTCACAAGAAATGCCACCCACCCCCAGAACACGAATGCGCCAAGCCCCTTCCGGGGTAGGGCCATGCGACACGTTGCGGCAAGCACCAAGAACGCGGCCGTGTTGAGCCCTCCCATAAGGAACTGGATCAGCGAGCCGCCAACGGCCCCCTTGAAATCGAGGGCAAACGAGATGACGACAACGATCGCCAGGATGCGCTTTTGCCGGCTAATCCGGTGAGTCGCTTGCTGTTCGACGGGAATACCGGCGGGATACCTCGTGCTTACCATAACTCTACGCACCCACCAAGACATGCGCTAGCGCGTCTTGCGCTTCGGAGAATGAGGCCGGTCGCCACGGATCGGCACGCCCATTGTTTTCCGTTTTCACCGGCGGATAGTCCAACAATGCACCGACGGCCGCGGCCACCTCGGACATATCCTCTGGATTGACCGTCCGGCCGAGGCCGTGCCGCTGCGTCTGCCAGCCGATGATTCCTTCTTCGCAAGCAATCACAGGGCAACTGGCGGCGGCTGCCAGCACCAGGGCGCCGCTGGCGTTGTAATGCCCTCGGTATCCGAGCCAAACGACGTCGGCGGCAGCGAACAGGACCGGCTCTTCCTTGGTTTCGATAAAACGATCAAATAGTCTAATCCGACCCCGGGCTACCAGTTTGGCGACCCATGGTTCAACCAGTAGCTCGTGAATTTCCGGTGAGACTTTACCTGCCAGAAGCACGTCGACCGATGGCGGAAGCTCTGGGTCAACAACCGCCCGGAGGAGTTCAACGACGCCTTTGCGTCGGGTAATGGCCCCGTAGACCAGAATCAGGTTGCGGTCCGCTGGCACGCCGAGCTTTCGCTTCGCATCAGAGGTATCTAGCAGTTCTCCAAACTCCGTCGGCTCCGGGAAAAAAGCGACCTTACCCGAGACTCGCGCCCTGTCCGCGAGATAGGTCGCGAGAGGTTCGTCGATGGTCAATAGGCTTCTTAGATGCCGGTTATTCAGGAGGCGGAAGAACAGCGCCCTCTTGATCGCGGCGAGCGACGGCCGGGGCGCAATGACCCCCATCTGCCGGTAGTGGAACGAAGGCCGCATGGCGAGTCCGACCCAGGGGCAGTTGCCGAACGGCGAGCCCAGCAGCCCGATCGCGTAGAGGCAGTAGTCCAGGTAAGGCAGGAAGACAACGTCAGGGCGCACGGTACCGGCTTGAGCCTTGTACCATGCCTTGAACAGGCGCCAGTACGAGAGTTCGCGCGTTGCGAAGCCGGCAGTACCGTCGCTCCATGTTCGCGGGAAGCCGGCGGCCGGAAACGAGATGAGACGCAGGGATTTACTGCCACCAGTGGGCGCAGCGTCGGCAAGCGACTGCATGGTCGGGTGCGCGATCGACTCCGGCAACGTAACGACCGTCACCTCGAAACCGCGTTCGACCAGGCCGTTCACCATCCACTCCAGGTAGGGGCCATGGTGGCCGATGGCGTGCGGTTCCAAAACCAGAATTTTCATCCGTCGTCGCTCGCCGCGTTGAGTCCATCAAGCCCTATTTCGCCTGTCGGTTGTACCTACTCGGTTGCCGGCCGCTTCAAGCACCCACAAGTCCATGCGCGAAGGTCCCTCTCAGCCGCATCGCAACACTCGTCACGTGTTCGCCTCCCGCACCATCAGCCACCCAAGAAGCTGCCGGCGCATGGGATGGAACCAGGCTGTCATGCCAAGCACCAGGGGCGGCAGGAGCAAACCAACCGCGAGCGTGGATGGCTCGCTAGTCGATGGCCGTAGCGGCTCGATCCAGCCGAAGGCAACCACTGCGGCACAGGCGACAGCCAACCCCAAGTGCTCGCGGGCAAACCCGCCGCACCAACCCAGCCCGTAGCGCCGCTGGAAGACGGCGATCAGCATCCCACTACCGGCGACGAGGGCGATGGCATAGGCGAAGGCCACCCCGTTCGCTCCGTAACGGCTCCCGAGAAGCCAACCGAGGGCGGCATTGAGCGCGCCCATGATGACGTGGGCAAGCGTGTTCCAACCCACGTGACCGGTACCCATGTTGGTGAAATAGGCGGGGCCGGCGAAGATGTTTCCCGCCCAGGCCACAGCGAGGAGCCCGAGCAGAAAGACGAGCTCTGGTCGGTATGTGCCCACAAGCATCCACGAGAACCCGCCCGCCCAGGCAATCAGAAGCGCAAACACCGGCAGGGCAACGAAGGCCAGCACGTGCATATTCTCGCGGTACATATGGACAACGCGGGCTGGCTCGCTCTCCGCCAGAGTCGCCACGTGTGGCACGACAGCCTGATTGGCGGTGACAATCACGGCGCGCGCCTTGAGCACCACTTGGTTCGCCATCTCAAAGTAACCGGCCGCCGCAGGGCCGCCGAACCGGGCCATCAGCGCCTTGGCGACCGGGTCGAACAGGAGCATCAAGAGGGTCGCCGCCTGCACATTCGCCCCGTAGCTCAGCATCTCCCGCAGCACACCCCTGCGCCAGCACCGCGGCAAACGCGGCAACGCCGGCAGCGTGCGGCACAGCAGGAGCCGGCCAGCCACGGCGAGAAACAGCCCCTGCCCGATCTGCGCCCAAGCAAGACCCACGAGCCCGTGCCGCGGCACTAGCGAAAACGCGAGCGCCAGCAGGAGCGCTTGCCCGGCAACCACGAGCCCGGCGCGCAAATCCATGCGCTGGCAGCCATCGAGCCCACCCTGAAACACGGCGGCAACGATGGTCAGCCACAGCGAGACCAACGCATAGGGGAGGATCTCCAGCGCCTGTGCCAGATAGGCGGCATCGAACAGGTGCGGCAACAGCCGCGCGAAAAGCGGATAGAGCAGCGGCAACACGGCCCCCACCGAGGCCATCAAGGTCAGGGTAGCGGTGTCGACCACCTGGCCCGCGCGATCCAGCTCGCCGCGCGCCCGATTGCGGGCGACAAAGCGGGTCACCCCGGCGCTTAGCCCCAGATCTGCCAGGCGCGAGGCCGAGACGGTGGCCAGCACCACCGACCACACGCCAAGCTTCTCTACCCCCAAAGTAGTGTTGATGTAACGGTAGAGCGCGAACAGCAGCCCCGCGCCGACGAGTGTCTGCAGGACATTGGCGAGGACGTTGCGGGCGAGGCGCCTTCTCTCAACCACTGCCGGCCAGACCTCTCTCATCGACGAAGAACAGATCGTGCTGCGTCTGTCCTTCCCAAACTACGCGGTAGCCGGATTCCTTCAGCATGCGCGCGATCCGCTGGTAATCCGCCTGCCTTGCGTTGTGCTCAATGCATCCGCATACGAACCGGTAATCTCGCAGTCTGCACATCTGCTTCACAATTGACACTTCGGCGCCTTCCACATCGATCGAGATAAAGTTGATGATCGTCGGCGCGCCGTTCTCTTCCAGAATCCGCTCCAGCGTCGTTCCCCAAACCGTAATGGAGCCGGCATTTTGCGTCCTTTTTTCGTGTGTTTTATCGAGAAACTCCGCAACCCCCCCATACAACCCGGCGGTGCAGAATTCGTAATATCCTTCCTGTTCGACTACGGCGGAGATTACTGATTTCGATTTTCTGTTTTTCAAGCTATCGAGGTACTGTGGATTCGCCTCCACAAGAAGTCCATTCCACCCAAACTGCCCCTCAAGATAGACCGTGTTTGAGAGTGTAAACCCGTCATTCGCTCCGATTTCCACGAAAAAACCAGGTCGAAAACGATTGGCGAGCAGGGCAAAAATGTCCTGATTTAATTGTGTTGCGTGCGGAGACTCTGGCAGTAGCAGCAGTTCCCTAAGTTTCGGGGCAGGCGTCTGGACAAAGACCCCAGGAAGTAAGCCGTGATTGCAGCAGTAGGCAATAGACGGCCGGCGAAGTGATTTCGCACCAAGCACAATCTGTTTGAGCAGATTTCTAAGACTCACGGTCATGCCTCACAAACACCGCATCCAGAAATACCACCCGTCCGTCTTCGCCGTAGGTTTGATCAAGGTTTCCCGCGTAGCGGAAACCAGCCTCGTGGAGCAGATGCTCGAGTCCATGAAAGTCTGCCTGCCCCTCGTAAAGGGGATCGACACCGACCTCCAACACCACGGCCTTGCATAAGGCCAGCATACGCCCAGCCCCGCGCAGAACGCGATCCTCGAAGCCCTGCACGTCCAGCTTGAGCAGGATATCCCGTGGCATACGATCAAGGGCGTCTTCGAGCGCGACGTCCAGGGTGGATACCGGAATGGGGGTCATGAACTCCGCCTGGGTCTGCGGATAGAGACGGTGGCAGGTGTCCGTAGCCACAAGCAGCGAGGACGAAGGCGTGTGCTGCTCGTGCAGATGCATTTCTGCCTCCCCTTCCCGGTCCCCCAGCGCCAACTGGAAGCAGCGCGCCCGGCCTTTTTGCGTCTGCGCCCAGGCGGAGAGCTTACGGAACGGGTCCTCCAGCGGCTCAAAGCAGTAAAGCTCGGCCTTCGGGAAGAACCCGGAAATCATTTGCGCGAACTGACCTTGGTTGGCGCCGACGTCGATGATGGTGCCGATATCAAGTCCAGACAGCCCTAGCAGCGTGCATTTCGGAGACCGATGCAGGCGGATCACATCAAAGCCCAGCCGGTTGACGCCGCCTCGAAGCGCGTTTTTCAGGCCCATGAATCCCCCTTTCCTGCTTTCATGCCAGTTTGTCTGCGGTAGTTTTCATATCCCCACGCGATCCCGACCGCGAGCCCAATACACACACCAGCCCCCCTCAGGCAACCGCATTCTGGCGATCAGTCGCGCTTCCCGACCGAATCACGGCCAGCGTCGAGGCACCCATCAGGGCAAGCATCGCGGTTAGCACGACGACGAGACTCCGCTTCGGTTTGCTCTTCTTC
>Ga0100401_1003274_pt1 | contig 12393 bp, 8 predicted proteins | sample CryGeymeta201525_FD_80421 | JGI IMG/M metagenome (GOLD analysis project Ga0100401, IMG submission 80421) | Groundwater microbial communities from Crystal Geyser aquifers in Utah, USA - Crystal Geyser metaG 2015-25 | ecosystem: Environmental > Aquatic > Deep subsurface > Groundwater | place: USA...
ATCTTTCGGGGTCGTAGTCCCCCGGAGTGCGGCCCGCTCACGGCGATGGCATTAAAACAAGGACCGATGAACAGGATCGGTATCGGCGAGTCGGGGCTCTCCAGTACAACCTGGTTGGGAACCTTAGGAACCCCACCTGGCTACCGTAGCCAGGATCGGCAAGTTTCGCTAGGGCGTGAGCATCCTGTGCGGCTTCCGTACAGGCCTACTCCCTCGAAGGCTACGAAAGCGGCGCAAGGCACCCCGATGCCTTACGCCACTTCCTTTTCTAGTGCCCTGCCCCAAATTTATATCGAACTGAACAGTTCTATCTGAACTCCTTAACGTTCATAGAGCTTAATCCTTTGTCGCCTTCTACGTAAAAAGGCGACCTTTTTACTCTGTCCTCTTTAGCCAATGTTTTGTTTTTCTCACTTGTTGAAAAAAATTGCGTCAGCCTGTCGCATTTTTGCCCAATATGCGACATAAATTTCTACAAACCAATACCAAACTCACACTCACTTTCTTATAGTAATCCTCAGTCTATTCCCCTGACGGTTCTACGGACTTGTGTAACTCTTCAATTTAGAGTTTCTCCAAATATCTTCATCTCTTGCATCCAATTAAGGTCCTCTCTCAATTCCTAAAGTTTCTTTAGTCGCTTTCACATTGAATTTTAAGTGGGAGAGGGGAAGGGTGAATTGGAATTATTTGCTCATAGATGAAATGCTCGAAACGAGGCTTCATCAGACAATGAAGGAACGACTTTTCAGGATAGGTCTCTTCCATGCCTTTTCAAAAAAATAATCCAAGACCTTTTTCGAACTCTTCTCCTTCAAAATTGATACCTCCCCCCCAGACTCTTTCCTCAGACTGAAAAAAGATCTCTCTTTGAAAAGTAATAAAATAAGTTCAATCCATGTAACAGCATTACTTTTACCGCTTGGCGAATAGAGCTCAGCCTCAACCTTTTCTTTTAACACTTGAGAGAGTTCTTTCCATGTCATTCCCTCCTCCAACTCTTTTTCATCTATCTTTCCCTTGATAAAATTGATGACCCTCGCCAGGCGAAAGAGCGTCAACAAATCAAGCCGACTAAATTCCTTCGTTTCGATCGGGAAAGCGCTTGACCGCCACTGGACAGAGTGAGAAGGAAGGATATTTTCCTCTTTGCATCTCTCAAAAAGAGGAGTTCCGGGTGTGGGGTAATATACACTGGGGCCGATGAGGACCTTTTTTCCCATTAAATAAATCAGAGTATCCACCATCTCTTCAATGGTTTGGCCAGGCATTCCCAGGATGGCGTAGGCGATCACGTTAAGATTAACTTGTTCTGACTTCTCGATAATTTTATCAAATTCTATTGTTCCCTTAGGTCTTCCCATTCTCTCTTTCGTTAAGGGATCTGTGCTAATAAAAGAGAGGTTGATCGTTTTAAATCCTGATCTTTTCATCAATTTTAAAAGCTCTTCATCCAACGAGGCAAAAGAGATACCGTTCATCGCAGAAAGTTCAATCTTCCCATCTCCAAAATTTTCGATCACAAGACTCATCAATCTCTTTGCTCGCTCCTGATCAAAGGTGAAATTGTCATCCTCGATATCAAAGGCCTGGATATCATATCGTTCTCGGCATTCGATCATCTCTTTAAGTATGGCCTCTGGAGATCGAGTCCTAAAAGAGGGTCCCATGACGAGATGGGCTGAACAGTAGGCACACCCATGTGGACAGCCCCTGCTGGTGATGATCATGGTGGATCGTTTCTTTCTCATTCGATATCGATCCAGATCGAGTAGTTCTCTTGCAGGATGAGGAAGGGAATCGAGATTCTGGATAAAGCTTTGAAGGGGATTGATTTTTATTTCCCAATCCTGGCGATACCCAATTCCATCCACCTCTGTAATCTCTTTTAAATCTTTCTTCCCAATCTTTTTTATTAAAAGAGGAAAACGAATCTCCCCTTCCCCTAAAACAGCATAATCAATAAAAGGATTTTTTAGAACATTCTCTGGATCGCAACTGACATGGGCTCCTCCCATCATGACGATTTTCCTTCTGTCCCATTCTTTGATGATCCGGGCAATCTCCACGGCTTCTCCATGATAGGGAGTAAAAGAGGAGGAGATTCCAAAAACATCGGCTTTTGAATCCTTGATCTTCTGCCCGATCTCTTTCCACTCCATTCCAAAATGGTAATAACCTGTATAGAGCTTGAAAGGACTTCGATCATTGAAGGGATAAAAATCCTGAAGGTAAGAAAGTTCAGAGGGAATAAGGATAAATTTTTTCTTTTCAGTTTGACAATCGAGGATCTCTACCTCGTGGCCATGTGCTTTCAATGAGGCGGCAAGATAGGCCAGACCAATCGGCTGCGTCCGAATGAAGGTTTGATAGAAATCCTGAATGGGCGGCTGAATGAGGAGAATTTTCATTGCCATCAAAATATTGAATTAAACTTTGGTATCCATCAATACTCTCCGCCAGCAATACCTACCGGCAGGCAGGAATGCCGACCCTACATCTGAACTGATCAATGCAAAATTAGCGCTTAGCAATGCAAAATTAACAATTAATCGAGGATTTTATCCTTGCTAATTGACCATTGCTAATTCTGCAATTTGCATTGATTCTTAACTCAGGTCACCGAGTTCGTATTGAAGGATTCCAATCAGGGTGATGGCAGCGGTTTCGGTTCTCAGAATGCGTTGTCCCAACTTAACAGGGATAAATCCCTTTTCCTTTGCCAACTTCACCTCCCCCTCAGTAAAGCCTCCTTCTGGCCCGACCATGACATAGACCTTTGATGGATGATAAGTCTCAAATCCCCCCTCCCCCCCTTTTTCAAAGGGGGGATTCAATAGGAAATATTTTTTCAGAACATCTCTGAGGCTTTCACCTTTCTTCTCCCAGAGGAGGATTTTTAATCCATCTCCCCTGCAATCCTCCAATACCTCTTGAAATGGGCGGTATTCTCCTACCCAAGGCACCTTTGCCCTTCTCGATTGTTGGACCGCTTTAATAGCAATGTGCTGCCAACGATGAGCTTTCTTCTGTTTTGCATCCCTCTCCTTTAGAGAGATGGACCTTTCGGATTGAAAAGGTAGGATGGCTGAGACACCCAGTTCGGTCGCCTTCTGGATAATGAGCTCCATCCTCTCCTTTTCTGGAAGGGCTTGAAGGAGAACGATCTCCAAAGATGATTCGGTAGGTGAGGGGAAGGCTTCAAAGATGAGAATGGAGGCTTCTCCTTTGGAGAGACGAAGGACTCTTCCTCTAAAGTCATATCCTTGGGAGTCAGTGAGGGTCACGATGCTCCCAACACGACCACCTTGAAATCGAAGGGCCTCCAGAGGAGGCCCTTGAATCAAAATTTCTTTCCCGGTATCCATTTTCTCATGAAGGACAATTCTATCCATGGCAGGTCGGAGACTCGACTCTACGAGAGGATTTTCCCTTTTTTTTCTTCTTCTCTTCTTTGGCTCCTTCCTCTCCCCCCCCTTCAAACTCCTTGATCTTCATTCCCAATTCTCGAAGTTTTTCGTCCACCAGGCCATTCACTGTCCCCTCTTTCAAACGCCCATCCTCCAATCTCTCACCAGCCTCCACACCCGTGAGAATCTCAATTCCTTGGTCGATGGTCTTAACTGGATAGATATGGAATTTCCCCTCCTTCACTGCCTCCACCACATCCTTCCTCAGCATCAGATCATCGACATTGAGATGGGGAATCATCACCCCTTGCTTACCGGTTAATCCTTTTGCCTTGCAGACATCGAAGAATCCTTCAATCTTTTCGTTCACACCGCCGATGGGCTGAATCTCTCCTTTCTGATTGACCGAACCGGTCACAGCAATGTCTTGTCGTAGGGGAAGTTCAGAGATGCTTGAAAGCAAAGCATAAATCTCTGTGGAGGAGGCGCTGTCTCCATCGACCCCACTGTAAGACTGCTCAAAGCAGATGCTGGCGCTCATGGTAATCGGTTTATCCTGTGCATATTTTCCTCTGAGATATCCGGCGAGGATATAGACCCCTTTGTTATGCGTCGGGCCGCTCATCTCCGCCTCCCTTTCAATATTGATGATCCCGGCCTTCCCCATGGAAGTTTTGACCGTGATCCGAGAGGGCTTGCCGAACATATAGTCCCCAAGATTATAGACGGAGAGGCCGTTGACCTGGCCTACCACCATCCCGTCGGAGTCAATGAGAATGGTTCCATCATCGATCATCTCTTGAATCTTCTCCTCGATGAGGTTCACTCGGTAAGCCCTCTTCTCAATTGTCTTATCCACTTGTTTCTCAGTCACCACATCACTTCCGTCTTTCTCTGCCCAGTAGTTCGCTTCCCTCAAGAGGTCGGCAACAAGGTGAAAGCGTGTTGAAAGTTTCTTCTGCCTTCCCGCAATTCTCACTCCATATTCAATCACCGCTGCAATCCCCGAGTTATCGAAGGGTCTTAATTTGTCCTGATCACAAATTTTCCGAATAAAGGAAGCATACTGTTGAATCCTTTCATTGTCCTTATTCATTACCGAATCGAAGTCTGCTTTGATTTTGAAAATCTTTTTGAAATCATCGTCTAAGCTGTAAAGAAGGTAATAGATATGGGTATCTCCGATCATGATCACTTTTGTATTGCAATCAATGGGCTCCGGTTTGAGGGCAGAAGTGGAAAAGAAGTAAAGGGGGTCATAGGTCTGAATCTCGATGACCTGGTTTTTCAACGTCCTTTTCAAAGCTGGCCAAACCCCTGGCTCCATGAGGGCATCCAGAACATTGAAGATCAAATAACCTCCATTGCCTCTTAAGAAGGAACCTGCTTTGATATGGAGGAAGTCGGTCTTCCAGATTCCTGACCGCTCAACGACCCGCTCAACGGTGCCAAAAATATTTCGGTAGTTCGGCGTTGTCTCTACGATGATGGGCGCTCCCTTTGTCTCCGAATTGTCCACCAACACATTCGCTTGGTATTCACTGAATGAGTCAACCTGCTGAGGCATCACCAACCCGGGGAGTGGCGGCGGGGTTTCTTCCTTTTCTCTGAAACGGCCGAGATTGGCTAAAATATCTTCCTGGACTTCATCCAGATATTGTTGAACCTTCTCGAAGTTGAACTTCTCCTTAATATCGGAAATGGAGTCTTTGATTGCTGGAGAGATCACCTCATTGTCCAGAGAGGTCAGCTCTTCCTTGATTTCCTTCTCCGCTTTCCGGGTCTCTTTAAAGATATCCTCCAATTCATTGATCAGTCCCGTTTGCTTTCCTTTAATCTTTTCCAGTTCCTCTTTAGAGAACTTATCCTCCTCCACCATTGTCTCCAACTGATCAATGTTGACAGGGTTCCCTTCGACTAAGGGGAAGATCCCAGGACGTGAATAAGGGCCCATTTGAATCTGAACCAGAGCAAAACCTTCTTTATTTACCTTCTTCTCAAACTCCCGGAACATCTCAGCCTGTCTGTTCCGAAATTTTTCAACTACCTCTTTCTTTTTATTGAGATAGGTTTCGTTCTCAAAGATTAAGGGGATTTTCTTTTTCAGAGTTTCGATCAAGTTCTCCATCTCTTTTTTGAACGCATTTCCTTGCCCGGCAGGAAGGCTGATCATATGGGGCATATCGGGGTTTTTGAAGTTATTGACATAGCAGAGGTCGTTGGGAATCTTTCCCTTTATGTCCATTTCGTCCATTTCTTCCAACACACATTTGATGGTGGTAAAACGGCCAGTCCCTGCCAGACCGGTCACAAAGATGTTATATCCGATGCCGTTGATATCCAACCCCAATCGGATCGCCTCCAAGGCCCTATCCTGACCAATGATCTCGTCACAAGGGTGGATAGACTCAGTGGTCTTAAAAGGTAATGTATCAGGGTCACACCGCCACCTTAATTTTTCAATTGGAACTTCCTCAAACGTTTTATTCAACATAAATTCCCCCTTTTTGGTTTGAATTGCATTTTCTTCAGCTTTTAATTCTCTACCAGAACAAAAGAAAAGTCAACGAGGTTTTAAAAGTCGGCAGCAATTCTCGGTGAGTTCGCAAACTATTGAGATTCTTCCCCCGTATTAAATACGGGGTCAGAATGACAACTGGGAACTTTCGTAATGTCATTCTGAAGAGCCTGTCCTGAGCGTAGTCGAAGGAAGTCCTAGCGACTGAAGAATCCCGCTGTAATTTCACCGAGAATTGTTTTAAAAGTCGGGGGTTAAGAGTGAGGAGTGATGAGTAATGAGTTAAGAATTGTGGTTACAAGTTACGAGTTAAAAGTACAAATTTCATAAATGAAATTTGCCTTAGATGCCTTCTTTGGCGAGTTCCTGGATCAACCCTCTGCTTTTTTCCGTCACCTTCTTGGGGACTTTGACGATCACTTTGACATATTCATCCCCTTTACCTTCCCCTTGAAAATGAGGAATGCCGAGGCCCTTTAACCGCATCTTGGTATAGCTCTGAGTTCCCGAAGGAACCTTGACTTTCTTCATCCCTTCGAGGGTGGGAACTTCCATGGTCGTCCCCAGAACGGCCTCTGAAAAATTAATTTCTTTCTCCACAATAAGGTCGTCTCCTTCTCGGCTGAAGAGTGGATGTTCCCTAATGGAAACTTGAAGGTATAGATCCCCTGGAGGACCGCCGTTCCTCCCTTCCATCCCCTTTCCAGAAAGTCTAAGCTTTTTCCCAGAGGGAATGCCGCGCGGAATTTTTACGGAAACTTCCTCCATCTTTCCATTCTTCCGGTAGGAGATCCTCTTCTCTCCGCCAAAAGCAGCTTCTTCTAAAGAAATGACTATCTCATAGGCGATGTCTTCCCCCCTCTGAGGCATTCGGCCCATATCCTGATAGCCCCCTTGTCTCCCCAAAAAGTCTCCAAAATCAAAGCCGCTTCGACCTCCAAATCTGAATTCCCTCCTTCCCTTTCCCCTGAAGAGGTTGGATAATATCTCATCAAAATCAAATCCCCGGAAAATGTCTTCTTGGGTAAATCGTTGATGGAACCCTTCGGCGCCAAAGGTGTCGTATTGTTTTCGCTTCTCCTTATCGCTCAGGACGGCATAGGCTTCGTTGATCTCTTTGAAGCGTTCTTCAGCCTCTTTTTTATTGGGATTTCGGTCGGGATGATATTTCATCGCCAACTTCCGATAAGCCCGCTTGATCTCCTCATCGCTGCCATTCTTGCCCACGCCCAAAATATTGTAATAATCTTTGGCTGCCATTATTCCTTATCCTCAAGCCTCTGGTCTGACTGTCGCTTGTAGATTTCACGGATCATCCGGTTAAGATATCCCTCCGGATCATCGACTGTCTCTCGGGTTACGATAAACTCTCTTTGACCCGTCTTATCGCGGATCAACTCGAATCCATATTCATAATCTTTTGAAAGCCGCAAGAAGAGCGCCGTTCCTTTCCCCTCTTCATTCAGGATGATTTCCGTGATCCGGTTAATCGCCTCCTCGCTAAATTCGAGGTCAATTCCAGTCCGTCGTTGAAAATCCTTTTCAAACTCCTCCACCTGTTGTTGAATCTCTACCACCTCTTCAGAAACGGTATTCACATCATACCCTTTTTCAATCATTCGATTGACGATGAGATTGATCCTCCCCTCCAAAAAAACAATTCCGTAACGTTTTTTAAATTCTGCCTCTCTGCGCAGAATGGACACCTTCAAGGTCATCTTCTCGCTGGAAAGGAGCGCTTCAAACTTTCCCAGCATCTCCGGATTGGAGGGGTCCTGAAGCAATCGTTCCAACTCCCGCTGTGGATTTTCTACCACCGCTCGTGTGACGACAAACTTCCGGATATCGGTGGAGGGTAGTCGCTTTTCAAATTTGATGAGAACTTTTTCCACGGCGCTGACTAACCCTCTTGCACCGGTCTTTTCTTCATGGGCTTTCACGGCCAGTTCATAAAGGGCTTCATCTTCGAACTGAATGTCAATCCCGTAGGATTTAAAATCCTTCTTCTTTCCAAGGGTGATGGGATTATTGGGATTTTTGAGTATCGCATAGAGGTCATCGACCTCCAGTTTTTCAAAAACGGTGGTCACCGGAAGCCTCCCGATGAACTCCGATTCGAATCCAAAGGTCATGAGATCCTCAGCCTTCACCTGTTTGAGGTACTCGGCCCGTTCGTCTTTCGAGCGGATCTCAGCCCCGAAACCAATGCCCTCCTGATTCAAACGTTTCTTGCTGAGATCCTCCAGACCATTGAAGGCCCCACTCATGATAAAGAGGATGTTCTTGGTATTGATTGTCCGTTTCTCCCTTTTACCTGTCTTCCGGTAATGTTCGATAGCCTCCAGCTGAGAGATAGGGTCGTGGGGGACTTTAAGATCCACCTCTGTCTCTTCCATTGGTTTGAGCAAAGCCCGTTGAACGCCTGTTCTCGAAACATCAGGACCGATGAGGTTATTTGATGAGGCGATTTTATCAATCTCATCAACGTAAATGATTCCATACTGAGCCAGTTCAATGTCCCCGTTGACTTCGTAAACGAGATCGCGGACGAGGTCCTCCACATCGCCGCCCACATAACCGGTCTCACTGAACTTCGTCGCATCTCCCTTGACAAAGGGGACTCCAATCTTCTTGGCAATCAATTTGATCAGATAGGTCTTCCCCACCCCGGTAGGGCCGATCATCAGGATATTGTTCTTGATATGACCTACTCCTTCATATCGATTCCGCCCCTTAGTCATTTCGGTGAACTTAATCCGATTAAAGTGTGTGCAGATTTTGGTGGCCAGAATCTCTTTGGCCTCATCCTGCCGAATGATGTAATCGTTCAACAAGGCCTCTAACTCCTCTGGCCTTAAGTCAAAATGAATCTTTTTCTTCCCTTCGCCCAGCTCTTTTTCCTCTTTCGAAACTTCTTCAGCCTGAGGTTTTGGGAAGAGCATAGGTACGACCAGTCGAATTCGGTCTCCGTACTTTTTACCTAAGTATTCGTTCAATTCCTTCTCTAACTCCTTCTGATCTGGAACCTTCGAATCAGAATCTTTCATCGAGATCAAACTCCTTTTTCCCCAATAATTTACTCTATTTAATATAACCATTACTGCGGTTTTTTTCAACTCATTGATTTATGGGAACCCTGGGCTAACCAAGGATGGAAGGAAGAGATGAGGGGGGGTTAAATGAACTGGACGGATTTCAGTCTATCGCCTTCCCAAAGAAAGCGGCGTCTTTCCCTTTTCCGATAAACCTTTCCTTCTTGAAGGATGGCGCCGACCAATAAGGGGAGAGCGACGGTCGCATCTATATAGACGGCTGCATAGCTTGCCCCCTTCTCAATCTTCCCCCAGGACTTCGCTTCTTCAAAGGTGCAGCCAGAGAGCCCTCCCCATTTGGGATCATCCGTGGTGATCTGGAAGGCATACTGATGGCCGTTCTCTTTTTGGAACAGGAGTTCGCTCACAGGCCCCAGTTGTTGAATATAGTTTTTTGGGACGCCCCCTCCAATGTAAATCGCTCCGGTGACAGACGCCATTTTTTTCAGTTGAGCGATTTCGAAACTGTCCCGAATCTGGTCAATGAGGAGCCCCTCTGAGGGAACGTTCTTCCGAAGGTGAAGAAATGTCAGGCCAATTCCAATGGAACTGTCGCTTAAAGCAGGGATAAAGATGGGAACCCCATATCGGGAGGCGGTCTTGATAATGGATCCCTCATCTTTTATGTGGCTTCCCAATACCTCCAGATATCGTCTTGAGGAAACGACCCTCTCCTCCAACTCTTCAGGAACCTTTGAGAGAAGGTGGATCACCTGATTGATTTCATGGTCATCCATCAGGGCATCATAAACTCGTACAATGCGATGTTTCCGCAGGGCATCATCATCGCCTCCTTCGCACCCGACATAATGTCGATATCCAAAGCTCTCAAAAAGATCATGGAACATATTGGCGCCGGTGGAGACGATCACGTCGATCAATTTCCTCTCGATCATATCGCGAATTACCTTGCGCATCCCGCCCGGGATCATCGCCCCAGACAACCCTAAGAAGATAATACAGGCAGGATCATCGAGCATTTTTCGGAAGACTTCAAAACATTTAAAGACATTCCGGCTTTGAAAAGAGGTGTGCTCGAAGGCTTTAACCAGATCGAAAAGGCTTTTGGTCTTTTTAAGATCTAAATGCCGAACAGGTTGTTGAAGAAATTTTGATTTACCTTTTCCCATTTCTGTCATCAAGAAGATGAATTCTTGCGGAAATTATCAAATAAAAACAGAGAAGTCAAGGAAAATGATTCATCTTTTGTCCCTGAAATTCCGCCATAAGAAATTTGTCAATATTATCTTTTGAAATCCATAGGTTAGGAGAAAAATAGAGATTTTTTAAAAAAAGCTTGACATTCTCTTTTTTTTCTGATTTAATCCTATATGTAATATATATTTTAGGATATAGGATAAAAGAATGGATAAGGTGATAAGCCGATGGCGTCAACGGATTAGCCAGCTCTGTAAGATTCGGGGGCGTTTGGAGGGCCAGCTCATGAGGCCCAGGCCGATGCGGATTGGGTCTGTGGTAAAGCAATACATGTTTTGTGGGAAGGCTTCTTGCGCCTGCCATCGAGATCCACAGAAGAAACACGGTCCGTATTATTATCTTTCCTATAAGGAAAAGGGGCAGAGCCGCTACAAGTATTTGGGGAAGGCAACGAGTCCAGAGGTGGAGAGGGCGAGGAACTATCAGGTGTTTCAGCGAGGGATGGCGCAATTGGGGAAGATTCACCGGGAGATCATTGATTTGTTGTGGACGATAGGAGAGACGAAGATGAAGGAGGGGAATGAAGAGTAAATGGCAGTTTTATGAACGCGCTCAGCGGGAGGTCTATCGGAAGCTGAAGGTCAGGGAGAGGCCGGAGGCGGTTGTGGGGGCAGGCTGGGGATTCTTGGATCATTTTTTCATTTTTCTTTTTAGTCTAGGATTCTTTGCTCGGATCGATTTTCGTCCCCAGAGAGTGAAGCGGGTCATGATCCCCACGGTATTGATGATTTTGACTTACGAGATGAAGCAGCTGACAGGGATCTCCAGTATGAACCAGTTGGAGGAGCATCTGTTTCGGGATACGGCCCTGCTGAAGATCATTGGATTTACGGCTCGTCAGATACAGGAGGGATTTTGTCAAAGGGGGAAGGGGAAGCGTCGAGGTCCCATGCATCGGGACACTCTGGCGGATTTTTTGTCGAAGTTTTCCTCCAAGGAGGTGGATTTCATTTTAAGGGAGGCAGTACGGGTCTTGGTAAGACACAAATTGATTCGGGGGAGGACCTATATTCTGGATGCCACGGATTTGCCCACGACGAAGCGTTACAAGGGTTGTGGGGTGAAGAAAGTGGTTAAGAGGCAATGGAGCAGCAAAGAGGGCAAGGAAGTGGAGATCGTGAAATATGTGTACGGTTACAAATTATTAGTTTTGCTGGAGGCGAGGCATAAGATAGTGGTAGCGGCCCGTGTGGTCAAAATCAATGAGCACGAGAAGAACTTTACGAAGGAGTTGGTGAGAGAGGGGCAACGGAGGACGGGAGGAAAGTTGAAGGTGTTATTGGTGGATCGAGGGTTTATTGATGGGGTTTTGCTGTGGTGGTTATCGAAGAAGATGAAAATCAAATTTGTCATTCCGGCCAGGAAGAATATGGAGGTGAGCCAGGACATCCGGGGGGTTCGTTCGGAGAAAGCAGATGGGCAATGGATTTTCATAGAAAAGACGAAAGAGATAAAGGTGATGGGTGTAAGGGGGCTTCTCTCCTATGATCAATTTGGAGAGGAGGCTCATCGGAGGACAAAGGGGCGCAAGGACTTCAAGGCCAATCCGATCAACGCGGTTATGGTCATTCGGTGGGATAGGAAAGACTATCCACCAGGGAAAGAAAAGGTTTTCTTGACCAATCTCCCTGTCTCTCGACCTATGAGGATTATCGATCAATATGATCTGCGTTCAGAGATTGAGAACCGGGGGTTTCGGGAACTAAAACAGGGGTATCATTTATTAAAATACCCTCAGAAGACAGTCGCTGCGGTTCGGGCTCATGCGGTGCTGACCTTGATTATCTATAGTTTGGTCAATGCCTACAAGAGCGAGCATGGGCAACGATTGGCCCATCTTGGGATTCGCCGCTGGAGAGGAAAGCAGATGGGCGAGAGCATCCATAAAATGATCGTCTACTATGAAGGGATCTATGGAATCGTTGATGTAGAAGAGTTGTTTTACCTAATGGATATGACTCCCAAGGAGCTGTACCGACTTAAGATCAACCAGCTCCAGAGAGAGATCGAATAGCACAGGAAGCTTTCGCCCTGTGAAAGCTAAAGGGATTCGTATTCCTTAAATTCCAAGGCTCTCCCTCCTCCGGTCTTCTCCTTCCCCCTTCCACCTCTCCTAAAACATGCCAACCCCACTGCCGTTTTTCTCACAACTTTC
>Ga0100401_1003321_pt1 | contig 12282 bp, 8 predicted proteins | sample CryGeymeta201525_FD_80421 | JGI IMG/M metagenome (GOLD analysis project Ga0100401, IMG submission 80421) | Groundwater microbial communities from Crystal Geyser aquifers in Utah, USA - Crystal Geyser metaG 2015-25 | ecosystem: Environmental > Aquatic > Deep subsurface > Groundwater | place: USA...
CAATTTCCTTCCAGGGGGTATTGGGGTTGGCCGTCTTTGTCTTAGGATTTTCGGCGGGGAAGTAAAAGTGGTCGCTATGCCAAACATATCCTGGGAGGTAATGTCATTCTAATGGCTTGGTTCGGTCCGACCCTCCATTTTGCTATTGCCATACGGAAGTAGAGGGTAATAAGTGTTAATTTTCAACTACGTCCCGCTCCGTTTCGCTTCGTTTCCGCTTCGTTTACAGCGACATTCAGCTGATTTCTCACTTGAATCTGGCCATGGAAAGGAAAAGAAAATACCGTATTTCCGTTGCCTAACCCTTTTGACTTTCTTAGGGGATAAGTTCATTTTCCTCAGGAAACTTTTTCCAAAAAATCTTGGGGTGAAACAATCAGGCATGAAATCCCATTTTTTATGAGATTTTCCTGAGAAACGCTCAGAAGATCCTTGTCTCCGGTGATCAGAAAATCCGCTTTCGCCTCTTTACATAGTGAAAGATAATGGTCATCCTTAGCATCCCTTGATAAAAATACATGAGTTGAAATAGAAATGCGCTTCGCCAAAGATAACAATTGTTGAATTTTCTCTTGAATAAATAAAATTTGCTCCTTTGAAAGTTTTTTCGAAAGCTCCGAAATGACTCCTTGGAGCTATTGTTTGATAGTGTCTGAGAGATAGACCTCGTGATCCTCCAAGCTCCGAACAACCGCTTCCAGGGGCTTTCCTCCAAAGGCAGCCGAGATGATCACATTGGCATCAATGACGACCTTAGCCATAGATCTCCCGCCTGGCACGATCCAATGCTTTGAGCGCCTCTTTTTTGGAGACCTCCGCTTCGTTAAGGACCCTTCCGATCTCAAGGAGGATGATCTCCGCACTATTTTTCTGGACAGGGGTAAGGCGGGCGATCGGTTTCTTACGCTTCATGACGACAATCTCGTTCCCCTCATTTAAGTATTTCACCACATCCTGCTTGAACTCTCTGACACCTACAAACTTCATTTTCCTCACCTCCAAAAATAATGTTACCACAAATGTGGGAATATTGCAAAGTGGCCTCAATAGGCGGTACCAGAAACAGGCAGACAAGGCACCGAGTGGATTAATTTCAGAATCGCAAAAGATCAGCTTAATGCCACAATAACTCATTGACTTAACAACTCAATCATAAGTTAAATTTAGCTATTCGCATTTAGAAACGGTCAACTTTTGGTGAGTAGACCGGGTTCTCCGAGTGGTACAGGTTGATGTTTGTCTTCTCTGTTGCCGCCTGGTTTCCCGGCGGTGCCACACGATCTCAACCATCCAACCGTTACTCCCGGTCCCTCGCAGAACCGGACGTGGTGCGTTACACCATCCGGCTCCCAGCTTGAGTCCTCCACGAAGGTTACTCCTTCTGTGTCAAACGGATCAGTCGCGTTGTCATGGCTTTTCCCGCCCTGTGTCGGCCCATGTCTCCCTGACCTGTTTTCCCAAACCGGCACCCCTTTGCTCCGGCTGCATTACCAGACCTCATCGCTCTTATGGATGCCTCCGACTTCCGACAGCCTCCGCCCTCTTCCTCGCTTCTTACACTTGTCCGAGGGCGTGCTACCTTCTGCGCCGACTGTCGGATCTCCCTGGTTACCACGTAGTCTCAATGTGAAGCTCGACACGGCCTAAGACCCCGGGGCGGCCCCTCGCACTCGCCTCTCACGTACATAGGACTATTGCCTGCTGGCCCATAAACACCATCGGCCTCTCCCATGACTGTCTTATCGGGGCTCAACACCTTCACGGTCAGCATGACCTGTTCCCATTGCACCTCGCTTCCTCTCTTGCCTACGCATCAAGTCCCGCTAATAGGCGGGATTACCAGAACACCTGCAAGGCTGGATTCCAGGCCCGTGGCTAACGGCTACCTGAGTAGGTCTCTCACCTACAAGACTACGCGACCTTGCCAGGCCGCAACTTATGGATGACACCTCTTTGTGTTTAATCGAATTTTGAAGGTTTGACCCCTATGTTTTTAAGGTTTGACCCCTATGTTTTTCCCGCAGGTCAATAATTTTGGAACCTACACCCAATTTCTCAACTACCCCAATTCTTCAATAGTTATTTTGTCTTTGAGTCCTAAATCTTCAAGAATCTGGCGAAGTTCGGCTTCCACGCTGCGAGCAGACTCTGTGTTTATGGTTACTGAGAAATCGACTCCGATTTTGAGATCTGAACCTGATTTTAGTTTGGGAATGATTTTTGTGCCAAGACGGTTCCATATCTCGGGGGGAACAGTCCCAACTAAGCGAAGTGTTCTTGTTTGAATGCCGGGGCTTGGTGCTTGAGCTTTTTCAGGTTCTTTGATCCCCTCGGACGCTGGTTGAGTAACTGGGCTGACCACAGCCACAGACTCCCCCTTGCCTGCAGCCTTAAGAGTTTTTGCTTTGGCCTTTGTTAACAGAAAAACACCAGCGTCAAACGTAATTTCATCCAAGGAAATTGGTTCTTCAAACCAGGTCCGCTCATAGGTACCATCTGGTTTTTGGCCGGATGCAAGGCCCAAGTCACCTTTACCAACAAATTCGACGATCTTATTCCGTAAAGTTGTATCTGGATCTAATAACCTGGTTAGTGCACCGTTTAGAAAACTCTGCCGTAGGCTTGCAAGCGGCCATGCGCCAGATTCCTTTAGCGCGGGAGGCCAGTTCCGCTCTATATAACCAGCTCCCACGGATTCATTTAGAAGTGCCTGTGACTTTAAGGCTGTGATCACTCTTCCACAAAGTGTCTCCCCACTGCTTGCATGGCCTGCACCGAGGTCGATAGGCTTGAGACCGTCAGCTGCTCGGCTATCAAAAATGACTGCAAAACGATAGCCACCCCAGACTTCATCCTTAGCATCGTCTTCGGCATCTTTGACTTTGCTCTGTATATCAGCACGGTCTGCTCGATCAAAATCAGCGCCCAGGGTTCCTTCAGTCACTTCACTAAAAACTCGCTTCCATGCAAGCCAGAGTTCAACCTTATCCCTGAGATCTCGCCCTGGCTTCTTTAAACACCAGATGAGCGATCCTGGATAGAGACGAGGAGATTTACCATGCTGCTTAGTCCATTCAGCAATTTGTTGCCGCACGTTACCTTCCCCACTCCACTCCATTTCCGGATCCATTAAAACAAGAGTAAGCTTGGGAGAATCCTGGATAGTTGAGCCATCCTTGGGGAAAGGTACAAGAATGACACTTGCCCCTCTTTCAAACTCTTTTTTTACAAGACTCCACATAGTCGGTTTGATTTCTGCATCCTCATCGAGAGAGGCGCGACGGTCGTTAACTGCTTTTCGGATCGTTGCCTTATGATAGATTCTAAACCCATCTGAGCCTACGCGGCTAATAAAGAAAGCTTTTGACTCAAGGGCATAGGCTGCATTGTCGATGGATGTTGTGTCAAGTTCTGGTTCCCCTAAGGCGAAGCGTAACTCCGGAAGGTGAGCTAATTTCTCCACTTGACCTCCAGAGGATTCAAAAAGGATTGTGGTGGCTACCCTACAATGGATATCTCTTAAGGGCCCCTTCGTATCTGCATCGAGTGCTCGGGCATGGGATTGCGGCCCCGAAATATCCGCGTCAATCGCAGGAACGAGCCTTGGCTCACCAAGTTGACTTAGAACTACACCTCGAAATGCAGGTACATCCATCGGGGCTGAGCCAAGAGTAATAAGAGGTTCGCGCCTCGCTTTCTTATAACCTTCTGGATATGCGATAGATATCCACTGAGCGAGCATGGCCAGAGTTCCGCGTGTCTGTTGGTATTGAGGAAGGACCTGCCATTTTCTTTGAAAGACGGATAGCGTAGAAGGATGAAATGGATAACAGGCCTCAAACCGTTTTTGAAGATATTCCCGTGCCTTTGCCTCTGTTGTAGCTGTGTCCACTGCTGTCCATTCAGGCGGAAGTTGTGCTCTTCGCTCAAAGCACCAATCGGCAAAAGTTTTCGCCACATTTTTCCGTGTACGCTCGTTTCCCAAATCCTCAAAAAGTCGGCGCCGAACTACCTCGCTAATTTCTGCCTCATCATTTGAAATAAGGTTCTTAGCCACTCGATTCACTTCTTTGACTACAATATCCTGCCATCTTAAATCCCAGTCGCTCATCTCCGGCTTGCTCTGTGGTAAACTTATCATTGCAGCGCTTCCTGTTGTCCCAGTCAAAGTTCTTACAAGGTTTGCAAGGAAATCCCGGAAGGACTCGGCTTTATCACGATGACGGCTCAGGAAGTTAAGAACCTCATCACAGAGAATTAGTATATGTCCACCTGCTGTATCGATGAGCTTTCGGAGATTATTCGTCCCTGGCGCTTTTGTCTTTGCCTCGGGTCCTAATGCGGTAATCCCATCATCACCCGCAAGCTGGCGAGCGATGTCAATCCATGGGGTTTCAGCCCCTGCGGAAGGATCCCACGCATTCCCTACAAATACCGCCACACGAGCGATCGGGATTTCTGGAAGACCAGTCTCTTGAAGAAGCTTATTCAGTTCTTCAATCTTTCTTGCCTTGTCCCTATTTTGAATTAAGTGATAAAGGGCTGTCAGTGTATGGGTCTTACCACCCCCGAATTGGGTGATGAGTGCAAGAATAGGAGCTGTATTCTCGGTTTTACCGGCCAATCGGCGAAGAACCATGCCAATATGTTCATTAAGGGCCCGCGTGAAGCAAGTTCGAGAAAAGAACAGTTTTGGCTCCCGGTAGTCTTCAGGGGCCGTCCCAGCAATAACTTGTTCAAGGGCGATGGCAAACTCATCCGGGTTGAACGACCGACCTTCTCTAACTTCTTTTCTTGGTGTTGCTATCTTGTACCAAGGCTCCATTCCTATACTCCTCTATTCAACAATCGTTTTATCTCCTCCACAAAAGCTTGGCTTTGTTCGATGATTTCCTTCACCTGCTCCGATTCAAATTCAACGAGCGGGCGATAATCTGCTTTTTGACGATTATCATAGAGCCAATCGTAGTGTTTTCCCCATTTTCGGTCTATTTTCTGCATACGGATAAAATCCCTGTGGAGGGCAGAACGGACCTCCTTATGCTTACGAAACGCCTTACCACTTTTCAATAAAACCGATGAGAATGCATGAAAGCAGGCAAAATAAGCGTCTCTAACCGCATTTACATACCTTCCCGCCAAAAAATTCTCCTGCGCCGATGCAATATCTTGATTTGCCTTTTCGAACCAATAATCGATGATCGCTTGCTGGCTCATGAGACAATGGCCCCTTCTTCCATAATTTCTCTATAAATCGGAAATTCCTTGAACATCCCCCCCTCCCATTCCTCTAAGGAGGCAAACAGGGGACTAAAAATCACATCAAATTTTATCCCAACGTCGAACAGGGCTTCGACAATCGCCTTCTCCTCTCGCCAATGAAGTGGTTGAGATGTAATCAGAAGCAAATCAATGTCTGAATATTTACTGGAATCCCCCCTTGACTTGGAACCAAATAGTATGACCCTTTCGACGGAAAATTGGTTCTTGAGCAGCCCGACAGCAGCATTCATAGCCTCCTGTTCTCGTTTGATAAGAGGTACATTGTCCAAACTTTTCATACTGTTTCTCCTTAATCCCCCTCACCCCCCTTTAGCAAAGGGGGGGTTGGGGGGATTTGGATTATGTTCTTGGCATTGCTAATAGCATGGCATCCAGCAGGCGCTTTTCCTCACTAACTTTAGGATATAACGCTGAAAGAGCATTGGCAAGCCTTAAAAAATCAGACCCACGATCCTGTTCGGCTTTTAGGAGAGCACGCAAAGCATTGGTTCGTCCATTGGCCTGAAGAAGCATCGCTGCATGAATGCGATCGAGGGTTGTTGCTTCTTGCTTAGCTCTAAGTGCTTCGTCAGAAACAGCGCCCATGGCCTTCTTCTTGCGTCCCCTATGTCCTTTGATTTCTGGAGCTGAACCTCTTTCACCCTCAGGGAAAAGCTTCAGTTGTAAAGAAACTTCGGGGCTTCTTTCAAACCGGTCCGCAAATGCTTGTGCATTCTCTTCACCAAAGAGTTGCTTGGCGCGGTCCTTAACTGAAAGCAGACGAACTATCCCTTTTTCAGTCTCGATGATCCTGCCCTCCCATTCAGTAAGATGAATACCAAGAGGTTGTGCGAAGCGGCGTACTACATCAAAAATTAAACTATACCCTTGCTTCTTTTTCTTAGGCGATTCTTCCTCCTCATCCTCCCCTATGTCTTCATCATTCTTTTCCTTTTCTCTGGCTCCATTACCATTCGTGCTCTGGAGTGTCCAGAGAAATAGCGCAGTGAGACGTGCATCTTCTTCTAAAGCACCAGCAGTACTGTTCCTTGCCAGGGCTTCGGGTGTTCCTAAGACTTGCTCAAGGGCAGTCCGACCTACCACTTCCCAGACATAGGCTAAGAAACCTTTACGATGGGGCTCCGTGGCCTCTGGATCACCGCCTAATGGAATTTCTCGTTCTTCAGCATCAACGACTTTTGAGTAACGGCTATAAATCTCCAGAGCAGGACCAATGCAAGCAAAAACAAGATCTGCACCTCGGACACCTTCAGATTGAAGCCTCTCCATCCAATCGCCCACACGTTTAGGTAGCTCACGAAGTACATCACCCCAATCCCCGACTGGGGCATCATTTGGGCGGGGGCGACATATCAAATGAATACTTGTTGCCAATGAGGCCGAATCCCTTGCACTTACCCGGGTGGGCATTTCTGTCGCAACAGGCCATGAAGCGGTTATCAGCCAGCCAGATTTTACCATGCCATTAAGAAGAGCCTCCCATCCTTCAGTCGTTTTGTGAGCAAAAACCATACAACCAATTCCAATATCAGAAAGAATACGTCTTCCCTCATGGCATGCCTTAGCAATTGATAACTCGAAAAATTCAGGTGTTTTTGGTTTACCATTGACGATGTGAGCTTGATTCCACACTATTTCTTTTTCTTTCGGAGTTAATTGTGAATTACCATACTCACCAAACCCCAAAAAAGAATCGCCAATTAACGAACGTTTCATCCATACGTAGAAAAAATCTGATATATCGGCGTAAGGAATATTATCGTAATAAGGAGGATCGGTAAACCATATATCTGCCGCTTGATCTGGAAGAGGTGATTGGCATGCGTCCCCTATTGAAACTTGTCCAGCAATAGATATGGCACCAGAAACTCCTGTCAACACCTCTTGCATCTGGTCAATTATTTTGTCCCAACTGCCTGCACTTTCAATTATAGGAATGGATTCGGCAAAGTCCCAAACCACCGCTATTGCATGTCTACCAAATAAATCAGCTAACGACTCTCCTGTGGGTATCCAGCGACAGTGTGCGTTGCATTTCATAGCTACTTTATTCAATGCAATCGTAAGTAGGCGATGGATGCTTTGAGACCCAGTTGTTCCGGTAATAATTTTTGATAGGGTCATCAAAGATAGCTGTTGCCTCGCCAAGAATAGGTCTTTAAATCTCGTAGCGCCATAACGAGTAGGGGCACTAACTCCACGGGCATTGGGAGAAGGTCGGATAGGAGATAAATTTTCTGTTAGGTCAGTAGGAAAAGTTGGGGTGTTTATTAATTTCTGCAAATCATCTCGTGCATCCTCAAAAATTTCATAGTCTCTTTGCGTAGCTACTCGATATGCACGTGTTGGACTTTGATCTCTTCTTGTAACCACAGCTAGTATTATGCCATTATTCGCCCCTCCATATTTCTCTTTTAACTGTGCTTGCAACCGGGAACCAGGAATCACTGAATTACATACAGGACAGGTCGCCCTACCGTTTTGGATTGTTCCGGACGGCACTTCCAGATCAGATTTGGGTTCAAAAACCTCAAGTTCCACATAAGGTAACTCTTTCCTCCTTTTTATAAACGTAGTACGGAAAGTATCATTCGGATGTACAACTCTGTACTTCAACGCGTATCTTCGATTCCTCTTTCGACAAAGCCAGAATGATCGCACAAGGGGTATCTCAGCTCCACACTTTGGTGAGTCGCAATGTATTGAACGAGCCCATAAGTATATAAGCGGTTGTGCTCCATCAGGATCAGGCGGGTAATATTTGGCCAACACTTTCTTTGCTAAATCCTTTACTTCTGTTCCTACGTGCCTCAGCTCTTCGGCAAGTCTCATACCTTGTCGGGGAATATCTTCCAGCACCACCTTAAGAAGCAAATAAGCTACTGGATTAAGATCGCTTGCGAATGTTTCACATCCGAGTCTCAATGCTTCCAACGGAATTGATCCACCACCTGCAAAGGGGTCTACGACAAGTGGTGTTTCTTCAAGGTGAGCAGCTTTAACCAGCCCACGACCAACTTCCAGGTAGGTTTGATTTGTTGAGAGATCCCAATTCGAAAAATCTCCGATAAATTTCAGAAGGGCCTGTTGAAGATCTTTGTCATTTGCCCCCACTTTCCCCTGAACCTTCGGTAAAAGGTCCCTTGCCTTCTCTTTGAAATCTTCTGGACAATGTGGATCGCATGGATCGGGGAAAAGAAGTGCAAGGAGTATCGTTCGACAAGCAGAGAGCGGCCGACGTGCCCACCACAGATGTAGAGATTTCGGATGTCCTTGACGAAGGTAAGTCTCCCGCAACGACTGCTTCGATACAACCGCAATCGGAAAATCCACCTCAGCTAAACGTTTACATTCTTTGGGGATCAATTTAAAGCTCCTTAATTCTTGCCTTCTCTCTAAAGCTTATCTCAAATTCTTTTTTATGATTCAAGCATGACATCTAATGCAACCGGTCCTCGGTAATTAAATGCCAATTCAAAGGTGACTCTTCTTTGAGGCTTTAATTCCTCCCAATTAGATCTATGTTTATGGTAACGGTACATGAATAATCTGTCACCTAAACCGTCTCTTAGGATAAAACCGTATGAGGTTTCTATTCTGCTTATTGAACCACTAAATCTTATGGCTTTACTTTCCTTCGTAAACGTGCCACGAGGGTCTCTTTTAAGGCGTATATCTATATTGGCTTCGCTCATGCTTCTAAATACTTCATTGGCCTCATTAATTTCTCCTTCCAAGTATAGTAATCTAGCGTACCAAAACTGGGCGTGGTAACGATTGTCCCCTTTAGTAAAAGACCGTCTAAGATGGTGTTTTATTTCTTCTGCACTTGCTTCCGAGACACTACCCAACACCATCGCTAATTTGAAATTTATATCCTTGTCTGAGGGATTAGCCTCAACACATTCCTTTAATACTTGTATTGATTCTTGCTTTTTCCCTACATGCTCATACATTTTTGCGAGGCGTGAGGCGATATAAGGGCTTCTCTTATTTCTTGCAAATGCCTTTTTTAGAGCCTCCAATGCCTGAGGATATTTGTCAATTATTCCATTAAATATGGACTCTGCGTCCAACAAGTAGCTACTATCAGGAAATAACTGTAGGGCTCGATTTAAACTTTTTTCTATCTCGCTGATTTTTCTTTCGATCGTAACTTGATCCCCTTCTTTCATTACTTCGGATAACTCTTCAAGACCAATTTTTATCAATGTATGAAAAGGATATGCAGATATTAGATCATCGGAAGCAATTCTTAGAGCTATGCTTTGTGATTCTTGCCTAAATTTACTTTTCTCCACTAAACTCGTTGCCTTTTCAGCTTTCTTTAAAGCTAACTCGGACAATGAATGAGCTATGCTCTTGCTCCAATGTGCCTTTTTGTACGCTTTTTGCAAAAGATCTGTAGCTTTTTCTAAACTTCCACCGCCTGCATTCATTTCAAATATTGCTTCTTGTTGTAAGAGCTTCGGATCTGCTGGCGCACGATCTTCTGCGATTTTGTAAATTTGACGAATCAACTCATTATCCCGGAAAAGTGACATAAGCTGCTTGGCATTCGTTAGCCCTCTGAAGGCTCCTCTGTCTGAGCTATAATCAATATCTAGAGCGCTTATGATTCTTATGTATTCGTCGAATCTTTCCTGGGCTCCAACCAAGACTCGTTCAAAAACAATTTCTGCTATATGAGGGTGTCTTGATTGATAAACGTAATCCCTAATAATATTGTTCATAGTCGCAAAAACAACGAACTCCAGAGGTTCGAATAGCTTTTCCTTAAAAGCATTAAATGAAATTCCATGCACCCTTGAGATAATGCCTGCCCTTACGGGTACCCTTAATCTGTGCAAAACGCACACCGTTAGGTAAAGTGACTGTGCTTGGCGTGAGGGAATCGAAGCGTACTCATCGTAAACTATATCAGTGAATGGTTTGCCGTGGGTGGCCTCGTGTAGAGCCACAAGTAGCTGCCTTCCGGCCCTTTCTGAAAAAGCCTCCCGCTGTTGTTCTATTGTCTCTCCCTCTAGATAACCAAGTGATTTATGCTTTGTAAGCAGATTAATCAGTTCATCAATCTCCTTTTGGTTTAGATATCTTAGCTCATAACTTTGAGTTAGATAAGGTTCCAGTTCCTCGCAAAATATATTCCACTCATTGTTTCGTTCAGCACTTATTATTGTTAGCGGGATTTTATCCTTCCGTGCCTTCTGAATGAAGGATTCGATTATTTCTATGGAGTCAGATGCAGGATCGACAAACAGAAAAATACGTTCTTTGCAAAGACTATACAATTCGGAAATTGGTTCGTAGTCCGGATGACAAAATGGTTTCAGTGAAAGACATAATTTATCAAATAGAACGGCGGCATCCCATGCCAATCTATGTAAGACGGCCGTTTTCCCTGAGCCTGCATGCCCTTTCACCAAAAAGAATTGTTGTTTTTCGATCCTCTCTTCTTCTGTGGCCAGAAATACCTCAGACATTATGTCGTCGGATATCGACCTTCTAACATCCAGTTCCCAAACAATAGGACCAAAATCTGGAAAATACCCTTTATAAAAAGCCTTGTGGTTAATTTCGCCAATTTTGAAGCCTTTATGTAAATATTCCACATCACGATTCAAAAAAGTTATTAAGCTCTCGCTTGGTTTGACACCCTCCGAGACGGCAAATCGGCTTCGAATAGGGTGCTCTTTTTCTTCTCGGATAGTACCAAGGATTCTAAAACCGGATGGGATTGCTTCATTTATAGAATTTAGGAATTCTTCAAAAGTCCCTTGGATACAACTTATTTTTTTACCCTCCCAAAATCTCACCTCCGCCAATCCAATGTTGGGAGCAACGAGATAGTACCTGGGCTTCGCTTCTCCCAATTGGGCCAATTCAAGGAGTATTGTTCGTAAATCAAAATCATTCAAACTATGACCTACAAAAACAAAGGGATATTCATACGCCAAATCCCGAATTCTTTCAAAAAGTCGGCTCCTACCCTTTCTATGTGTAACATACTGATCGGGTGTCAAAATTAAAGGCACATCAGGATCGTTTATATCTGTAATACAACCGTGGAGTTTAAAGTACAGTACGTTTTGGGGTGACCTAAGCTTTTCTTCAATTCTCTCCCCATTCTTCTTAATCGGGACTGGCTGCTGTAATCTGTCCTTCACTTCTTCGTAGGCGCGCTCAAGGATAAGATCGTAATTGGTCGTTGCTATAGCAGTCCAAACAAATTTCGGGATTAATTTGTGGAATTCGGCCGGCCTAAATTCACGAAATATCGACCCTATGAATTCTTGCACGGTGAATAAATCCGTTTCCGACATCGCGAGTTCTGCTACCTGTGAGAGAGTTCGCTCTCGATACTCTTTCCCAAGAAACCTATCACAAATTATTTCTGCCAACTTCTTGACACCGGGTGGCTGTTTGTTTTCAGGATGTATTGCTCCTTTTGCAGCCCCGGCCCCAAGAAACAGTACAGCCTGTCCATCCCTAATGTTATCGACCAAAATCTTTGGTATGTCCATATAGCCTCCAAGTTTCAGAACTTGCATTGATGCTCATGGAGAGATAAAAATGGTATTATCGTTTACTGAAAATATTCCAAGGGTTTGCCAAGAAACCAATTACGACCTGAATTACCTTTTCTTAATCGGCATCTTCATATTTCGCGGTCCCCATAAGGGATTTCTCCCTCCCTAACCTGCATTGGCTGCGTCACAGCATCAATCGACAGATAATAATGCTCGGCCTTCTTTACCCATTAGGCAGCGCTAAAACGCCGCTTCCATCGACAAGCTCAGGACACTGAGTCTATCGAAGTGCAGGGTAAACTTCATGCCATTCGAGGCGGGCAGGATCTTTATTTGAATTCAAAAGAAGGGGCATGGCAACATTACCCTCTTCAAATCCCTCCGGCCGCCTCACCGACTCGGCGGCGTGATAAACAGTGCCTCCTTATTCGTCGGCACATCACCCTCACCCCCCTTCCTGCCTACCGGC
>Ga0100401_1003336_pt1 | contig 12251 bp, 14 predicted proteins | sample CryGeymeta201525_FD_80421 | JGI IMG/M metagenome (GOLD analysis project Ga0100401, IMG submission 80421) | Groundwater microbial communities from Crystal Geyser aquifers in Utah, USA - Crystal Geyser metaG 2015-25 | ecosystem: Environmental > Aquatic > Deep subsurface > Groundwater | place: USA...
GCAGAAGCTAATGCGAGCTCTGCGTCAGGTATATGGTAGCTTACTCTTAAACGGGCCGTTTACGGTAATAGTTGCTCATCATGGTGAAATGATCGGGTTGACCGACCGTATCAGGTTACGACCACTAACCGTTGGAGAAAGGGGTGACATGTTGTATCTTTCGTCTGAGGAGTCTGCTATCCGTCTGATATGTCCTGAACTGGACCGAGCGTGGATTCCTATGGGTGGCGAACCGGTTGTAGGCAGGCTGAAAATTGCGGTGAGCCGAAGCCCTGACCCTGAACTAGACGCAGGGGAAGGGGAAGCGTGGCAATCCCCAGCCGCAACCTACAGGTAAAGTGTAGTTGCCTGATTCATCAGGCATACTGGCCCAATAAATTGGGCAACTACTGAGTGATGAAATGCTGACCAAAAGAATTATCCCTTGCCTTGATGTGAAAGAGGGCCGGGTAGTAAAAGGAAAAAGCTTTGTCGAGTTACGCGATGCTGGTGACCCGGTGGAGCTAGCCAGTTTCTACTACAAAGAAGGTGCTGATGAACTGGTCTTTCTGGACATAATGGCTACACCTGAAGGACGTGACACTATGGTTGATATTGTGGAGCGTATCTCAGAGAAGGTGTTTATACCGCTGACTGTGGGTGGTGGCCTGCGCAGCATTAGTGATATGCGACGTATGTTGTTGGCCGGAGCGGATAAGGTCTCAATAAACACGGCAGCTGTGTTTAGTCCCGACTTGATTAGAAAAAGCGCTGATAAATTCGGCAGCCAATGCGTTGTGGTCGCGATAGATGCCAAACGAGTGGATGGAAGCCCTGAATCAAGTTCAGGGCAACCTAAGTGGGAAGTCTATACCCATAGTGGCCAGAAACCCAGTGGGCTTGACGCTCTCGATTGGGCAAGGCGGGCAGTAGCACTCGGTGCTGGCGAAGTGTTGCTTACCAGCATGGATGCCGATGGACATCGGGCAGGATATGACACCCAACTTACCCGCACTGTTTCTGAAGTGGTTAGCGTGCCGGTTATTGCCAGTGGTGGTGCTGGCACTCCAGAAGACCTGTATCAAGCACTGGTCTCAGGCAAAGCGGATGCAGTTTTGGCAGCCAGCATCTTCCACTACGGAATTTACTCCATCCGAGAGACAAAGGAATACCTGGCAAGACGGGGAATTCCGATACGTCCTGAACTTAATTCAGGATAAGGGGAGAGCAGTGAAGACCTATTTGGCACCAAAATTTTTAGTAAGAAGAGACTCTGAGCGATGTATACAGTGTCAGGTTTGTGTCAACCAGTGTACCTTTGACACCCACTACTATAATACCGAAGACGGCGAGGTAAGGAGTCGAGAGGAGAACTGTGTCGGGTGCCATCGCTGCGTGCTCTTTTGCCCTACCCGGGCGCTGACTATTAGCCGAAACCCACTAGACTATCGGGAGAACTATAACTGGCGTCCCGAGGTTATTGAGGATATCCTTAAGCAAGCAGAGACTGGTGGGGTACTCCTTACCGGGATGGGTGATGACAAAAGCCAGCGCATTTACTGGGACCATCTGGTGCTTAACGCCAGCCAGGTGACCAACCCATCCATTGACCCACTCCGTGAGCCAATGGAGCTTATCACTTATCTGGGGCGAAAACCCGACCAAGTTGCCCTGAATCAAGTTCAGGGCGAACCGGGTTCTTTCAACCTGAAGACAGAACTGGCTCCCCAGGTAAAACTGGAGGTTCCCGTGATGTTTGCTGCCATGTCCTATGGCGCGGTAAGCCTGAACGTGCACGAGTCACTAGCCAGAGCAGCCACTGAAATGGGTACCCTGTGGAACACTGGTGAAGGAGGGCTTCACCCCAAGCTATACAGGTATGGCAATAATACTATCGTTCAGGTAGCTTCGGGACGCTTTGGTGTCCATCCTGAGTACCTCGATGTGGCCAAAATAATCGAGATTAAAATTGGCCAGGGTGCCAAGCCTGGAATTGGTGGACACCTTCCAGGAGAGAAGGTAAGTGCCGAGATATCGTTGACCCGGATGATTCCCCAGGGCACCGACGCCCTATCGCCGGCACCGCAGCATGATATCTACTCCATTGAGGACCTGGCGCAGCTTATATATGCTCTGAAGGAGGCAACAAACTATACTAAGCCGATATCGGTGAAGATTGCCGCTGTGCACAACTCAGCCGCGATTGCCAGCGGCATGGTCCGAGCTGGCGCTGACATCATTGTTCTTGATGGTCTAAGGGGAGCTACTGGCGCCGCTCCCAAGATCATTCGGGACAATGTAGGGATCCCTGTTGAGATGGCACTGGCTTCAGTGGATAGCCGTTTGCGCCAGGAGGGCATTCGAAATCAAGCTTCCATTGTGGTCTCTGGTGGTATCAGAAATAGTGGTGATGTAGCCAAGGCCATTGCTCTAGGTGCCGATGCTGTTTACATCGGTACAGCAGCCTTAGTTGCCTTGGGTTGCACTGTCTGCCAACAATGCCATACCGGCAAGTGTGCCTGGGGCATCTGTACTACTGACCTCCGCCTGACGAAGAGGGTGAATCCTGAGATTGGTGCCCGCCGGCTAGCTAACCTGCTTCGTGGCTGGAGCATTGAGATTAAGGATATACTTGGTGGTCTGGGAGTCAACGCCGTGGAGAGCCTGCGCGGCAACCGTTTACACCTTAGGGGCATCGGGCTTACTGATACTGAACTCGAAATTCTGGGAGTAAAGATGGTGGGGAGTTAAAATGACAGAAGAAAAAGCCCCAAATGTCATTGCGACACGAATATCCTCTCCCTTGGCGTCTCCTCCTCAATCTCCAACACTAAGAATAGATGCCGCTGGCGTTTACTATCGGGAGCTTAATGCCAGGCTAAGGGAGCTAGTCTCAAATGGCACCAAGAGAATCGAGCTCCATAATGTTTATGGGCAGAGATACATCGGTACCGACCTGGACAGGCCAGTAGATATTGAGATATTTGGCGTTCCCGGTAATGACCTGGGGGCCTTCATGGATGGTCCCAGGATCATTGTCCACGGCAATGCTCAAGATGGCTGTGGCAATACCATGAACAGCGGCGAAATAATCATTCATGGCCATGCTGGGGACATTACTGGCTTATCAGCTAGAGGTGGGAGGATCTTTGTTCGGGATGATGTTGGCTATCGCGCTGGCATCCATATGAAAGAGTATCAGGATAAGAAGCCTGTGCTGGTTATCGGTGGCACTGCCCAGGACTTCTTAGGCGAATACATGGCCGGTGGTGTTTTGATTATACTGGGTCTGAACCCTTCGGGCTTGAGCCCTCAAGAGCCTGCCCTGAACAAAGTGAATGGGCGAAGCCTTGGTGAAGGCGAATGTCCCCTGAAACAAGTTCAGGGCAAGTTTATCGGCACTGGAATGCATGGTGGCGTCATCTATTTGAGAGGGAGTGTTAAAGATTTTCAACTGGGCAAGGAGGTAGGTATTGCTGAACTCGATGAAAAGGACCGTTTGGTCCTGAAGCAACTCGTAGGCGAATTCGCCCAGCATTTTAGCTATGACGCTGAGGAAATATTGTATCATAAGTTCGCTAAACTCTTCCCTCTTTATCTCCGCCCCTACGGCAGACTTTACGCCTACTAAAATGGAGAGAGGACAGCCGTGTTTAGAATATTCATTGTAGCTGATGACAGCGAGCAGATAAGAGGACTAAGGTCGGGGCTTGCTCACAAAGGCTTTAGTTGCTCGGTGGTTCCCTGTAATGAAAAGACGGTTGAACAGTTGCAAGCGGAGCGTGGCAATCCCCCTCATCTGGTACTCCTGGATATACTACCAGCAAGGTTTGATTCAAAGACATTGAGCCTGTCCCGTAGAATCAGGTCAGAGGTGAATATACCGCTCATTGGCCTCGTTTCCAGAGAGATAATTGATAACCTCGATTCTGACTTCAGCTTGGATGATTTTGTTGTCAAGCCCTGGAACCTAGATGAGGTGGTAGTGAGGATAAAGCGAATCCTGCGGCAAACAAATGACCTGGATAGCAAAGAGATAATGAAGTGTGGCGACCTGGTTATAGATTCAGCCAAGTACGAGGTGTCACTTGGTGGCGAGCCAATAGTGCTTACTTTCAAGGAGTATCAGCTACTTAAGTTTCTAGCCAGCAATAAAGGAAAGGTTTTCACTCGTGATGCCCTGCTTGCTAAGGTTTGGGGATGGGATTATTACGGTGGAGACAGAACTGTAGATGTGCACATCAGGAGATTGAGAGGCAAGATCGAGGATAGAAGTCACTCTTTTATCGACACCGTGAGGAACATAGGCTATAGATTCAAGGAGAACGTCTAACCCCCTTTGTAACACAAATTTAACCTGCTCGTAATATTCTGGAAACATCAAGCTTTTATCATTTGCCTAAAAATGAGCATGGACATATGCGAGACTATAAAGCTATGGAGAGCCTTATCACCCAGGCTAGCCAGAGGTATTTCTGGTCAACCGCTTCCCGGTGAGGGACTCCAGAGAAACCAAAAATAAAAATGCAAAATGCAAAAGTTAGAAATTGAATATTTGAATTTTGCTCTGTAATTTTGATGTTTGATTTTTGACTTTTGATTTTAAGGATGTACGATTTCAAATGTCTATTGATACAGGTAACACTGCCTGGATGTTGATATCAACAGCGCTGGTGTGGCTTATGACGCCGGGCCTGGCCTTATTCTACGGCGGCATGGTGAGAAAGAAAAATGTTCTTGCCACTATAATGATGAGCTTCGCCATCATTGCTATGGTATCTGTTCTCTGGATCCTTTACGGCTATAGTTTAAGCTTTGGCCCGGACAAAAGTGGCATCATCGGGGGACTCGACTGGCTTGGCCTTAAAGGTGTAGGACAGGATCCTTCATCTGTGTATGCAAGCACTGTCCCTCATCTAGTTTTCATGGCATTTCAGACCACGTTTGCTATTATCACTGTGGCTCTCATCACCGGAGCCGTAGTAGAACGTATTAAATTCAGCGCCTTGCTCATCTTTTCCGCCTTATGGTTTACTCTGGTCTACTGCCCAGTGGCACATTGGGTATGGGGAAGTGGGGGATGGCTAGCTAAACTGGGGGCTCTTGATTTTGCCGGTGGCACCGTAGTTCATATAAATGCCGGTGTTTCGGCATTGGCTTTAGCTTTGGTACTGGGACCGCGAAAGGGATTCAAAGAAAGGGAGACGATGGAACCAAACAACTTACCCATGGTGGTGCTTGGCGCTGCCCTCCTCTGGTTCGGATGGTTCGGGTTTAATGCGGGAAGTGCCCTAAGCGCAGGCGGACTGGCTTCCAGTGCCTTCGTAGCTACAAATACCGCTGCTGCCTCTGCCGCTTTGACCTGGATGGTTCTTGCATGGATTAATCGCAGGCCATCAGTGCTTGGCGCTGCCATAGGTGCTGTGGTTGGTCTAGTCGCTATCACACCCGCTGCCGGCTTCGTACATCCACTGGCCGGCATACCAATAGGAGCTATAGCTTCGATAATCTCCTACCATGTTATGGCCTGGAGGAGCAGGGCAAACAGGGTAGACGAATCTCTGGATGTTTTCGCTTGTCATGGCATCGGCGGAACGTGGGGGGCTTTAGCCACCGGCATTTTCGCCGCTGTGGCTATCAATTCAACCGGAGCTAATGGTTTGATCTATGGAAGCGGGATGCAAGTTCTCAAACAATTAGCTGCAGTTGCCGCTACCTGGGGCTATTCCTTTGTAGTTTCCTGGGGGCTGGCAAAGATTTTGAAGGCTACTATCGGGCTTCGGGTGAAAGAAGAAGAGGAACTAGTGGGACTGGATATATCCCAGCACGGTGAACGAGCTTATGGAGGTGTAGTCTAATGAAGAAAATAGAAGCCATTATAAGGGAAGAAAAGCTGGAATCTGTCAAAACGGCACTTGAGGAAAAAGGCATTGCAGGCATGACCCTGACCCGGGTCAGCGGTCGGGGACGTCAAAAGGGTATCCTTTTACAATGGCGAGCTAGCGATTATAGAGTAGATTTCCTGCCCAAGATAAAGTTAGAGATTGTGTTGAGCGATGATGAATATAAAGATGCTGTTGACATCATTTGCAAAGCAGCCAAAACTGGAAAGGAAGGGGATGGCATGATATTTGTCCTGCCCGTGGAAACCGCCTTTCGAGTCAGAACCAGCGATAACGGCGAAATATGTAGCAAAACAATAGAAGGAGGAAAGTAAACATGAAACCGGAAGAAATTTTGAAATTTGTCAAGGAAAGCAATAGCGAGACATTGCTAAACGGTCTCGCAGCCACCCAGTTGACCTTGGCTTGAATTTATGGTTTGATAACAAGCAGTTAGTCTAAGAATCAGGAGGGTTAATGACTATTAGAGATCGAGCGGAAGCAAAAGAATACATACTTAAAACAGCTAAGGAACAGAATGTCAAATTTATCCGCATGTGGTTCACCGATATTCTGGGTTTTCTAAAGAGTTTTGCTATCACTGTTCATGAGTTGGAAGACGCTCTGGAAGAAGGTGTAGGATTTGATGGTTCATCGATTGAAGGGTTTGTCCGTATTGATGAGAGTGATATGGTAGCTCTGCCTGACCCTAATACCTTTCAACTTCTTCCCTGGCGACCCAAAGAGCATGCCGCGGTAGCCCGAATGTTCTGCGATATTTTTACTCCAAGCAAAGAGCCCTTCGAGGGTGACCCGAGATATGTGCTGAAAAAGAACCTCAAAAAGGTAGCAGACATGGGTTATATCTATTATGTTGGCCCGGAGCTGGAGTACTTCTATTTCAAGGATTCGAGTGGCACTGAGCCTCTAGATGTTGGTGGATATTTTGATATGGACCCTCACGATGCTGCCACTGATCTGCGGAGAGATACGATTCTCGCTCTAGAGGAAATGGGTATCGCCATTGATAAATCCCATCACGAGGTTGCTACCAGTCAGCATGAGATAGATATGCATTACACTGATGCGCTGACCATGGCCGACAATGTAATGACCTACCGCTTGGTAGTCAAGCAAATAGCACTACAGCAAGGGGTTTACGCCACCTTTATGCCCAAACCCGTTTTTGGTATTAATGGCAGTGGCATGCACGTGCACCAGTCGCTATTTAAAGGTGATAGTAACGCCTTTTTTGACAGTAACGGTAAGTATCACCTGTCCCAGATTGGGATGAGCTTCCTGGCTGGGCTACTCAAGTATGCCCCGGAGATTACCGCGGTCACCAGTCAGTGGGTGAACTCCTATAAGCGGCTAGTGCCCGGTTATGAGGCACCGGTCTACCTCTCCTGGGCGCAGCGCAACCGCTCCGACCTCATCCGCCAGCCAGTTTACAAGGTAGGTAAGGAGAAGGAAACCCGCTTTGAAATCCGTTCGCCTGACCCGGCCTGTAACCCCTACCTCTGTTTCAGTGTAATGCTGGCGGCCGGGCTGGAAGGAATTAAGCAAAAGCTGGAAGCCCCGGAACCTGTGGAAGAAAATGTCTACAAGATGACGAATGAAGAAAGAAAGAAACGGGGCATCGGCACCCTACCGGCTAGTCTCTGGGAAGCGATTCAGCTTGCCGAAAAGAGTGAACTGGTGCGAGAAGCCCTTGGTGACCATGTTTTTCACGCTTTCATCGAGAACAAGAAGATTGAGTGGGACCGGTATCGGATTCACGTTACTGACTATGAACTCAAAGAGTATTTACCCATACTGTAGAGCCTACGTATTCCAAATATAAAAACTCAAATATTATGCACTTGACATAATATTTCCATATTTGACTAATAAGAATTGAGCTCAGAGAGGGGATGGTATTTGTGGTGGGTTTCTTCGGCATATTTATCAGAGACATGAACATAGCGGGTAGTAGTATTCAGAGATTCGTGGCCCAAAAGAATCTGAATAGCTGCGGGATTAGCACCTCTTTCAGCGAGGTAAGTAGCAAAACCATGCCTTAAGGAGTGTGCTGAGGTGGGCACATTAATCTTCAATTTCTCTCGGTACCTCTTGATTTTTTCCTGAAGGTAATTGGTGGAAATCCTTTTTCCCGATTTACTTACATTTCTTCCAGCATAGGGAATAAATAGAGCAGAACAATTATCCCGCCGGCTATTCAAAAATGCGTCTAGGTGATACTTAGCTCTTGGAGTCAAATAGACAAAACGTTGTTTCCTGCCTTTGCCAGTGATAAAAATCCGTCCAGAGTCGTCAATCTGGCTACGAGTGAGACTACAAAGCTCGGAAATACGCATGCCGGTGGCAAATAATACCTCCAGCATAGCCCGGTTTCTTAGGGCTGTCTTAACATTTGTCTCTAAAGAGCTTGGCGCTTCAATTAGTCTGATCAGGTCCTCAAGTTCAGCTACCTGCGGGTGCTTCCGTCCAGTTTTAGTCAATTTGACTGCTTCAGGTGCCAGGGGACAAGGATGATCCATCTCAATTAAGTAGCGTAAATAGCCACGAAGGGCTGATAGCATACGGTTTATCGAACAGGAATCGAGTTGTTTGTCACCTCGCCTGTCTAAGCTTGCTGTTTTGCGGTCGCGAGAATCTAGATATGCCTTATAGTAGGTGATAGTGCGCTTATCAACTTTATCAAACTCAATGCCTCTTTCCTCCAAGAAGTTATTGAAAACATCTAAATCTCGTTCGTAATTATAGACTGTCTCAAGGGAATATTTATTAGCTTGCAAATTTAGCAAGAAATCATGAATATGCGGTAACATTTTTAATTAATCCTTTTTCCTGTGCGCTGTGCAATATGCCACCTTGGTCATCCCGGCAGGTAAATTCTATGGCTTGCTTCTCATCTGGCACTATTAGAATCTTAGAATTTGTCAACATCTGTAAGTTCCACCACAGCTTATAAGGAGAGATAGTACCCACTTCGACAAACAAATCTGTGTAGCCGTCCTTATAGATGCCTAAATCAGCACGTCCTTTATTAAGGAACGGTTCAGGAATTACTTCGAATCCCTGATTTTCAAAGTATTCGGTAATCACGTCCATAATTCTTCTGTGCCAGCTACCACCATGGCGTGCCGATTCTTTAATGCCATGCTTCTGAGTCAAATCATCCCATAAGTCATGCCCCTCCCTAGCAACAAATTCCTTTGCTTTAATTTTGCCTGTAATAATCAAGAGAGCCATTTTCCTAAAAGTATATGGACATTCATCACACCCGGGTACTTTTTCTGTGGGTCCTGGCATGATAACCTGCCGCAGCCATTTGATTTCACGATTGATAGCTTCCTCAACAATATGCCACGGCAACCCCGTTTCTTCGAACTTTCTATGCACGCTTACTCACACTTACCACCAATTCTATCACTATCTTCTATTGTGAAAAGCCTTATGAACCTCCTTTAGATGTCTGTCAGTAACGTGAGTATAAACCTGAGTGGTTCTTATGCTTTCATGGCCTAGCATTTCTTGAACAGAGCGGAGATCAGCACCATTTATCAGAAGGTCTGTAGCGAAAGAGTGTCTCAGGGTATGAGGGCTTGCTTTGATTGGTAAGCCACATTTTTTTGCATATTTGGCAACAATATTTTGGATAGACCTTGCTGTCAGTCGCATTTTTTCACCGTTCTTCTGGACATCTACCGCGCCGCTATATCGGATAAACAACGGCTTGAAACAATCTCGACGCGACTGCAAGTAACGCTCAATCCATTGGGCAGCCGTATCTGATAAGAAGACTACCCGCAATTTATTCCCCTTGCCTTTGACACCAAATTCTTTGCGGTCAAAGTCTATCTGGTCACGATTTAATCTCACCAATTCTGATACCCTTAGTCCTGTGCTAAACAAGGTCTCTAAAATAGCCCTGTCCCGCAGACCTATCTCATTTGATATTTGTGGGCTGTTCAACAGTCTTTCTATCTGCTCCGAGTCCAAAAAACTAACGGAACGGGCGCTTTGTTTTGGAAGTTCTATCTTGTCAGGGGACAAGGTGAGTATATCCCGCTGAACTAGGAGATAACGCAGAAAAGACCTCAATGCAACAATATAGTAACTTTGAGACACTCGCTTTAGTCGTACGCCATTTCGATTACGAAAGTGCGCCAAATACAGTCTGTATCTCCTGATAAGCTCCAAGTCTATGTTTTCAGGTCGGGTGATAGAAGAATTTTCACTGAGCCAGTCATAGAAATGCTTCAAATAATGTCTGTAAGCGCGAACAGTAAGAGACGAGTATCCTTTTTCGATTTCCAAACGCTCTAAGAACTCGGTGATTAATGAGTCTAGGTTGACGTGTCCCTTGGATACTTCTGTTTTCATCTTGCTCTGTTTCGCAAAAGTGCCGTTATGCGAACCGATTTCATTTTGATACTTCTATACTCTTTTGTCAAGTTTATGTAGCTAGCATTGTTTGCCAATACTTCACATACACAGTTTCTGCTATTGAGAGGACAATAAACAACATTTGGAGAAAAGATACTCAAATGATCCACGAATAATTTATTCCACTTCAGTAGTCTAGTCCCCTATCTAAATTTAATGTTTCAATTCTTTGATTAAGGAATCCACTTTATCCTTCATGGTTTGTATTTTGTCACGGCGCTCGTCAATTTTGATTGTGGTTACCACCCTCAGAGCTCCTTGATTTAATGCTGCTTCATGCATCTTCCTTGCCACTGTTAAGATATTGTCCAGGTCACCTTCTATAATTGTTCCCATTGCAGTCAGCTCATATTTGAGATTTTTTTCCTGCTGCAAAATTTTAACCGCTGCAGCCACATACTTGCTCACTGAAGCAGTTTTTGTCCCCAAGGGAATGATGCTAATCTCTGCTATTGTCATCTCCGCCTAGCCTCTTATCTCTATATTGATACCGGTCAAATTCAGATTCACTTACTAATTATACCATAATCGTTTCATAGCTTATTACCAATACTTTTAACTTTATGTCAAGTAACCTACTGTGTGAAATACTAGACTTAACACATATATTGGTACTCCCGGGCTTGTTGCTGTTTCCTTTTATACTGATTAAGATGTCGCTCCTCTGCGAAGAGTCATCAATAAAAGAGGTGGCATTTTTATAGTCTTTCTTTGGGGCTACTTTGCTTTGGCTAGCTTTAACGCCCTGGTGACTCTTCGCTTTGCTCAGATCTTCGGCTCATATGGCAGCACTAATCTGCCCCTGGCAATCAAAGGCTCATTTGTGGCTACAAACTTGAAAGGTAAAATTCCCTCTCTATACTTTTTGTTCATTTTTACCTTCTGGGTGATTTATTTTGCGCCTCTTAGTGTAATACAAAGAGGTATCTTCTCATAGCTAAGGAGGCATTTTAATCGCTGATTTTGGGCCCCAGCAGGGATGCAGCAGCGAAGCACCCGACTGCCCAAGCCACGCCAGGGATCAGTATAGAAGCCTCACTTCGTTCACTTGATCTTGTCTTTATCCTGGAAACCGAAGTTGCTGATCCGCTCAGTTGTCTCCAGGACTCCCATCCCTTCGGGCGGGGTCACCTGGCTGCGGCTCGTGCTTTTCCACTCCTTGCCCCGCTTGAGCACGATCTGACTGCCTTTGTACTCGAGCACGACTGTACCTTCAGCATTGACCGCGAGGATAGTCAGATTATCTGCCTTAAACGGCAAGCCTTTGATTGGCTCCAGCCGGCTAGCAGCACCACCGCCTGCGGCTCCACTCCGGCTCGTCCCCAAACCCAGGTAGCCTATTGCGCCCTCGGGCAGCTTGAAAGACGTGCCGGGCGGTGCGATGTAGACGCCGAGTTCGCCCGTGGCTGGGTCAAAACGATACGCCGGGAAATCAATCATCATGGCAGGCATTTTGCCTTGCCCGGTAATGTGCGTCCATTGCTCAACAAACAGATATTTCCCCGGTGGCACTTGTGCCGTCCCCACAGTGATGGGTAGTGCAACAGAGCTGCTGCTACAGGCAGCAAGCGACACCATTACAACCATGGCCATGAAAATTTGCTTGCGCATCAAATGTCTCCTCTCTGGTTGCCGACTTCCGACTGGGGTATGATTCTAACAACTGTACCTCCTTTGACGACAATAAGCAAAGCTGATAAGCTATAGGATTCAGAGGAGACACAAAAATGCCCGATAAAGTAGCTATGGAGAAAATCGTTTCCCTGTGCAAGCGTAGAGGCTTTGTTTTCCCCAGCAGCGAGATATATGGTGGGCTGGCTAGCTGCTGGGACTATGGACCTATGGGTGTGGAGCTTAAGCGCAATATTAAGGATGCCTGGTGGAAGGCTATGGTCCAGGAGCGAAATGACGTGATAGGCATAGATACAAGTATTATGA
>Ga0100401_1003339_pt1 | contig 12242 bp, 9 predicted proteins | sample CryGeymeta201525_FD_80421 | JGI IMG/M metagenome (GOLD analysis project Ga0100401, IMG submission 80421) | Groundwater microbial communities from Crystal Geyser aquifers in Utah, USA - Crystal Geyser metaG 2015-25 | ecosystem: Environmental > Aquatic > Deep subsurface > Groundwater | place: USA...
CTCGTCGGCGATTTCCGGCGCGTTCCTCCAGGCCTTCAACCACGGCATCATCGCCTCGGCGCTGTTCTTCGGCGTCGGCCTCCTTGAAGCCCGCTCCGGCGGCCTGCGCGGGCTCGATGACTTTGGCGGCCTGCGCGCTCGGGTGCCGGTGCTCTGCGGACTCATGGGACTGGCCATCTTCGCCTCCCTCGGCCTGCCCGGACTCAGCGGCTTCATCGGCGAATTCCTCATCTTCAACGGCACCTTCGGTCTGCTGCCATGGGCGGCGGCGGTGTCGGTGCTCGGCCTCCTTTTCACCGCGGTCTTCCTGCTGCGCCTCATCCGCAAGGTCTTCCACGGACCACTCGGTAAGAGCGTTTCCGGCTGGTCCGACCTATCGGCTTCCGAACGCTGGCTGTTCGTGCCGGTGATCGTGATGATCGTGGTGCCCGGACTGTGGCCCCAGGCCCTACTCCACTTCCTCAACGCCGACACACTCCGTTTACTCGATCTTCTGAATCCATGACTCCCGCCTGGACCATCGCCTCCGCCTTCGCCGGTGCCCTGCTGGTGCTACTGCTGCCCGCCCGCATGGCAGCGCAGTCGCGGGTCGTTGCGCTGGTCGCCTCGATCATCGGAGCGCTCGCCGCCGGTGCCGGCTGCATCGCGAAACTCGCCAGCCCGGAGGCACCGGCCTGGTCCTTCGACCGCGAATGGATCCCGAGCCTCGGTGCCCGCTTCCACCTCGCAGCCGACGGCCTTTCGCTCACGCTGCTGCTCCTCACCGGGATCGTCGCCATCGCCGGTGTGCTATTTTCGTGGAACGTCGATAAGCGCCAGCGTGCCTTTTTCGCGCTATTTCTAACGATCATCGGCGGCGTTTACGGCGTCTTCCTGAGCCGCGATGCCTTCCTGCTCTTTGTCTGCTACGAGGTCGTCATCTTGCCGAAATACCTACTTATCGCAATCTGGGGTTCAACCAACCGCGAGTATGGCGCGATGAAGCTGACGATGTATTCGATCGGGGCCAGCTCGCTGATCCTGATCGGTCTCGCGGCAGCCTACGCCGCCGCCGGCGGCACCAGCTTCGACCTCGCCCACCTCGCCGCAGCCGACTATTCGGCGTCCTTCCAGGCCTGGGCCTTCCCCGTCCTCTTCCTCGGCTTTGCGGTGCTCGCGGGCGTCTGGCCTTTCCACACCTGGGCACCGACCGGTCACGTCGCCGCTCCGACCGCCGCCTCGATGCTGCTGGCAGGCGTGGTGATGAAACTCGGTGCCTTCGGTGCGCTGTGCGTGGCGATGCCGCTATTTCCCGAGGGCTTCGCGCAGTGGCGCGGGGTGATCGCCGGACTGGCAGTCATCGGCATCCTCTACGGCGCCTTCACCGCACTTTCGCAAAAGGACCTCAAGTTCGTGATCGGCTACTCAAGCGTGAGCCACATGGGCTTCATTCTGCTCGGGATGGCGACGGCGACCCACTGGGGCCTACGCGGCGCGGCGCTGCAGATGATCTCGCACGGCATCATCGCGGGCCTGCTGTTCGGCATCGCCGGACGCGTGGTCTACACCCGCACCCACACCCGTGACCTCGACGAACTCAAAAAGTTCGACCTGTGGCGATCCCTACCCGGTGGGGCGGTCGGCTTCACCCTCGCGACTGCAGCCTCGATGGGCCTGCCGGGATTCAGCGGATTCGTCGCCGAAATCTCGGTCGCAATCGGTCTCTGGGAATCCTTCCCGCTGCTGCTCATCCCGCTAGTCCTCGGCATCGTGATCACCGGCGCATTCTCACTGCGCGCGCTGCAAAAAGCCTTCTTCCCGGTCCGCAGTGCCGCCGCAGCCAAGCCGCCGAAGCTGCCTCCACTGAGCTGGCCGGAAATCACCGCCATCGTCCTGCTGCTCGCCGTTTCTCTGGCCATCGGCATCTATCCGAAACCTTGGGTGACGCTGATCGATGACGGTCTCGCCTCGCCGCTCTTCCAATCGCTCCTGCCGTGAACTACTCCGACCTTTTCCAGCAACTGCTGCCCGAAGTGATCCTGGTGGTCACGGCGCTGGTGGTGCTTGGCACCGGCCTCGCGATCGAATCGCGGTCGAAACCCGCCTCGAACTCCTTGATGTCGGCCATCGCCTGCGTCGGACTGCTGCTGGCCGGACTTTCGCTGCTGCGCTTTCAGGTCAGTGGAGACGCCGCCACTCCGATGCTCGCCCTCGACCCGCTGGCCCGCTTGTTCAAGGGCGTGGTGATCGCGCTCGGGCTGCTCGCCGTGCTGCTGCCGCCGGCCCGAGACGAGATCCACCAACCCGGCGAATTTCATGCGCTACTGCTGTTCGCGATCACCGGGCTGTCGCTGACGGTGGGAAGCAACCACCTGCTTTTCCTGTTCGTCGCGCTCGAGCTGGCGAGCCTCTCGCTCTACCTGCTGGCCGGCTTCCCACGCACCGCCCGCGCGGCCGAGGCCTCCTTGAAATACTTCCTCTTCGGAGGCGTCTCGGCGGCCTTTCTGCTGTTCGGGCTCAGCCTGATCTACGGCTTCTCACACGCCGCGACCCTGCCGGAAGTCGCCACCGACCTCGCCGCCAACCCGACCTCGCCGCTCGCCCTAGCGGGCCTGGCGATGATCCTTGCCGGACTCGGCTTCAAGCTCGCCGCCGCTCCCTTCCACTACTGGGCACCCGATGTCTATCAGGGGGCCCCGGCGACTAGCGTGGCCCTCGTCGCCGCCGCATCGAAGGCCGTCGGACTGGTCGTGCTGGTGCGCTTCCTGATCATCGGCTTCCACGCTGCTGGCGGCTCAGCCGCCTGGGGAGGAATGGTCGCCGGATGGTCCGTGTGGCTCGCCGTGCTTGCGGCTGTGTCGATCGTCTTCGGCAATCTGCTCGCGCTAGCCCAAACCAGCGTCCGTCGCCTGCTCGCCTACTCGGCGGTGGCCAACTCCGGCTACCTATTCGTCGGTCTCTGTGCCAATGGCACCTCCGCCGTCGGTGCCGCGCTGTTCTACGTCGTGGTCTACGGCCTCGCGACTCTCGGCGCGCTGGCGGTGACCGCCGCGGTCGAGCGCGACCGAGGCGACGACTCGGTAAGCTCTTTCGCGGGACTGATCCATCGCTCGCCGCTGCAGGCGCTAGCGCTGCTTGTTTTCATGGCCTCACTCGCCGGCATCCCGCCGCTGGCCGGCTTCGTCGGCAAGTTCGCCCTGTTCAGTCAGGCTCTCGCCGAAACCTCGACCGCCGGGAGCCCGGGCATCGTCTGGCTCGTCGGCCTCGCCGCCATGATGAGTGCGGTGTCCCTCTACTACTACCTCAAGGTGCTCAAGCAGGCCTTCGTCACGGAAGCCCCGGAGAACGCCTCCTCCGCGCCCGTCACTACCGGACACGCCCTCGCCATCGGCATCCCGGCCCTGATACTCATCGCACTCGGGCTCTTCCCCTCTCTGCTCCTCGAACCGGTGACCTCGGCCCTCGTCGCACTGCTTCCATGACGCAGCTTCATGCCTGTCTTCAGCGAGCTCGGCGCTGGCCACTACGACAAGCTCAATAGGCCCCGGAAATCACAAAAACCTCGAGATCCGAACGAGCGGAATTCTGGTGAAGCCTGATGCCGGAACCGTGGTCTTGGCTCCCAACAAAAGTTGGAATGACGGTTTCCACAGCCACTCTCGCTCTCAGTGAAAACGGCAATCTCGGACCTATCGCATAAACATCCCAAAATCCATGATTTGCACCGACAAACCAACTTGAATGCCTCTGGCATCGCAGAGACTTCCAAGGCTCATGCACGGCAGCGCATCCCCCTCACCCCAACACCCTATAGCAAGCCCACCCCGCCGACATCACCAGCATCCCTAAAGCGGCCGCACCTAACAGCCGGTCCACACTCGTCTCACGCGGCCGACGCGCCGAGTTCGACTTGGGGAACACAGCAAAAGCATAAACCATGCCCGCCAGTAATCCGCCCACGTGCGCGGCATTGTCAATCAGCTTGAAGCCAATCACACCAATCACACCGGTCAGCACCACTCCCGCCAAAAGCCTCCGCGTCGCCGCCTGAGGTACCAGCGCCCGGTGAAGATTTTCGAAGACCAGCAGGAAACCTAACAGGCCGAGCAATCCGCCTGATGCCCCCACCGATGGGGCCTCAACAAACCGCGCCGATGCCTCCCCACCGACCCAGGATGCCATCAAAAAGACCGCCACCACGTGCGGCCAGCGCGCCAGCACTTCCATGCGCCGACCCAAGTAGTAGAGAGCCGAGGCATTCATCAAAAAGTGAATCCATCCCCCATGAAGAAACGGCGCGGTAAGCAGCCGCCACCAATCGCTCGGCCGACCCGCAATCTTCGTCAAACCCGCCGCATCCACGGAAGCTCTCCAACTATCCGCTCCCAACCACTGGCAAAGCATCACCACCGAAATCATCCCGAGCAGCAGCTTTGTCAGCGGCGTCTTCTGGTGCGTCAGCCACGTCTCAAAGCGGATCTCCTCAAGATCCTCCGCACGAATCACCAGCGTTCTTCCTTGTGCCCGCTGCAGACGCTTCCGCCCCTGATACCACGGGACCAACCCGAGAACGACGAAAAGCAACAGAGCGAGACCCAAGGGGCCAAACGCCAACAGCGGCTTTCCTGTGAATTTCGAATAGACAACCACCGTTGTTAGACAGAGCCCAAAAAGGGTCATCTGCCGCTGTCCTTCATCCATCTCCCACTGCGCCCAGCGGATCCGCGCGTCCCGCATCGCTCGATGAAGTTCCGGCAACTCCTCAGGTAGCACCAAATAGTCGCAGGCCGGAGTCCAGACCAGATCGACCTGTGCCCCGGCATCCTCGACAATCGCCGCCGAAAGCTCGTCAAATGTTCCGCACGCATGTCGGTTTCCCTTCCGATCAACCCAGCCCCATCCCGCATCAGCCACGGCAAATGCCTGCGGCCTCGCCCATACAGGTTGCGAATGTTCGCTTCCCGTTATTCCGGAGCCCGTCTGCTGACTTCGATCGTCCGTCATCCCGTCGAGGAATTAGCGACCTCAATCGCAGCACTTGTCCATCCCACTTCTTTAAGTGGTGACAAGCACCCCGCGATTACGGCTTCTCCCCTTCCGCAGGAGTTCCCTCGGCGGTAGGTCCGGTAGATGTTTCTTCAGCGGCTGTTTCTCCAGCTTCCGACTCAGCAGGAGTTTCCTCGGTTGAAGTTTCCTCGGTTGAAGTTTCCTCGGTCGTTGTCTCCGCAGGGGACTCCTCGGCCGCTGGCTTTTCCACAACAGGAGTCTCCTCAGGAGTCGAAGTTTCACCGCTCACAGGAGCCGATTTCAGTTCGTCCTCGAGCGAAGGCGCTGGAGTATCGGTCTCAAGCGCCGGAGTCTCGGCCGACTCAGTAGTCGCAGCCGCAGCTTCTTCCATCGCCACCGGCTCGTCCTTTTTCAAGGAATACTGACGCTCGTTCTTACGAGCGAAAAGAATCGCGAGCGTGATCGTCAGCAGAAAGAAGGCACAAGCAAGATACACCGTGCCACGCTGCAGGACGTTGGTCGTCCGAGCACCAAACATCTGATCGGTCATTCCGGAACCAAACGCGGCACCGAGGCCTTCCTGCTTGGGACGCTGCATTAGGATCAGCAAGCTCATCAGCAAGCAGACAATTACGAAGACGATCAGCAACAAGGTAATGCTGATGGAGAGCCAGTCGGCGTTCGCTAAAATCATGGGGGCGGGAAACTGTCAGAGGGTTCCCACCTTGTAAAGACGGGTTTTTCACCCATTTTTGCCCCCCATTTCCGGGCAAATCAGCGTCCAGCCCGCTCAATCCGGTTCTCAGAGTCCAAAACGACCTTCTTCGGGATCACCGGCGCATCCGAAAGCCCGAAGGCCATGATCGTCAGTCGCTCACCTTTTTTAATCCGGTGCGCCGCCCCGCCATTGATCAAAATCCGCCCCGTCCCCGCCTCACCCGCCAACACGTAGGTTTCCAGCCGCGCCGAAGTGTCAATCGACGCCACCAATACCTTTTCTCCCTCCCACAAGCCCGCCGCCTCCATCAAATCACGCGGGATCTCGATGCTCCCTTCATACTCAACGATCGAATCGGTGACGACAGCCTTATACAATTTGGACTTGAGGACCTGGTGAAGCATGGCGAGCGAAAGCAACCACTCGCAACCCGTGAGCGTCAAGCGGTATCCACGGCTCCAGCACGAAGAGCAGTTCCCCGTGGCAATCTCAAATTCCTCACCGCCAAGAAGAAAAGATCGCCAAGTTGAACAAACCTTCGGCTGCTTCTTCCTACTCCGGTGCCGCTTCAACAGCAGCTTACTTTGCCTCCTTTGTGTCTTGGCGTTTGAATCTTCTTCGGGAATTCCTGATTTGCGCTCGGCACTCCCCCTGCTTCACTGCCGCCGCCGATGAGCATCCAAAATTCCACTCCCACCCGCGAACAACTTCGCACCGAAGGCTTCGAACTGATCGATGAGAAACTCGCCTATCTCACCGACTGCCTCGCGGAAGCACTCAAAAGCCTCGGCGAAACCGATCTCATCCCCTACCTCCCCTGGTCCGGCTCCGTTCCCGAAGACACCCCTCCAGAAGGCACCCAGCAACTTTACTCGATCGGCTTCCAACTCCTCAACATGGTCGAAGAACGCGTCGCCTCCGCCATCCGCCGCGAGCGCGAAAAAGCTCTCGGCAGCACTTCCATCCGCGGTCTCTGGCCACGTGCCCTCAAGGATCTTTCCGCACTCGGATTCTCTCCGCAGGAAATCGTCGATGTCCTCCGAGCCGTCGATGTCCAACCCGTCCTCACCGCCCACCCGACCGAGGCCAAACGCGGCTCCGTCCGCGAACGCCACCGCGCACTCTATGAACTGCTCGCCCGCACCGAGAACCAGAAATACACCGACCGCGAAAAACACCGCACCCGCGAGCGCGTCGTCACCGCCATGGAAACCCTCTGGCGCACCGGCGAAATCCACGTCGTTCGCCCGGATATCTTCCGCGAACTGCGCGATGCCATCCACTACCTCCGTGATCTCTTCCCGAACGCCCTCGACCGACTCGACCTCCACTTCACCGAAGCGTGGCGCGAAGCCGGCTTCCCACTCTCTGAACTCCGCTCCGGCGGATACATCCCGCGGCTTTCCTTCGGCACCTGGATCGGCGGCGATCGCGATGGGCACCCACTTGTCACGCCCGAAGTCACCGCCAAAGCCCTCGCCCAACTTCGCCGCGGCGCTTTCCAACTCCTCCGCCGCGAACTCGAACACCTCGGCACCCAACTCACCCTTTCCTGCCACCTGAATCCCGTCTCCGAAGAACTCGAAAACCGGATCGACGAACTCGCCTTCACCATCAACGACGAAGAAACGGCAAACGAACTTCACGACCGTTTCCACGAAGAACCATGGCGCCACCTCGTCGCCCTGATGGCGGCACGCATGAAAAAACAAATCGACGGAGGCTCCGGCTACCAATCGAAGGAAATGATGGCCGAAGATCTCGACCTGCTTTCCGAAAGCATCCGCGCCACGGGTTGCGCTCTCATCGAAGAGCAATACATCCGTCCACTACGGCAAAAGCTCGACGTCTTCGGCTTCCACCTCGCCACCCTCGACATCCGCCAGAACTCCGAGTTCCACGACAAGGCAATCTCCCAACTCCTCAAAGCCGCCCACATTCCCGACGGCGAAAACTACGGAAGCTGGCCCGAGGAAAAGCGCGCCGCATTCCTCAACAAAGAACTCCAATCTGGACGTCCCTTCCTCCACGACACCGCCAGCGCCGGCACCGAGGCCGACCTCGTGCTCGATTGCTTCCGCGTCCTCGCCGCTCACATCAATCAGCACGGCCACGATGGCCTCGGCTCGCTCATCGTCTCGATGACCCGACAGCTCTCCGACCTGTTAGGCGTCTTCCTACTCGCCCGCGAGGCCGGACTCATGGAACTCACTTCCGACGGTCTAGTCTGCCCGATGGAAGTCGTCCCACTTTTCGAAACCATCGACGACCTCGAACGCGCACCCGGCATCCTCAGCGCCTTCCTCGCCCATCCCGTCGTGAAAAGCCAACAGGCCGAGTGCCAGCAAGTCATGCTCGGCTACTCGGACTCTAACAAGGACTGCGGCATTCTTTCCGCCGCCTGGGCACTCCATCAAGCCGAGGAAAACCTCACCGAAGTCGGCAAGCAGCACGCTGTCAAAATCCGCTTCTTCCACGGCCGAGGCGGCACCATTTCACGCGGTGCCGGACCAACCCACTGGTTCATGGCCGCCCTCCCGCACGGCTCCCTCGCCGGCGGCTTCCGCATGACCGAGCAGGGCGAAACGATTGGCCAAAAATACGCCAACCCCGCCAACGCCACCTTCAACCTCGAACTCCTCGTCGCCGGTGCTGCCATCACCACCGCCACCCACCGCCTGCCAAGCCCCGGCGAGGAACCCGCAAAAGCCTTCCTTCCCGAGCTCACCAAGGTCAGCCAAAAAGCCTACCAGAGCCTCATCCGCTCCGATGGCTTCATCGATTTCTACCGCCAGGTCACCCCGATCGATGCCTTGGAAAACTCGCGCATCGGCTCCCGCCCCGCCCGCCGCACAGGAAAAAAGGGCCACTCCATCGCCGACCTCCGCGCCATCCCCTGGGTCTTTTCATGGACCCAGGCCCGCTTCTACCTTCCCGGCTGGTTCGGCGTCGGCTCTGGCCTCCAGCACCTCAAGGACGAGTCCCCCGAACGCTTCGCCGCCTTCAAAGAAGCCGTCAAACAATCAACCTTCCTCGGCTACACTCTAACAAACGTCGAAACCAACCTCGCCTCCGCCAATCTCGATTTCATGAAGTCCTACGCGGAACTCGTCACCGACGCCGACCTGCGATCACGCTTCATGGAAACCATCATCGCCGAGTTCGAGCGCACCCGCGACCTCCTAGCCGAGATCTTCGATGGCCACATGGCCGAGCGCCGTCCCCGTATGGCCAAAACCCTCGAAATCCGTGAAGCCCCACTGCGCGTCCTCCACCGCCAGCAGATTCAGCTCCTCAAAGAATGGCGCGCCCTCGTCGCCGCCGGAAATGAAAGCGAAGCCGAAGCCCTCTTCCCCAAGCTCCTCCTCTCCATCAACGCCATCTCCTCCGGCCTCAGAACCACCGGGTGAGAAACGTTAAAGTTTATGCGAGTCCTCATCACCGCCGGCCCCACCCGCGAACCGCTCGACCCGGTCCGCTACCTCACCAACCGCTCCTCCGGCAAGATGGGCTACGCCCTCGCCGCCGCCTTCGCCGAGGCAGGCCACCAGGTCCTGCTCATCTCCGGCCCCACCCATCTCGACGTCCCCGATGGCGTCGACCTCATCCCGATCGAGACCGCAGCTGATATGTTTGCCGCCGTCGAGCGTCACATCGGCCGCATGGATACCGCCGTCTTCGCCGCCGCCGTCGCCGACTACCGGCCCGCCGCCATTTCCGATCAAAAGATCAAGAAGCAAGGCGAAACCCTCACCCTCGAGCTCATCAAGAACCCCGACATCCTCGGCTCCGCCCGCGGGAAATTTTCATTTACGGGAGTCCTAGTAGGTTTTGCCGCCGAGACCGAGAACCTCGAAGCCAACGCCCACGACAAGCTCACGCGCAAAGGCTGCGACCTCGTTATCGCCAACGACGTCTCCAAACCCGGCATCGGCTTCGACTCCGACCGCAACCGCGTCCTCCTCGTCCACCCCGACCACAGCGAGCCGCTACCCGAGGACGAAAAGCACCACCTGGCCCCAAAAATCGTCCGCGAGATCGAGCTCCTCGCCGCAAAGCACTAAAGAGAAAGCGCCCATCGCCCGACCATCAATGGATGAAAATCCTCATCTCTCTAACAGCCCTTTCCTGAGTAGAACGCCTCCGGAAATAGGAGAATCATTCAGCTTTAACTATCATCCTGCACGGAGAAATGGCCTAAAGTTCCTAATACCAAGGAAGGTCAGCGTTGCCCTGACAGTCCTCCTCCTCGGGGCATTCCTTGGATACATCATAGCAACATCGTCCTTCCCGGGATTGTTACCACTCATTCTCGTTCTCTGGGCAATATCGGGCCTCTGGCGAGGACCGTCACACAAACAACCAAATAAAATCGTCATCGACGGAAGCCTGTTACGCTTCCCCCCCCTTGGCTCCGTTGCCATTCAATTTTCAGACGTCCGTATCTACGAAGAAAGCGCCTCCCACATCGACATCTACCATGAACAGATCAGCGGGCTCTCAAAACTCAGAATCTTGCGCCACGAATTTTATGCACCCGACTGGGATCGCCTCGGCCCGATGCTCCAAGAACGAGTCAGACTCAATTCGCCAGATGCTCGGATCCACACGCCTCTGAACCCACCAGACCGAAAGCTCTTCCGAACCGGCTTATCAGACAAAAGTTAGTTCACACGCCCTCAAACCCTCTCCCTTCGTGCCCTTGGTGACTTGGCGTTTCAATTTAGTCTCAAATCACTTCACACTTGGCACGACGCACTCATCCCGTCTCACTCCCCGCCATGACCGATCTCGAACTCGCCGTCCACGCCGCCAAAGAAGCCGGCAAACTCCTCAGCGCCAATTTCCACAGCGAAAAGACCGTCGACGAAGCCCTTCATCACGACATCAAGCTCGCCCTCGACAAGGAATCCCAGGACCTCATCGAAGGCATCCTCATCGGTGCCAACCCTGGCGACGCGTTTTTCGGCGAAGAAGGCATCAGCGGCGACCAGAACTCCAGCCGCCAGTGGATCGTCGATCCCATCGACGGCACCGTGAACTTCTTCTACGGCATTCCGCACTTCTGCGTCTCCATCGCCCTGCGCATCGATAACGACATCGTCGTCGGTGTCATCCACGACCCCATCGCCCGCGAAACCTGGACGGTCGAAAAAGGTGGTCAGCCGCTACTCGACGGTCGCCCTATCTCTTGCAGCAATCGCGAGAAGCTCGAAGAATCCATCCTCTTCATCGGCTGCGGAAAAGACGAAGAGTCTCTCAAAATCGGACTCGAGCGTTTCCGCAAAGCCTCTCTTCGCGCCCGCAAGATGCGCATGATGGGCTCCGCCGCCCTCGGCCTCGCCTACGTCGCCACCGGCCGACTCGATGCCTACATCGAATTCCGCATCTCCCTCTGGGACATCGCCGCCGGCAAGCTCCTCGTCGAAGCCGGCGGAGGAAAAGTCGAGCTCACCCCAGTAGGCAAAGACAACGTCTGGTCGATCGTCGCCACCAACGGCAAGATTCCCATCGAGGAGATTCTTTAATCCCACATCCGGCGATGTCGCGATTCTCGATCAGCATTCTTGTCGTGGGTTTGGCGATCATCGCTGCGATGATCTGGTATGACGTCGAAAGCTACGAAGCAGGAAAAGCGCTCAATCCGTTCCACTTTGGTAGAACTATCATCGCCCAGATCATTCTGGGGATTGGAGTGCTCGCTCTGATCGCGACCACGCCGATCGCCATCTTTCGGTCGATTCGCCGAAAGAGATACCAACCCGTGGCATTCATTGCGCTGACGGTGGCCCTCTGCTTCATCGCCTCCTTCCGAGAAGTTCATCCCGGTGTTTTTACCTACGTAAGGTTTTACTAGCAGAGAGATCAAAGCCTCCATTCCCGTGACTTCCTCAATCCTTACAGACGGCTTCCAAATCCACTCGTCGATCTTCCCAAACGACGAGCTGGAAGCCATGCGCAACGAAGCGGATCACCTTCAGGAAAAATTCGGCACCGCCTGCCTGCGCGGACTTCGGGAGAAATCCGAGTGATCAACGAATCCAAAATCTCATCCCCTCAGGATTCACCCCGATTCGAAGCATCCTCTTCGACAAGACCCCGAGCGAAAACTGGCCCGTCGCCTGGCATCAGGATCTGACCATCGCCGTCAAAGTAAAACACGAGGCCGATGGTTACGGATCGTGGTCCATTAAAGACGGCGTTCCGCACGTTCAGCCGCCCGTTTTATTCCTCGAAGGAATGACGACACTCCGCATCCACCTCGACGACGCCCCAGCGGCAAACGGAGCACTCAGAGTCATCCCTGGCTCTCACACTTTAGGAAGACTCGGCGCTCAACAGATCCAAGCCCAGGCCTCAACCGGCGAAGTCACCTGCGAGTGCCACGCCGGCGATATCTTGCAGATGTCGCCCTTAACCCGAATTTCGCTGTTAGATGGGTTTTTGGGCCGGAATCGTTGAGATTGCGTTCATTTTATCAATAGGTCTACACCACAGGCTTTGGATTTCTGATTTCGGGCGGGGGCTGAGGGGGCAG
>Ga0100401_1003361_pt1 | contig 12181 bp, 10 predicted proteins | sample CryGeymeta201525_FD_80421 | JGI IMG/M metagenome (GOLD analysis project Ga0100401, IMG submission 80421) | Groundwater microbial communities from Crystal Geyser aquifers in Utah, USA - Crystal Geyser metaG 2015-25 | ecosystem: Environmental > Aquatic > Deep subsurface > Groundwater | place: USA...
CTTCTTCAGGTCCGAGCGGAATATTCCAAATCTTTCCGCCTTTCCACTGGTAAACTCTGTCAGTCAAAAGCTCATGCGCTTTGAACGTTTCCCAATCCTCGATTCCCCATAAATCCAACGGCAAATAAAGGTTAGTTATCTGCCTATGAAACGGATCTAAGTTAACCGCAACGCAAATAATATTCGACCTGTCAGACGTCATCTTCCCGTAAAAAATAACATTGTCGTTATCGCACTTAAAAAACTTTAAGTTCTCGTATTCATGCAGAGCCGGATTCTCCTGACGAATTTTATTTATTTTCGAAATCTCAGCTTTTATATTTCCAGGTCTGTCCCAGTCCCAGACCTTATACTGATACTTTTCCGAATCGAGATATTCCTCTTTTCCTTCTTCTTTCGGAGTATTCTCGCAAAGTTCGAATCCGTTATAGATTCCATAAACCGAAGATAAAGTAGCCGCAAGAACAGACCTTGTAATGAAAGCCGGTCTGCCGCCTTTCTGCAGATATTCAGTCAGAATATCAGGTGTATTCGTAAAAAGATTTCCTCGAAAATATTCTTTCATCTCAGATTGAGTTAACTCTGTAAGATATTCTGTTAATTCTGATTTAGAATTTCGCCACGTAAAATAAGTATATGACTGAGTAAATCCTGCTTTTGCCAGAGCCTTCATCATCTTCGGTTTTGTAAACGCTTCTGAAAGAAAGATTAAATCAGGATATTTTTCCTGAGCCTTTGCAATCAACCACTCCCAAAAGACAGCAGGTTTCGTATGAGGATTGTCTACTCGAAAGATAGTCACTCCATGCTTTCTCCAGAAGACAATAATAGAAAGAAGTTCTTTCCAAAGTTCCTTCCAATCCTCGCAATAAAAATTCAGAGGATAGATATCTTCATATTTTTTTGGAGGGTTCTCTGCAAATTTAATCGTGCCGTCAGGATTCTTGTAATACCACTCAGAGTGCTCAGCAACATAAGGATGGTCTGGCGAGCAATTCAACGCAAAATCCAGAGCAATCTCAAAATTCATTTTTTTGCATTCAGCCGCGAATCTGTCAAAATCTTCAAGAGTTCCCAATTCCGGATTGACAGCTTTATGCCCTCCTGATTTATTTCCAATCGCCCATGGCGAGCCTGGCTCTTCAGGCAAAGCCTTCAATAAATTATTTTTTCCTTTGCGATTTGTCTCACCGATCGGATGTATCGGCGGAAGATAAATTACATCGAAACCCATCTCTTTAATTTCAGGCAGGCGCGCGATCATGTCATCGAATGTAGCGCTCTTCCCTTCAATTTTTCCTTGCGAACGATGAAACATCTCATACCACGCCGCATAGCGCGCAAGCGGCCTGTCGGCTACAACTTCAAGTATAGGCTTAAATCTCGAAATGACCTTTGGGAGATGCTGAGGCCATGCCTCGATCGTGTATTCGTATCGAGCATTCTTTTCTAACTGAAAAGTTCCTCGCCATCTATCGTTATCAACAAATTCCATCGGAGTTCTGCTCCACTTCTTAGAACCTTTTTCGCGATAGACCAGAAATGCCTCAAAAAGCTCATGCCCGTCTCTGAAGATATCCGCCCATACAGTCACAGTATCTCCAACTTCACGTTTTATCGGATATCTTCCCTCATTGAAGATCGGCCTGACATTTTCGATAACTACACTCTTCGGTTTCATGACTTTTTCCTCGCCTCTATCACAGAGATATATAAATCTTTGACCTGTTTTGCAACTGCTTTCCAACTGTAGTGAGCGACTGCGCGTTGCCTTCCGGCTTTCCCCATCTTTTTTCGAAGTTCAGAATTATCCAAAAGCGAATTGACCGCGGCCGCAAGATCCAAGCTGAATTTTTTCGGATCGCGAGGTTCAAACGGCGAAGTATCGTATTGATCCAAAGGAACGAGAAGTCCTGTTTCATTGTGCACAACCACTTCCGTAATTCCTCCGACCGCGCTCGCGACAACCGGAGTTTCACACGCCATCGCCTCGAGATTGATTATTCCGAACGGTTCGTAAATCGACGGACATACAAAGACCGCCGCATGAGTGTAAAGCTCGCGCACTGTCGGCTTGTCGACCATCTTCTCGATCCAAATAACTCCGTCTCGTTTCGCTCTCACTCTGGCGACTCCCGATTTCATCTCTTCGGCAATCTCGGGAGTATCAGGCTGTCCCGCGCATAAAACAATTTGCACGTCTAGACGGATATGTTCAATAGCATTGATGAGATGAATTATTCCTTTTTGTCGAGCAATTCTTCCGACAAAAAGAATGAACGGTTTTTCCTGATCGATTCCAAATTTTGAAAGAGATTCTTTTGAAGTGCTTGGGACATATTCGTCAGTATCAATTCCGTTCGGAATGATTGCAACTCGTGACGGTTCGACATCGAAGAGCCGTTCCACATCGGTTTTCATACCTTTCGATACTGCAATAATAGCGTCAGCGCGCTCCAATGCCGTCTTCTCGACCCATGAAGAGAGCTGATATCCTGAGCCGAGTTGTTCAGCTTTCCATGGTCGAAGCGGCTCCAGCGAGTGGCATGTCACAACCATGGGAATTCCGTAAAGAATTTGAGAAAGTATTCCTGCAAAGTGAGCATACCACGTATGGCAATGGACAACGTCTGCTTTTGCATCCGAAGTATTCATTGCTATGCCTCTAAGAAAAGTCGAGAGCGGGGACTTGAATTTTTGAGGACAATCTTTGAAGAGTTCCTGATCGAAACCGTAGCCTTTCGCCTTTATGTTATCAATATTCGAATCCTGATCTCCAAAGCATCTGACCTCGACATCGATAAGTTTCGCCAATTCTTTCGTAAGGTATTCAACATGAACACCTGCTCCGCCGTAATTATAAGGTGGATACTCATTTGTATAAAAAAGCGCTTTCATAAAACACCTCCGCATTTCTTCATTCAATCATAAATGCAATGAAGTCGAGGTCAAGAGGACAATGATTATTTGCGCGCTGATAAAATTAAATATAAACTTAAATAAATCGATGAGCAGTGTTAAGACTTTTATAGCCAGACAACCTATATTTGACAGGAAGCAGAATGTCATTGCTTATGAGCTTTTGTTCCGGCATCCTTTTGAAAACTCTTATGATGGTTCTGACCCTGCCAAAGCCACTTCCCGCGTAATTCTCGACAATTTAATGCTCATGGACCTCGACCTCCTTTTAGGAGGAAAACTCGCATTTATAAATGCAACCCGCGAATCTCTTATAGAGAATCACATGACGCTTCTGCCGAAAGAAAAAACAGTTGTGGAAATTGTGGAAGACATCGAGCCTGACGATGAGGTCATCTCCGCCTGCAAGAGGCTGAAAGATGCAGGCTACAAACTTGCCATTGACGACTTCTGCGATCAGGAAAATCTACAGCCATTTCTTAAGCTTGCAGATATTATTAAGGTTGACTTTCTTCAAATCGAAGAAGAGAAAACTAAAAAAATAATCGAAAAATATTCCGACGGAAAAATTAAATTTCTTGCAGAAAAACTTGAAACCCAAGATATCTACCGCAAAGCGCGCAGTTACGGTTATCATTACTTTCAAGGATATTATTTCAGCAGACCGGCAATATTGACCGGCAGAAGAATCGCCGGTTCCAGAGCAAGATACCTTGATCTATTGCGTGGATTATCGAAACAAAATTTTGATATCGACAAAATAGAACTAATTTTAAAACATGACATCTCACTTTCATACCGCTTGCTTCGTTATATTAACTCGGCATTCTTCGGTTTAAGACAAAAGATAAGCAGTGTAAGACATGCTCTGATAATGCTAGGCGAAATCGAATTAAAAAAATGGATATCAGTTGTTGCACTAGCGTCACTAATTGAAGACAAACCCAGCGAACTGTTCGTGCAGTCATTAATACGCGCAAAATTCTGTGAGCTGATTGCATCATTCAGCAACTTATCGGAATATTCTGATAAAGCTTTCTTGATGGGAATGTTCTCGCTTTTAGACGCCATGCTGAATCAGCCCTTGCCGAAACTGCTTCTTGACCTGCCTATTGACGAAGAGATTAGAAATGCTCTTATGGGGCAGAGCAATTCATTGGGAAAACTTCTTGGTTGCTGTATGGCTTATGAAAGAGGTGATTGGCAGGAATTCGAAATTATCTCAAAGGAGCTTGAATTCGATTTTTCAGTTGCGTCCGATTTATACCTCAATTCAGTTGAATGGGGACAGGATTCTTTAGTTGCAATAGCATAATGTTTAAAAAAAATGTAAAATAAAAATGATTAAATTAAAAGGAGGATCTCATGGATCCAATATTGGAAATTCTTCAAAAAGATGCGAGAACGTCTCCGGAAGATATTGCAAAGATGCTTGAAATGAAACCGGAAGATGTAGAAGCAAAGATTAAAAAGTATGAGGAAGACGGAGTAATACTCGGATACAAAGCTATAATTAACGATGAATTGGCGCATGGCGATTCAAAAATGGTTTCTGCGTTGATAGAAGTAAAGGTCAGTCCAAGAAAAAATGTAGGCTTTGATAAAATTGCGGAAGAGCTTTATTCATATCAGGATATTTCGAACTGTTATCTTTTGTCAGGCACTTACGACCTTCTTCTCATGGTTGAAGGAAAAGATATTCAATCGGTATCGAGGTTTGTTGCCGAGAAACTTTCTCCCACAGAAGATGTCAATGGAACTGTGACTCACTTTCTTCTAAAAAAATACAAGCAGGAAGGAATAATACTAAAGCATCGAGAAGACACAAAGAGGCAAGCAATAACGTATTGAGGCCGAGCATCACATACCGCGCTCAACAGTTCCTGCCGCCTCTGTTGCAAGTCTGTCGGCCAATTCGTTATACTCTCGAAACGGATTTCGTCCTCCAATTCTTGGTATATGCGAATCTTGATGTTTAAATCTCAACTTTAATTTTTTCTCTTCAACTTTGCTTCTAATATCTTCGACGATTTTAAAAACCGCAGGATCTTTTATTTTCCAACGTCTCTCCATCCATTCGGCAATTCCTGTATAGTCGTGAACAATTGTTACGGAAGTTCCTTTATTTAAACTTTCGACAGCAAGCTTCAAGCCGCCGAGTTCAGCAAGAATCTGCCTGATTCTTGCCAGCTCGGCAGAAATCTCTAATTCGCTCCACATATCGGAGAATACTTCAAGCACCGTTTTTTTAATCTCTTTGATTGTCTCCTTTCCCGAGCGAGCAACTTGCACAAGAACACAGCCTATTCCTCCGAAATGATTTCCATCAACAAACGCATATGTCCCTGGTTCAAAAGAGGCCTTTTCATCGTTTAAGATTCTATTCGCCTCTTCCGGCGATTTCACTGAAAGATACTTTGCTCCTTTGACACCGTGAACAGCAGTAAGACAATCCTCCCAACTTCTGTAAATGCCTTTCTTCTCTTCAGGCGCTATTACGACGTAGAACTTCATTTCAATTGAGTGTATTATTCTCAATAATTCATGTCGAATTTAAAACAGAGGAACAGCGCATTGAAAAATCGTTCGCTAATAATTCAGCTTCATGATTCAGTTGCCAGACAGCACGCCTTATTTCTCAGGCTTCTGCCCGATAAACTCCAAGATAGCATCGCGGTTATGTATCTGCTTTTCAGAATGCTCGATACAATAGAGGATTCCGAACTTAATGACATAAAGCGCGCTATTTTATTGGACAAAGCTTCGAACGATTTTATCGGAGCTCTGAAGGAAGCAAAATCATTGGTCTTGAGTTCGAACCGAGTTGAAAAGAGTTATCAGATGCTATTCGAAAACTCAGATTCGATATTCAAGTTCCACCGAAGTCTTGAACCTGAAATTCAACAAGAGATTGAAATGACCGGAATGAAAATGGCAGGTGGAATGAATAAGTTTTTTCAAAAGTTTATTGCGGCAAAACAAAATGGCGCCGCATGTTTTCTCGAGTCTCTCTCAGAGCTCGAAGAGTATTGCTATTTTGCCGCAGGATGCGTTGGAGAGCTAAATACGAGGATGTTTCGTTATAGAGGCTACATTAAGGATCAGAATTTTAATGAAATGCTTATTGAAGGAAAATCGCTCGGGATCTATCTTCAGCTTGTAAATGTTCTTCGCGATCTTGCAGAGGATCTTAGAAAAAAGCAAAAGAGTTATATGCCTAAAGAACTTACAGACAAAAATCCGTCGGAACGAATTCGAAGTATAATTCAACTTGCCCGAAAGCATGAACTCGAAATTAAAAAATACCTCAGCAATCTTGACAACAATTCTGTAAAAGATTACTGCTCCACTCTATTCAAGGTTGGAAAAGCTCATTACGATTATTTTGAAGATGCTCCTGAAGAGATTATTAAAGGCAATAGAGTTCCAACATCTAAAATCTTTTTTGCTCTGCCATGGAAGCTCAGATATCAATTCGCAATATTCAATCTAAAAAAAGTTTTTTGCTCAATCCACCACTAAATCGCCGGTGCCGTCGGGTTCTTCCTGCTGTTCCATTTTGTCCTGCAATCTGAGCTCTTGCTTTTTCTTTCCGACAAACCAAAAATAAATTCCGAGCGGAACGAGCCAGAATGTTGTCCAATATTGCCACCACGGAATCGGAATTATTTGAATCGAATACATATCTACATTCCAAAGTATAAGCAGTATCGCAGTGTAATTGATGCTGAAATTAGTTCTGGGATCGCTCGCCTTAAACATCTCGAATCCTTCAGACCTCGTCTTATGAATCGGCCAAAGCAAAGAGCCTCCAATGTGTCCCGTCATATCTTCTGTAATGTGCACAGTAAAGCCGAGAATTGCGGCGAGCCCGTAAATCCACCAATTATAAAGTCCTGAAAGAAATGCAATCAGGAAAACAGGAATCGAAAGAAGAATACCGAGCACATAGGAATGGCTCCATGTTCGATGCCACGGCAGCCAATTAAAAAATATCTTTCCGTCATTTTCGAGTTTCATCTCGAATTGAGTTCCGCTTAAAATATCCAGAGTCGAGGGTTTAACCGGGCCTGGCGGTGCGTCGGGGCCTTTCAATAAATGCCTGAGTTTTCTGATTGAACTATTCATCCAATCGATTTCATTTGTTCGCGCCTTCAGCGGAAAAGGCAATTTTGCAACTCCAAGTCTGTTTTTTTTCAAAGCAGTGCCTGGGATCGGAGTCTGCGAAGTTTTAACGATTTCATTTATCTGCACCTTAACTTCCCACTCATCAAATATCAGACTGTATTGTCTCCAGAGATTGCCTCCGAGCTGAATCGGATAGAACTGAATTTTGCACGGCTTGCCTGTCTCTCCTGTCCTTCGGACAGCCTCAGCAAAAGACTCAGCCATCTTTTGCGGATCCGTGTTTATCGGATCAGGATCAACAATTACATCGCCGGGTGAAAAGAATTGTCCGAGTTTAAAATCCATAGTGTCCGGCAAAATTCCAAAAATTCCCGGAAGAAGAATTATCAAAGAACTCGCGGCGCCTTCGACAGTGTCCAGTCGGCTCGCAGTAGACATTCGAACAATTTCAGGAACGCACGTTGCCGCGGCAACACCTGACATAAAATGAGTGAATCCTTTCATAGCAAACCCAGAAACCTCGCAATTGCGTCCATATTTCCCGAGGAACTAAGCATTATCGGAACGAGAAGCACTGCCATGCAATGCGAACGTCTGCACGTAAAGAAGACAGGAATCGAGCCGATACAAGTTGTCACGAGCGAAACAGCGATTGCCATCCAGCCGCCGCCCATGAAAAAAAGAATTCCAAAAAGTAATACTGTAATAAATGCGTAAAGTATTTTGACATTTAATTTTGGAACAAGCCATATCATAACTTCCGTAAGTCCGAAAAGAGCGAGCATCGAAAGCGAAGAGCTGAATAGAATCACTCCGCACATAATCGCATAATCACCGGACTCCGGAGTGAAGATAGGTTTCAGAAGCACGTTCAAACCGCCTCGCCCCATTCCGCTGGGAGTAATATCCGTCAAGACGAACATTAATAGAAATGCTCCAATGTAATACATCATCTTCATAATGCCGCCTGCAATGACGAATACGCGTTCCTGTTGCCAGTAAATCTCCGGTGTATGAAGATGCACAGCCGTGCCCGGAACTTTCGGAGGCTGATAAGATGTTGTTTGAATCGCGCGATGATTTGTAAAGTGACTTGCAAAGACAGCCGCAATTCCAATGGTGACCGCAGGAACAGTCATAGCCATTAGTCCTCCGGCAAGACCGGCAGGAAGCGATGCAGAGAAATCCGACCATCCTGCATTTACGAAACGTGATTTATGCTGAATTGGAAGTTTGAATTCCGAAAGATACATTTGTATTATTGAAGGGAACGCGAAGAATCCAAGAAATATCGGCATGATATTTTGAAAGCTACGGTCAGCCGGAGCAAGAGGTTTTGTCAGAAGAATTATTCCGGCAATGGCGGAGAGTGTGAATGTAAGGATACCGGCTCCAAGATTTCTCCACCCATCTCTGAACCGTTTCCAAGTGGTATCACCTCTGCCCGCGCCTTTAGGCCACTCGCTCATGACATAAAAAACTATGACAAGTCCTATAACCCAATGAAGATGCGTTCTAATAATTTTGTAAACATAGGGAAAAACGACATAAAAAAACGGCGACAAAATTACAAGTAATACACCGCCGAAAAAAACACCCATGCCGGTAAGTATCGCCGCATCGCGGCCTCTGCCGGCCATAACCATATCCAGAGTCGGCAAAATTGTTGCGCCGGCAGACTCATCCGCGGCCGCAAGAAAAGTCATTGGAATCGTATTGATAAAAGCAAACGCCACCATCATCGACATAAAGAGCGGAGCCATTCCTTCAAATGGAATCAGGTCTTTGAAATTGAAATACAAAAGCAATGCAAACCCCATGACATTGTAAATATGAAGAGAAGGAATCATGCAGAGAATTGTTCCCGCAAGCGTTCCGATGAGCGTATAAATTAAAACAGTGCTCAAGGTTCTGCGCCTTCATTCTCTGAAGAGCCTGCCGCAGGAGCCGTAGTTTCAGTGACTACTGGTTCGAGAGAGGTCTCCGTCGGCAACTCAGGCTCTACAGTTTTTCCCGGCTCAAAGAATTTCAAACTTCGCGGGTCGGCAAGATTCGCCTGAAGATTTCCATTGTATTCACCAATCTTAATGAGCATCTCGAATTCGCCTTGCTTTGAAAGAAGTTTCTTCTGCATATCGGGTTTCAGAGATTGCATAGCGGCATCGAATAAAGTCATCTCAAGTTGGCCCGTTCCATCATCCAGCATCAGCGAATACAATTTGCTTCCGCTCTTCAATGTTCGGGATTTCATTGAGGTTATACTTGCTCGAATAAGCATTATGTCTCCAATGCTCTTACTCGAAATGTTTCCAAGTTGTACACGGGTCGGCGAGAATTTTTTAAGTATCTCCAATCTTTCCGGAAGATTGAGAGAAAGCGAAACGCCGAATTTTTCCGTTTCGTTGATACTGCCGACAACAGCTATTTTATCGCCCAGTCCCGGCATATTCTTCTCGCCAAAGAATTCATAAAATGCATCAAGTTTATTGTACGCATTGACCATAATTTCACCGGTGCCGTCATCCACCTTGAGCTTGAACGCATTCATATCCGGCTTTTCTTCGTATAATGAAACTGTGCCTTCAACGCGGACAAGAGCTCCATTCATCATGACGTCAATTTCGCCAATCTTAACATCTTCAGGCTGTTTTGCGCGCGCGGCAAAGAGCAAAAAAATCAATCCGAATACTGAACCCAATAGAGTAATAATTTTTATTATTCTCAGAGGAATATATTTTTTACTTCGTGCTCCGCATCTGATGCAAGTTAAAGCTGATCCGAGATAGTATCCGCAGGAGGGGCAAGTGCCTTCGCCGGGCATCTCGTTGAGGCCGGATAAATCCATCGCCTTCTCCAAAATTTCATTACCGGGCGCAGAGCTCTTATCTTTTTCGAGAGAAAAACTTATATCCGAATTCACAGGCGCAAAAGGTTGAAGCGAAGGCTCCGCATTTTGAGTTGAAACTGTGGATTGCAAAGGAGCTGACGGAGCAGGTTTTATTTTTTCATGTTGAAGAGCAAGTTCTTCAGCTTCGAGAAATGCAACCCAGCCCGCCATTCCTTCCTTCCACACATAAGTCGAATCGCTTATCCGCTTATTCTTATGCATGAGGCGCAGGTCGTCATCTGAACAAGGACCTACTACTTTACCATTATCGTTGTAATACCATTGGCTCATTTAATGAAAGAATATACATGAGTTGAAAAATCTGCAATCGTAAATTAATCCGTAAAGTTTAATATCTTGATTGTTAATTAGAATGCAATACATCCTGTATCACATTTAAGCCCACAGGCGGATGACGGCGCGTTCCTACGCGCCTTGAATCCTAAGGATGTGATACATCCTGTATCACATTTAAGCCCACAGGCGGATTTGAACCGTCGACCTGCTCATTACGAATGAGCTGCTCTACCGACTGAGCTACGTGGGCGAGAGTAAAACTTGGGCCCTGTAGGACTCGAACCTACGACCCGCGGATTATGAGTCCACTGCTCTAACCAACTGAGCTAAGGGCCCTCGATTATTTTTATACATTCTTTTTATTAAAAAAGCAAGCTCAAGAAAAACGTTCGCTGACATTTCGGTAAAATTCTAATAAAATCAATTTATGAATCGACCTCAAATTCATGTAGTCATAATCGCAAAAGATGAAGCGATTAATATCGAGCGCGCCGTGGTCTCTGGCAAAAGAATAGGAAATGTCACTGTAATAGATAGCGGCTCAGTTGACAAAACAATAGAGCTTGCAGAAGCCGCAGGAGCAAAAGTTATTCATAACACTTGGAAGGGTTATGCCGACCAAAGAAGATTTGCACTCGAGTATATTCAAGATGAATGGATATTCTTTCTCGATGCGGATGAAATTATTTCGCCTGAATTAGCGGATAAAATAAATGGAATGGAACTTACTGCCGATGGGTGCCGAATAAAAAGAATAAGTCAATTTCTCGGTCGGTGGATGAAGCACGGCTCTTGGGGCAGAGATTCTGTTCTGCGTCTATTCAAACGTAATAAAGCTATTATCGAAGAACGATTGGTGCATGAAGAAGTTAAGGTCAACGGTTCAACAATATTTATTCATGAACCCATTCGTCACTTTGCTCAAAATGATTTCGAAACTATCGGAAAAAAATTCACAACTTATCTTCCTCTTATGGCCGCGGAAATCGCTAAGCGTGGAAAAGATCCTAATATGTTTTTTGTTTTTCTAAATGCATCCGGAGCATTTATACGAGATTATTTTCTTCGAGCCGGATTTCTAGACGGATGGCAAGGATTCGTACTTGCATTCTGGGGTGCGGCCAGCATTATCGCAAAATACGCAGAAGCGAAAAGAATTATGGAAAATACGGTCCGCCGGGACAACGGCATTTAGAGCCTTTATTTCCGCAACGATTACAATAATCCAACAGATCTGCCTCGCGCATTCCTTTTGCTTGAGCTTCTTCTCGAGCTTTCTGAATTCGAGTCTTCCTTATTGCGCTTGGAACAGCTTTCATAAGAATTCTCAACTGTCGCTCGCTTGGAAGATGCTTTATGCAAAACCGCTGGCCGATATATCTCCGCCTCTTCTGAGTGACAATAGAAATAGCTCTCCCCTCATTTTTTCTGTTAAGAGGTTCATTACATTCGCTGCAATTACCGACTGTCACAACTAATATTTTTATTTGCTGGATTTTCAATTAATTCTCACCCTTCCAATATGTTTTTTACTATTTCAAAATTAATGAGGCTCAAAAAAACAAGATACGCTAAGATTAGAAATCTTATATCTCAATATTCTAATAATGTCAATAGATATTTCCGAACAAAAAAGTTTGCAATTGATAAAAAAACCGTATCAGTTTAGAAATATGTTATGCATCCTTGGCAAAAAAGAAGATATGTCAGATCAATAATTTTATTGGGAGTTCTTTTATGCGCGCTTCTCTATTTATGGCTCACAAAGCCGGCTCAAAGAAAACAATTTCATACTAAATCAGTTCCTGTTGAAAACGCTTTTGTCAAAACCACTTGGGCAGTCGAGACTCTTCTTGATTCTCAATACATTCCTGCACTCTTTGAAAAAATTGAATCAAGTAAAAGGTCGATTGATATCTCTATGTACGTGATCCGCTCGGATGCGGCAAG
>Ga0100401_1003362_pt1 | contig 12179 bp, 8 predicted proteins | sample CryGeymeta201525_FD_80421 | JGI IMG/M metagenome (GOLD analysis project Ga0100401, IMG submission 80421) | Groundwater microbial communities from Crystal Geyser aquifers in Utah, USA - Crystal Geyser metaG 2015-25 | ecosystem: Environmental > Aquatic > Deep subsurface > Groundwater | place: USA...
GGGAAAATGTCTCCGGATTTTGATTTCGAAAAGGTCCTTCCAAACTTTGTCGATTCGGCGTGTACTTACATTGCCAGAAACGCGGGTAAAGAAAAACCATTTTTTTTATACTTGTCGTTGCCCTCGCCACACACACCCTGGTTACCTGTTGAGGAATATACAGGTAAATCTGCCGCGGGAAAATATGGGGATTTTGTAGCCATGACCGATGATATGGTTGGCAAGGTTTTGCATACAGTCGAAAAATTGAAAATTGATAAGAACACATTGATCATTTTTACTTCCGATAATGGTTCCGATTGGCGTCCTTCTGATATAGAGAAATATGGGCATAAACCAAACTACATTTTCAAAGGACGTAAGGCCGATATTTATGAAGCCGGGCACCGAATTCCCTTTATTGCCAGATGGAAGGGTGTAATTCCTGAAAATAAAGCTTCTGACCAACTGATTTGCACAACTGATTTGTTAGCCATTTTTTCGGGAATGCTCAATAAGCCATTGCATGATACTGATGGAGAAGACAGTTATAATTTGTGGCCTGCTTTTAAAGATGAAGCATATAATTTACCCATCAGAAATCAACTAATTCACCACTCTCTGGATGGTTATTTTTCAATACGTAAAGGCAGGTGGAAATACACCCCGCAATTGGGCAGCGGAGGGTTTACTGAACCTAAAATTATCTTTCCAAAAGCCAATGAGCCAATCGGAACTTTGTATGACATCGTAAATGATCCGATGGAGTCGGATAACCTTTATTTACAATATCCAGATACAGTTAAAGTATTAGAGAAATTGCTTCATTCAATTACAGATGAAACAGAGTTATTACGAGATAAACAGAACTATTAATTTATAATTAAGAAACATGATTAAGTTAACTAAAAATTTATTGGTGCTATTGGTGTTGTTACTGACAGTGCTTTCATTTGCTGCTATTTCGCAACAAAAATTGAACGACTTTGGCAATTCATTCATACAGGAATCATCGATTCAACCTGCATCCATTTTTCAATCAAATATGGTTATTCAACAACAGATGCCCATTCGCATCTGGGGCACTGCAAACGAAGGCGCAACGATTAAGGTATTGTTTTCGGGAAAAAACAGAGAAACGAAAGCAAATTCCAAAAACGAATGGATGGTTGTATTTCCGCCAATGAAATCTTCTAAAGAACCAATCTCTTTAACGATCAACAATAAATTTCATTTTGAAAATATTCTTTTGGGCGAAGTCTGGCTTTGTACCGGGCAATCAAATATGGTCTATAATATGAAAAGATTGAATAATAGCAAGGATATACTTGCGGGAGATTTTGCCAAAGATATTCGTTTAATAAATTATGATGGCATTCGGATAGTTGCCAAAGAAGGTTTCACTCCGGAAGAATTGGAGCGTTGCAATTTAAAAGATTATTTTAAAGGCAACTGGGTTGAAAACAACCAGGAAACGGCAGCCAATTTTTCAGCCATAGGTTGGTACTTTGGAAAATTTGTAAATCAGAGTTTAGATGTTCCCGTAGGACTCATATCTGTTGCGGTTGGGGGTTCGGCCATAAATAACTGGATTCCAACAAGCATATTAAAATCAAATCCTCTGACAGCGAATTGGTTTGAAAAAGATTGGTTAACCAATCAGGATTTTAAAATTGCGCATCGTGATAGTGCAAAGGAGGCTTTTCAACATGTGATTAAGCCTGAAGAGCCATTCCTGATTGGGAAAATGCCTTATCGGTGGATATGTGAACCGGGTTTTATTTTTGATGCAGGATTGGCCCCCTTACAAAATCTTTCATTTAGGGGCGCTCTCTGGTATCAGGGCGAAAGCGATGCTGAAAAAATGACCTATGCCGACCGATACAAAGAACTATTTCCTTTAATGGTTAAATCGTGGAGAGGTTACTTCAATAATGGAAAATTTCCGGTACTCACGGTACAACTACCGGGCTTCAACAGCGAAGCATGGCCCTATTTCAGGGAGATACAAAGGGAATTGAATGATTATGCTCCAAACACACAAATGGCAGTAACGATTGACCTGGGAATGGAAAACGATGTTCATCCTCCGGAGAAAGAACCAATAGGAAAGAGGTTGTCGAATCTTGCGTTAAAACATGTTTATGGGAAAAAAATAGAGGCAGACTTTCCTGAGGTCAAAAGCATAAAGAAGACGAAGGAATTCATCACAATAAATTTTAAAAATACCGCAAAGGGATTCAGGAAAATTGAAAAAGAGATATCCGGATTTGAGATATCCGATGAAAAGGGTATTTTTTATCCGGTGAAGGCCAAACTTATTGATGCCAATCGAATAAAGCTAACTAACCGTGTAACAGACCCCACAGGAGTTCGGTATGCCTGGACTCCCTACCCCAAACCGTCAGTCCAACTATTCAATAGTGAAGGATTGCCTCTTGGACCATTCGTAAAATTACTTAAATAACTCATTATGAATATCGTAAAAAAACTCTGTGTTCTAATCTCCATATTACAAATTAGTGTAATAGATACAACAGGTCAAAAAAAAATATTTCCGGGAGCTGATGAATCAACTTCTTCTAAATCCGAATATTTTTCGTGGATAAATAATACCAACGAGGGGTCTACGGAAGAGCAGACCCTTACCAATCTTGAATTTTTCAAATGGTTGAAGGATGAATATGGGATGAACCTTGATATTTACGCATTAGATGCAGGGGCAATAGACGGTAAAAAGTATATTGGCAATATGGAGTCCGAAAAATTTAAACGACAGTTCCCGAATAGCTTTAGCACAATATACGAAATGGCAAAGTTGATGGATATTCATCTGGGGATTTGGGGTGGCCCTGATTGTTTTGGTGATACCCCCGAATCAGAAAAAGCCAGAATTGATATGATGGTAAAACTTTGTAGGGATTTTGGGTTTGAGCTTTTCAAATTTGATGCTGTAAATGGAAAATTAAGGCCTGAGAAGCAGGATGCGTTTATTGAAATGATGACCCGCTGCCGACAATACAGCCCCAACTTAATTCTTTTAAATCATCGGTTAGAATTGGGCAAAGGAATGCCATACGCAACAACTTTTCTTTGGGAGGCAAAAGAAACCTATATTGATGCCCAAATGCCAAATGAAGTTACAGCCCCACACCACAGGGCTACCGCTCTTTCAAGGGGGTTACCTCCAGGACTAAATAGATTAACCGAAGATCATGGTGTATGTTTATCATCTTGTTTGGATTATTGGGATGATGATTTGGTTTTGCAAGCGTTCAACCGCTCGTTAATATTGGCACCTCAAATTTATGGCAACCCGTGGTTGCTTCGTGATGACGAATTTCCGAAACTTGCAAGAATATTTAACCTGCATGAAAAATTCAAGGATATTCTTATAAACGGTAAGGTTTTGCCAGAGGCAAAATATGGGCCTTATGCCGTTTCGAGGGGAGATGGGAATACAAGAATTATTACATTAAGGAACCTTACATGGAATACTCAAAACTATGATCTTAAACTTGATGAAGAGATTGGACTTGAAAACGGAAAAAGTTTCGAAGTCAGGCAATTTCATCCGACAGAAAAAATATTGGGGAGATTCAAGTACAAAACAGAATTGAAAATAGAAGTATTTCCTTTTCGCTCCTGCTTACTAATTGTTTCTGAAAAAATTGATGAACCTGCTGTTTCTGGCATAGATTTTCAGGTAATAAAAAACATTGAAGGGGCTCCTGTGGAAATTCAGCTTCTGGGTCTTCCTGGTACTACTTCAACAATTAGTCTTAAAAATTATAGAAATTACAATTCAGTCATTTTAAATGATTTTTCTAACGAAAATCTTCTGAAAGGAAAACAAATTGATATTTCTTTCCCGGGAGAAAAACTAACACAATCTACGATCAGACAAGTCGATTCTGGTTTTAATGCGGTTAATCTTCAAGATGTTAATTGGGAAGAACTGTATGAAACAACTGTATTTAGCGCCGATAATAATGCGATGGAAGTACGGTCAATCCAACGATCTGGCTGGAGTACTATTCCGGCTGTTAAAAAGGCGCAGGACTTCTTTTTTAATCAGGCAGCATTTGTCGAGAGGGGAGTATGGGACAAAAACCTTTTTGATGGAAACCTAAATACAGGGTTTTGGCAAAAACGAAAAAACAATATCGATGTGTCTGTTAATGGGGGATGTTTAAGATTAGATTTAGGCGAAATTACATACCTTGATAATATGGTAATTAAGGTAGGAGATATTTTTTCACTTGAGCCACTACCCGTAGATGAAGGTAATTGGGTTGAAGTTTCGAAGGATTTAAAAACATGGAAAAACATTAATTATCTGGCAAATAAAGAGATGTTAATTGAAATCAATGATTCTGTCCGATATCTGCGTTTTGCTGAATTTCCGCAAAGAATTATAGAAATTGAAGGTTATTGTAAAGGTAAAGCTTTAAACAGGGACAATTGGAAAGCATCTAACTTATTTGCGCATACTTCAAAATTGAAGTGTTCCAAAATATGGGAAACGGAGATTATTTTAAGTGAGATTGCTCCGGGTAGTTATCTTAGCATTGCTCTTGATGGGAAACATGGCGTTGATGGAGCGTATGTAACTGCCAGGATCGATGGGAAACTGATTGGATCGCCCGACAGGGCTCCTTCATACCAATCCAATGTATGGGTAACGCCTAATGCAAGAAGAGATAAAAATTATACTTATTATATTCCAATAGACAAATCGATAAAAGGGAAAAAGGTTGAAGTTTTTGTGATGGGTTTTGATGAAAGTAATCAGGATTTCGAACCCAAAGTTTTTATAAATACACAACCTAATTCAATGGAAAAGATAAGTTTGATATTGAATAAAAAATAGCGTTTAATTTTCGCAATCATTCAACTAATTATAAATAATATAAAAATGAAAATAGAAAAATTCATAAAATATAGTCTATTCGTATTGATTCTTCAGTCATGTAATCAAGGGAATAGCATCATCATAAAATCGCCGGATTCATCTATTAAAATCAATTTTTCAATTCTTGAGGACAACTTATCTTACAACGTTTATTTTAAAGATAGCTTTTTGATTGGACCTTCTGCCTTGGGTTTAAAAACGAATTTAGAGGATATTGATCAGGTTAAGATTGAAGAAGTTGAGTATTCAGAAAGTAATGAAACATGGAAACCTACATTTGGAAAAGTCAGCAAAATTTTAAATCATTATAATGAAGGAGCTATTCACATTGTAACAGAAGCTGGAACACGAATGGTAATTCGTTGCCGAGCATATAACGACGGCTTTGCCTTTCGCTATGAAATTCCCTTACAGAAAGGGATTGATAGCATTACGGTTTTTTCTGATGAAACTGAATTCCGGTTTGTAGCTAATTGTATTGCCAGGGGAATTGATGAAAATGTTGAATCATCAGAATTTAACCCCAAGCCATTAAGTCAGTTAAAATATAGCAAATTGCCATTGCTAATCCAATCATCTCAGGCTTGGATGGCTTTGAACGAAGCTGCAGTTTTTGATTTTAGCATGATGAACGTAATCAATAAAGACGGAGCCAGTGTATTGACTGCCGATATCGGAGTTTCGGCTTGTAAACTTCCAATGAAAACTCCCTGGCGTGTTATTCAGATTGGAAAAAGTGCCGGAGACCTGATTGAGTCAAATATCTTATTAAATTTAAATGAACCGTGTAAAATAGCTGATACTTCCTGGATTCGCCCTGGCAAATCAATGTGGGATTGGAGAAATCACGGGGATACCATCAATGGTTTTGTTTATGGGTTAAATGAAGAATCGTACAAAAGATTGATTGGGTTTTCTTCAGAAAATTCCTTTGAATATGTCTTGTTTGATGGGGGTTGGTATGGTGAAAAAGGCCCGGAATTTTTCAGAGAGGAAATCAATATGCCAGAACTCATTCGATACGCAAAAAAAAAGAATGTAAAAGTGTTGTTATATGTTGATCGAAGACCTGAACGTGGCGTTAATGATTGGAATCTGGAAGAAGTATTAAAAACTTTTCGTGAATGGGGAGTTGCAGGTATTAAATACGGTTTTTTAAGCAGTGAGATAAAAGACCGGAAATCATTTGTTGATACAACCTGGAGCATCACCCGATTATGTGCTAAATACCAAATGATGGTTCTTTTTCATGACAATCCATTACAAACAGGAGGAGGGGAAAGATCCTGGCCTAACTTAATTACAAGGGAGTATTGCCATGCTCAGCAAGATGCAAGAAAATCGTTTGGGCCTAATAAGGCTGTGATAGTTCCTTTTGTTAATGGCCTTTCAGGTCCATTAGACATGGCCAATGGTTATTATGACTTGAATGGATTGCAAAATAGAGAAAAAGTAGATAAAAAAGGGATGAACAGCACTGTTGTTGGTGAAACTGCACGCTGTCTGGTTAATTATACACCTCTGATGATTCTGCCTGACAATGGGGATATTTACAGTCAAAAGGCTGATTTATTCAGTTTTATTAAAGAAATGCCCGATACCTGGGATGAAACACGTGTACTTGATGGACTACCCGGAGAATTTATTATTGTCGCCCGTAGGTCAGGAAATAATTGGTTTGTAGGAGCAAATACCAATGAATATGCCAGAACCTGTTCAATTTCCCTAAATTTTCTGGGGGAAGGAACGTATAAAATTACAACCTATCAGGATTCTGCTGAATCTGATTTTAAATCGAACAAAGAATCATACACAATAGCAGATATCTTAGGTACGAGCAAATCGCTTATAAACGCAGTTATGGCTCCTGGCGGCGGTTTTTGTATGAAAATTATGCAAGAAAAGTAGTAGTTGAAAAATATGGTAAATTGAAAAATGATTTACATATAATAGTGATAAGCATTACTAATTTTGAATTCGGATGAAAAACATACTTCTTGCTACAACATGTCTTGCCACAGTTGCAGCCTGTACACAAGCAAAAAAGGAAACAACAACCCAACTGCCGAATATCGTAATTATTTATGCCGATGATTTGGGCTACGGCGATGTAGGCGCTTATGGCGCAACCCGGTTAAAAACCCCTAACCTTGATATGCTGGCCAATGGGGGCGTTCGGTTTACCAATAGTTATGCAACCTCGGCCACCTGCACTCCCAGCCGGTACGCCTTGCTGACAGGCCAATATCCCTGGCGGAACTCCGATGCAAAAATATTACCCGGTTCAGCGCCTTTGATCATTGATACCGCACAAATGACGATTCCTAAAATGCTAAAGGAGAAAGGATATCATACCGGAGTGGTTGGTAAATGGCATCTTGGTTTGGGTACTGGAATTGTGGACTGGAACCAAAGAGTTTCACCCGGGCCAAACGAAGTTGGTTTTGACTACGCCTACATCATGGCCGCAACGCAGGACAGAACTCCAACGGTTTATCTTGAAAATGGATTGGTTGAAGGTCTGGAAAAGGACGACCCTCTTTTGGTGGATTATGAAAAGAACTTCGAAGGTGAACCTACCGGGCTGGATAACCCGGAATTGTTAAAAATGAAATGGCATTATGGGCACAACAACTCCATTCACAACGGAATCCCCCGAATCGGTTTTCAAAAAGGCGGCAAATCGGCCTTGTGGGTTGATGAAGATATGTCGGATACGTTTCTTGTTAAAGCACAGCAATACATTCAGGAAAACAAAAGCAAACCGTTCTTTCTTTACTACGCTTTGCAGCAACCTCACGTACCACGCACACCCAACCAGCTTTTTGTCGGAACTTCGGGGATGGGGCCACGCGGTGATGCTATTGTGGAAGCTGACTGGTGCGTGGGTGAATTGATAAAAACGCTCGAAACCGAGGGTCTGCTTGAAAACACGCTGATCATTTTTTCGAGCGATAATGGACCGGTATTGAATGATGGCTATTACGACGATGCGGTTGAAAAATTGGGCGATCATAAACCTGCAGGACCACTCCGCGGTGGAAAATACAGTTTGTTCGAAGCAGGAACAAGGGTTCCATTCATGGCTTACTGGAAAGGAAAAATAGAACCAACGGTTTCGGATGCGCTTGTTTCGCACATCGATTTGTTATCATCTCTGGCTAAATTGGCAGGCAGCGAAACAAGAGTGCCCGACAGCCAGGAATTGTTGGAGGTGTTGATGAGCAAAAGCCAGCAAGGTCGCGAAGAACTTGTGCTGGAGGCCACTTCCAGAACTGCTTTGCGCAAAGGCGATTGGGTGATGATACCGCCTTACAAATGGCCAGCAGTCAGTCAATCTGTAAATATCGAATTGGGAAATTCACCTGAATATCAACTTTACAACCTAAAGGACGACATTGGTCAACAGAACAATCTGGCAAAATTGGAACCGGAAAAACTTCAGGAGATGATAAAAACCTTTGAAAGTGTACGTGGAACCGAATCTCAGAAAATTGAACAATTAGAACTAAAGTAAATCTGTTTTGGGTTCAAGAGTGTTGTTCTGATGCAAGAAGACAATAGTTATTCAGGATTAAGGTAAACAGTTGTAAAACTTGTAGAGAGAAAAATATGGTCATCAAACATCGTCCGTTATCATCAGTATTGATAAAACCAACTGGTCCTGATTGTAACCTGGATTGCACCTATTGTTTTTACCTCGAAAAATCAGCCTTGTTTCATCAAACTCCTGTACACCGCATGAGTCCTGAAATTCAGGAAGAACTGATTCGGCAGGTGATGCAACAATCGGGAGACAACGTTTCTCTGGCATGGCAGGGAGGCGAACCAACTTTGATGGGATTGGATTTTTACAAACGCGCCATCGAGCTTGAAAAAAAATACGGGCACAACCAAATGGTTGGAAACGGTTTGCAGACCAATGGTGTTTTGCTCGATAAAAACTGGGCTTCGTTCCTGAAAGAATACGACTGGCTGGTAGGTATATCACTTGATGGGCCGAAACACATTCACAATCGGTATCGGTTCGACAAAGGACAAAAAGGAACGCATCAGCGGGTGGAAGAAAATGCAATTATGCTTCTGCAGGAGGGGGTTGCAGCCAATGCCATGTGTGTGCTGACTTCCTATTCCGTTCAATTTCCGGACGAATTGTATGCCTACTATAAAAGTTTGGGCTATACCTTCATGCAATTTATTCCGATTGTCGAAACCGATAAAAATGATCCGACAAAAGCAGCGCCTTTTTCTGTTTCAGCGGTCGATTACGGCAATTTCCTGATCAGGATATTCGATTTATGGCAGGCCGACTTTGTCAATGGTGTTCCGACCACATCAGTCAGGCATTTCGAATCGGTTTTTCACACCTATGTTGGTATGGAAGCGCCGGAATGCACCATGATGAAGGAATGTGGACCTTATGTGGTGGTAGAACACAACGGAAATGTGTACAGTTGCGACTTTTTTGTGGAGCCTAAATGGAAACTGGGCAACATCATGCACGACCGCATCATCAACATGTTGAATTCAAAAACCCAGCAGACATTTGGAGCTGCCAAGGCTGTTTTGCCGCGTGAATGCCGCACATGCACCTGGTTGCGCAATTGCTATGGTGGATGCACCAAAGACCGCATCAAAGATCCAGAAGATCAGCGCAAGCCAAGGTTCTGCACTACCACCAAAATGTTCCTCAAACATGCCGATCCGACTTTTAAGATGATGGCTGAACAATGGAAAGAGCAGCAGGCAATTCAGTACGAAAAGCAGCGTTCTGGTGGTGTCATCCTATGAGTAAGAAATCTAACAGGGGTGGGATGTTTTTGGGGTACGACTGTGAGATAAGCAAGAAATCCTACTCTAAAATAGTAGGGGAACTGCGGAATCTCAAGTTCGACAGATGGGCAAAATCGTGGCAGGATATTGTTGATTTACTGAATGATAAAATACGAGGATGGATACAATACTATGATAAATTTCGGTATCGTACATTAACAAACGTATTTCATCGTTTACACTATCGGTTGACAAAATGGATGGTAAATCGTTTTAAAATATTCAAGAGGAGTCGGCGCAGAGCATTGAATTATTTGCAATATGTTCGGAGAAGATTTCCAAACTTGTTTTATCATTGGACGATTGGGTATCCTATTGTTTAGTCAGTATGTTAAGAGCCGTATGACGGGAGACTGTCACGTACGGTTCTGTGAGAGGGATGGGGTGCGATTCCCTGTCCCTACTCAACATTATATCGCGTGGTATTTGAACCAATATCCACATAATTATTTTTGTTATTTTCAGCATGAAATACTAATTTATCAAATGTGCGGAATTCTCCCTGCGGGCTCGGGTCTGTCCGCCGGTTGACTGAAGTCTGGCTTTGTAAAAGCAAACGAACCAATGATTAGGTTGCAACGAGATAGCTAACGATGGCAGGACGATTGCCCCGCTGAAAGTCATAGAACAACTTTTTAAAAGGGATTTTATTTTAAAACGAAATGAAAACCCTTTGCTATTACGCAGCTTAAACAAAACACATCAACAACCGAATAATCTTAAAATCTTTTGAGATTTAAATAAAAAGCGCCTCTATTGTTTTCATTGGCAAAAACATTTTACCACTATCTGGGAGCATGATAAAACCGAACTTTGAATAAAAGCCTTCCGCTTCATCATCCAAAGGGTCAACTGCTACGGCAAAAGAACCGATTAATCTGGAAAGTTCATAACTTCTGTGTAAAGCATCAATCAGCAGCATTTTACCTATTCCATGTCCTTTAAATCTATCATCAACAGCCAATCTTCCAAGAAGTGTGGCAGGAATCGAACGATATGAATCAGGCAGGTTATTCTTAAAATTTGCAGGTACTGATTTCAATGGAACTGAATTGTTTGAAAGAGTGTAATATCCCTGAATCATTCCGGTTCCATTATCAATTGATACATAACAAACAGACAACATTCTTTTAACATCCTGACTTGCCTGGGTTTTAAAATAACTGTCCAGCAAAGCTTTTCCACAATTGAAATCTTTCCTGAGTTTTCCATGACTCTTAGAGAGAAGTTCAGTTGTTGCCATTATTTCGAATCTGTTTTTTTATATTGTTCGGCGGCTGATTGTAAAGCTTCATTTGGTTTTGGAGGATTGACCAATGCATTAAAGAAAATCTCACTATCTTTTTTGGAAGCAAGAATAGTTTCAGATCTTTGAATTATCAACTGAGCTTTTTCATAAACCGTTGATATTACAAAATCTGAAAGATTCCTGTATCCGGCCAAAATAGCAGCTTTCTCGAGTATTAATTTCTTATCCTTTGATAGTCTGGCATCAAATCGAGCTTTTTCTCCATGTTCAATAGTTGCTTCCATGTTAATTATTTTTTGCAAATGTACGTTTTTACAGCGTACAAAATAAATTATTGTACGTTTTTATTCTGTACATAATGCATAATCATCTTTTCTTGCCGATATCCGGATTTTGCCCCCCTCTATCTGTCGTTTGCCACGATTGGCAGGTTGATTTGAGCAAGCGTTACAGGCAGGGAGGTTTGCAACTTAGCTCCCCCTGCTGGCGCGGGTGTGTCCGCCGGTTGGCGGATGTCTTGCTTTGCAAAAGCAAAACAAGAATACATTATGTGCAGTGCGAAGCAATAGGAAACCGCTGGCAAAAAGGGAGAAAATTGCTGCCCTCGAATTTCAATTACCATTTTCTAATTTTTGAAAATTTTGTTGTTCTTGTTACCAGATGACTCCTTGAAACGGATTTTCCTCTCTAACTGCTCTTCCTCTGCGTTGAGGGGTGAGCTGTTTTGCATTTGCAATGCCTGTGATATTGTGATTCCGGAAATAAAATCTGTACTAAATCAGGTGTTTATCTTGTCCGTTGAAAAAATACTTTCTGTTGATGAAATATAGGTTCTTTTGTTAAACTCACAATTTCAATAAAAGAAAAATCGGGCAGATTCATTGTTTGATATCGGGAGAATCATTCCCAATCATGGAATCGTTAAAGGTAACTGGATATTGCCGGGATGTCATTGGCGAACTTCATACAAATAAATATCGGAATTCTGCAATAATCCGACTGATTTGTACAAAACAAAATTGAACGGATTTGCTAATTTGCAACTCTGAAAAAATAGTGAAAATCAACCTTTTATTCCTATCTTCAAATCTGTTTAATAAATAATTTGGAATGAAAAAAAATATCATAACAATAGCCATAATAATTGCAGTCACTGGATTATGGAACCTTTCTGCCTTTTCGCAAAACAAGTAAATGAACGAA
>Ga0100401_1003365_pt1 | contig 12174 bp, 3 predicted proteins | sample CryGeymeta201525_FD_80421 | JGI IMG/M metagenome (GOLD analysis project Ga0100401, IMG submission 80421) | Groundwater microbial communities from Crystal Geyser aquifers in Utah, USA - Crystal Geyser metaG 2015-25 | ecosystem: Environmental > Aquatic > Deep subsurface > Groundwater | place: USA...
ACGATCTGCCTGCCGAGCCACCGATTTTCCTCAAAGCCAATTCGGCATGGAGTGGGCCCTTTGATGATGTGATCCGCCCGAGGGGCTCCAATAAGCTCGACTACGAGGTGGAGTTGGCGGTCGTGATGGGCAAGACGGCCTATGCGGTCGGCGAGGATGAGGCTCTTGATCATGTCGCGGGCTATTCGGTCTTCTGCGATTACTCGGAGCGTGCTTTTCAGAAGGAGATGGGAGGTCAGTGGACGAAAGGGAAGAGCCACGACAGTTTCGGGCCGATGGGGCCGTGGCTGGTGCCTGCGAAGGATGTGGCAGATCCCCAAGGGCTGCGGCTTTGGAGCAAGGTGAATGGTGAGCTGCGGCAGAATGGCTGGACCGGCGATATGCATCGGAACGTGCGCTACCTCATCAGCTACATCAGCCGGTTCATGAGCCTGCTGCCCGGCGACGTGATCGCCACGGGAACTCCCGGCGGCGTGGGGATGGGCATGAAACCGCCACGTTATCTGACGCCCGGAGATCGGGTGGTCATCGGTATTGAGGGACTTGGGGAGATGAGGCAGAGGGTGGTGCAGGGCTAGAGATCGTCGAGATCCTTCGCGATGCTGCTACTCCGAGCTGCCTGGAAGCTGGTAGCGGGAAGGGACGAAAAACAATCGGAGAATCGTCCGTTTGGACGATGCGTTTCGCCCAATCATATCCTTAATCTACGAGGATGCCATCGAGGAGAGTTCGTGTTATGTTGATGTTGCTGGTTTTCAGCGCTCCATTCCTTAGCTGCCGTGCGGCGGTATCCCTCATTCTCAATGGCGACTTTGCAAACTCGCTGTCGTCGTGGAACCGTGAGGGGCAGGTTTTTGATACCGGAGCGCTTGCGGCGTTCGCTGATCCGGTGGTTGAGCCCGCCTCGCTGTTTCAGTCGGTGACGACCGTTCCAGGCTTTGTGGGATACCAACTATCTTTTGATTTCCTCAACGGGCTTTCGGCCTCGGCGCCCCTTGGATTCCTGCGGGACACGGCGTTCGCCACGCTGTTCTTTGGGGATGCTCCATTTGGTTCATCCTTGATGGACGGGATTTTCGATACGGCCATCGGTCTGTTCGATATCGATGCCCTCGGGGCCTTCGCCGTGGCAGATGGCGGGAGTTTCGGCGCGAGTTCCAAGGGCCCCTCCTGGAGCCACTATACCTTGAACCAGATCACCGCGCCGGAATTCGCCGATCCCGGCTTCGTCACGATTGCCTTCGAGTTTTTTGATCTCAATGGCATCAGGAACGACAGCGTATTCGCGATCGATAATGTCGTGCTTACTCCGGTGATCGTTCCGGAGCCGAGTGTTGGTGTGCTGATGGTCGTGGCGTTTGGCGTGGTGCTGCGACGTAGGAGGAGACCTTCTGAAAACACCCCTCAAGGCAACTATTTTTGACAACGACGATGATCTCAAGATTGAAATACGGGTGGTTGGGCATCGCATGTTGGATCGCGATCGGCTCAATGAGTTCGGCTGTGGAGCCCGCCGAACTAACAACCGGCGTGGGTGTCGTGTCGAGCGGCGAGCGCACCTCTCAGGTCCGGACAAGTAAGCGCCTGACCTCGACGGTCGATGTGACGATCGAGAATACCGGCGACCGGCTCATTGAACCGCCACTCCATGCGGTGATCACCTTCCTTCCTGATCAGGGCGGTGAACTCAACGGTCTGACCGCGAGCGGCCTCCTTGGAGGCATCGGGAAGACTCCTTATCAGACATTCTACAAAGATCTTTCAGACTCCATCGGGACGGGATTGCCGGTGGGTGGAAAGGTGCGCTTCACCTTCGGTTTTTCGCGTCCACCGACGCTTGGCCTTCGCTATGAAGTGGCCATCCGTGGGCTTCGTAACCGCGATCCCATCGCCGCGATTGGCGGGCCGTATTCCGGCCAGCAGGGCGTGACGCTACGATTCGACGCCAGCGCTTCGTCCGACCCGGATGGCGACGCCCTGAGCTTCAGTTGGGATTTTGGCGATGGCAACACGGGCACCGGCCCGACCCCGGAACATGGATTTGAGGCGAGCGGGTTGTATAACGTGAGGCTGACCGTCGCCGATGGACGCGGTGCATTGGTGGCTCGCGAGACTCAGGTGCCGGTCGTCCCTCCGGGGGTGTTCGCGCTCGCCCGGACCCGGACACTCGACGGCAATGGGCACCCTCTCGGCGAGGTGACGATCGAGCAGGCTAGTCCGGCCGGGGCGCAGACGCTCCGCAGTGATGCGGTCTCCGGATTTGCCTCTCTGGGCGGTGCTCCGGGTGAGCACACGTGGACTTTCACCCGTGGCGGATACCTGACGTCCTATCGCAAGGCCACGCTGGGCCAAGGGCTGGTAAAGGTGGTGGCGTTCCCGTGGCTGAGCGTCCTGAGCACGCAGCGGACCCCGCTCTCTCTGCTCAATCCCACCGTGGTCAGATCGGCGAACGAACGGGTTGTCCTGACGCTGCCGCCGGAAGCCTTCGAGCAGGTCGAATCGGTGGCCATCACCGAACTTGGCGGCCAGACGCTGCCCTTGCCGCTTCCGGCCGGCTGGAGTCCGCTGGCGGTATTCCATGTCGATTTGCCGATGGAAGCCGCCTCTGACATCGCCGCCACTGTCAACCTGTTGGAATCGGTGGCTCCATCCCAGTCGCTTGTGTTGGTCCATCTCGACACCTCCGTCGTCGCGTGGATCGCCGAATCGCTCCATTCAGGAGCAGGGAATGACATTGCACGCACTTCGCTCCGCAAGCCCGGCACTTACGCGGTCGTCCTCGCCGACATCCTGCCATCGGGAAATCCCTCCGCCGCTGTGGCCGGTGAGGCACTCCCGGCCGGAGCATCGCCCGTGATCGCTCCGGAAGTCGCCGCCACCGGCACTGTCGATCCCTCGGCCACCATCGCCAGTCTCGATCCCGCACTCGTCACTGCAGAAGCAACGGTGGATTTCACCAACTCCGGCCAAGCGCTCGCCAGCGGTGCCTGGTTCCTCGCCGAGGTGACGGAGACCTACGAAATCAACGACGGCCAGGCCTTCAAAACACCGGACTACGACGCCACGTTTTACGCCTATCAACATCCTGGTGATCCGGAACCCGACACTGCCAGGGCCGTGTTTCCCTTGCGCCCGAGCATCCTCTTCGGCCCGGATCAACTGACCGAGGCGCACATCAAGGTCGATGTGCTGGCGCTGAACCAATTTTCCGGCGGCGTAATCACTCCGGACGGAGGACAGCTCTCTCTGAATGGCCTGAGAATCGGTGTGCCCGCTGGTGCCGTCTCAGTGGCGTCCGCCGCCGAAATCCGACCCATCGCCACCACCCAGCTCACCCGTTTCCTCGGCGGCCTTGAGCCGCTGCTCGCCTTCGAACTCAACCTGCCCCTGCTCACCGGAGGCGCGGCGCTGGAGTTCCTCGTCACACGGACCCTCAGCCCGGACGCGCACTTTGTGCTGGCCCGCCTGGTCTCTTCAGGCAGCGAGACCGGCTTGCAACCGGTCCTCCGCCTGCTGAGCGACGCCCAAGGCACCGTCACCGGCGCGGAGCCCGCCACCGGCCCGAAACTTCCGGGTGTGAACGGCTCTGGACAGTATGTGCTCGTCCAACTCGCTGAACCCCAGGACCTCGTCTACGGCACTGTCCGCCTTGCCACGGACAATTCCCCTGCACCCGGCGCCAGCGTCCGGGTCACCGGCCAGCCCTGGCTTGCCATCACCCCGGCCACCGGGTCCTACCAACTCCTCGCCCCCATCGGCCCCTTCACCCTCACCGCCCTCCGCAATTTCGAAGGCTTCACCGGCCGCGCCACCGGCACCATGCCCGACCCGCTCGCCGCCCAATCCGTCGACATCCCCCTCGGTGCCGCCGCCCCGTTCATCCTGACCACTTCGCCTGCGGCGGATGCCACCAGAGTCCCCGTCGTCACTCCCGTCACGATCACCTTCAGCGAGCGCATGGCCGCCGGCCCCTTCGCGGTGCCCGGAGCCATCCGCGTGGTGGATCCTGAAGATGCCGACATTCCCGCAACCCTGACACTCGATCTCTCCGGCCGCACCGCCACCCTCCTCCCGCTGAATCCTCTGACAGCAGCGACCGGATACCGCATCATCGCCGCCACCACCCTGCTCGACCTCCATGGTCAATCCCTCACCGGCCCCAACATTTTCCCCTTCACCACCGCTCCTCCCGCCGCGCGCGGCGAAGGCGCACAGCTGGTCATCTACGAACCTGGGGCCGCGAATGTTCCCCCGGAAATTGTGGCACGGTTGGTTGGCTATCGCGAGGGCAGCGGGAGCACGCAGGTGGTCGCCACCGGTGGGCCGGGCACTGCCGACCCGGAGGTGCCGGTGGTCCTCGTCAACTTATCATCCGGCGAGACCGCTACCGTCCTGAGCAAGGCGGACGGAAGTTTCGCGACTTTCCTCGACGCTGCGGAGGAGGACTTCTTGGAAGCCGTTTTTGTGAATGCCAATGCCACGCGTATCACCGTCCCGGCCAGCCGTCAGCAGTTTGATGACGGGCGGGTGGGGCTCTATCAAGGCGGTGGCATCCTGGAGGCCTCCAACGAGGAGGCCGGGAATGTGGAGGTCTTTGTCAAGCCTGGCAGCATCCCAAGCCGGACTGTCTTCCGGGTGGAGGTTTTGACTCAGGCTGAATCGCTGGAAAAACTGGATGGCCTCACGCCGCAGAATGGCATCGGCTTGGTCGGCGGATTGACCATCGAAACAGAAGGAGATCAGTCCGTGGAGTTTCAACTCCGGAGGGATATCCCGTTCGAACTTCTCGGGATCACTAGCGCTGCGGAACTGGAGGGTCTCCAACTGGCCCTCGCCTCGCCTTACGAATATGAAGGAGTCAGGGTGTTCTCAACGATCGCCATGCCCTCGGCCCCGGCGGAGGTCCGCGCGACGCTTCCAGCCGCGCCGTCGCCCGGCAGAAAAGCCCCCAGGAATGGCATCAATGCCGGCATCGCCAGCTTTGTTTACAATATCACCGGGGGCGCACTGCCAGGGAGCTTCACGACCGGGCTCCGACTTTCCGGCGCTGCTTTGAACGTCTCGGGAAGTGTCAGCGCCACCTCGGGCCGCGGGCTGGTTCCGGGACCGGATGGCAAGTTGCGGGTTCCAGGGGCTTTTGTCTTTCCCGGTCCGGTGGATAGCACGGGGGCGCCCCTCAGGGATGCGGACGGACTGCCCGTCATTTCATCGCTTTCGACAGGAATGGTTGGCGCGGTAAGTCATTCCGTGAATGGTGGATTTGTTCTTGCTGTGGATCGGCCAGTTCCCCGGGCCGAGCCATTTATCTTCGCTGTCTCTTCCCGGTTTCCACGCAATATCGCACGCGGCGCGATGGGGGTGGTTGGGGATGATGCGACGCTGTCACAAATTGCCCGGACCGCATTTCCACTGTTCCGGGATATTGATTTGGCGATTACCGCGGACAATATCGCGCCTGTCATTGCGCATTCGTTTTCACCCGCCCGTCCGGCCGCATTGGGAGATCTGGCTCCATTCAAATTGATCCTGATTGCCTCGGATGCGGGAAATGATGTGGCACCACAAATGACCCTGTCGCTTCTCTCCTTTCGACCGGTTGATCCGCTCCAGAGTGGCTCTCCTGCTGAAAATATTCGTTTCACCAAGGTGGATGAAGTGCAGGTCGGCTCCCGCCTTCAACAGGTCTGGCAAATTGCCGCTCAGGCTGCCGGCCGGGTGGAGTTTGAAGCTGCGGCCACCGATGCCAACGGGAATCAGGAGTTGAAACGGCTGTTTGCGGATATCGACCGCAATGTGCTGCTGGATCTGGCCACAGGCAAAGGACCGCTCGTGGTGGGAACGATCCCGGCGAATGGGTCGACGGGAGTGCTGCGCAGCGAACCGGTGGTCATTCAGTTCAGTGAGCCCATGGATCCGGACTCACTGGGTTTTCTGGACACGATGTTTTCGGTGCCGGTGGTCTCATCGTTTCTTCGGGATCAGGGACGCGAACTCGTCGTCTATCTCGACTCATCCAGTCAGACCCAGTCTGTCAGCGCTCATATCTCAGCCCTCCTCCGGAATACCGCCGGCGGAAACCTTGATCAGGATCCGACGACCGAGCCCAATGAATCCTATTCATTTTCCTTCGACTATTCCGTAAACGGAAAAAAAGTCAGCTTCCCCGTGAATCAGGCGGGTGGCGTGGCCGGACACGGACGCTTTCAATTCGTCCTGGAGCGGCAGGACAAGCAAGCGGTCGGAGGCGGTGCGCTGCTGGTATTTCAAACGCCGGAGGGCGAAACGCTCAAACAGATCGGGAACGCCGATCTGCCGCCTTTTCCGAGGGACATTCTCTATCTGGGCCGGTATTCCTATCACCACCCGATTGGCGGTGTGATCACCTCGGACCTTCTCGCGGTCACAGGGGGACTAGGCGGCTTGGGGCAGGATTCCTGGCTTCGCATTTACGATGTCTCTGATCCGGCAATTCCATTCCTGGTGGCGGGAAGTGATATTGGTCTCGGAGGCACGGCGCTGCCGGTGAAGCTGGCGTGGTCGCCACCCCGCCTCGGAATTCTTTTTCTGGACCCTGATGCTACTTCTGTGATGGAGCTGGATCTCCAGTTGTTCATCCGTTGCCAGAATCTGGCGGACTACAGCACCGAGCCTCCCGGAGGCGACCCGGGGCTGGATCTCAATGGAGATGGAGACTACACTGACGCGGGTGAACAAATCCCCAGACCGCAAGGCGCTGCGCCAAAGGTCGGGGTGATCAATGCAGGGGCGGTGGAGACGTCACAATTGACTGCCGTCAGTGCGAAAAAGTGGCGCTTTACCGATTTCGACATGTCATCAGGCGGAAGGCTGATGGTCGCCTGCGGACGCTCCCTTTCTCCGGGCAGTGATCACCGGCTTTGGGTGCTGAAAGCGCCGGGCCGGTTTCTCAATGACAACGAGGACGCCTTCGCGGATTTCCCGCTGACATCCGAGCCTTCGCGGATCAAACTTCTGGCGAACCAGCGCCTCGTCCTTTCTGAGGAACGTATCGAGGTGAAAGACCTCGTGCTGGTCTCGCTGGATGACGGGCGCGTCAGGATCTTCGATGTTTCCGATCCCGCAGCTATCGTCCCTTTCAATGATATCGTGATCCCGGCGGCAGACGGCAAACCCCGCTCCTTCATGACTGGGGGCGACGGCCTTCTCTATCTGCTTTGCACCAATAACATGCTTGTGTTCAATCCCGAACTGCTCGGGTCGGCCAGTGTGGACTTCAATGGCACTGCCGCATTCCGCAAAGCCTACGTGCACCGGATTCCAGGCATCGGAGCTGGCACCAGGGCCTTTTCCGTCACCGACGTGAACCATGTGGCGACCGCCTTTAACAGCAGCGCCGCATTTGTCGGCGATTCGCTGCCGGCAGTGGATTTTGAGGTTATTTCCGCAGAGCTGACGCACTTGTCGGAGAAAGAGCCTGCGCTGATCAATGGCCTGCTGGGTTTAAACAGCACAAAGGTGATCCGGCGGAAATCCAGCGATGGAATCCTGGAGTTGGTGGACAAGGCGACGGGGGCGAGCGGATTGGGAACATTCAAGCCCGTGCTGATCGGATCCGCCAGACATGAACCGGCGAACCTTGCAGTGCCCAGAGCCTTCCCGGAATGGAGATTCAAGGAAAATGGTCAAACTGCCACAACGTTGATAGGAAACGGATTTCTCGAACGCCAGATTACCGGAGTGCCGGCATACTCCAGAGCGAAGACAGCAGCCATTCAGATACTCCCGCCGCTTGTGGATTTTGCGGCCCTGGCTCTCGCCGGAAGTTCCGCCGGCTATGAGGTCCACCAAGTCATTGTGGATGGCAAAGAACTGGAGATCCGTGTCCTGCCAGGGATAAAATTGGACGACAAGCTTGATATGGATGAGTTTTCCGCGATCAAACTCGGTCCGTTCAACGAAGCCTTTAAAGCGCTGGGTGAACGGTTGCCGGGAAAACCGGTGCTGAAACTGGAAGGTAAAGGGGCGCTGGGATACAAGGCCGCCTGGGTGGACAACCCCTCCTCCCACGAAGCCTTGCTGGCTCTCAGTGCGGCGTTCGGACTGGATCCTCTGATTGGCATCAAGGTGGAACTCGGCATCCCGCCGCCGGTTCCCCCTCCCGCCTCATTCGTAGTGATTCCGCTGCTTGACGCTGCCGGGATCAAATTTTTCGTTGCGGTGGGCGGTTCCGTCTCCCTGGTGGGAACGGTAGCGAGAAGCGAGTCCGGAGAGGTTTCCGGCAGTGCGGATATCGGAGGCAAGATCGCTCTCTCAGCAGGAGCAAAAATGAAAGCCAACGGCCTCGTGAAGGAGCTCTCGCTGGCAGGCGAGACCGGCCTGGCCGTCAAGGGTACCGTCGTGCCGGGAACCATCCCCTCCGTTACCCTGAAAAAACCCAGAGTCGATTTCGAGGGTCTGTCGGTGAAATTCAGTCTCAAGTTAAACACTGGTGGATTCTCAATCAGTAAAAAAGCCACTGTTATCGAGCCGGCGACCCTACTTCAGGGTGACGATATCACCATACTTGACTAGCCATCAACCACTCCATTCTATGAAAAGGAATTACCTTTCCAGCCTCCTTCGCAATCCATTACTGACTCATTCGGCATCTCTGCTGCTGTTGCTTTCGGTGGCCAAGGCGCAGACTTTGGCTCCTCCGGTTCATTTGTTGGATGTGGTGGTCAATGATGCCGATGCGAAAGTCTTCATCAATGGCTTCCCGGTGCTGGATATGCCGACTGAGGGCAATGTGCAACAGACCAACTTTTTTCTGTCGCCGTTCCTGAAAAAAGGACAAAACGTGATTGAACTGCGCAGCACGCCTCAGGTTGCCGCGGGCGGTGCGGTGAAGCCCTCATGGCTGACGGCATTACGGGTGAACAAGCGGACTAACGCTGACTCGGAGGTGGATTTGCCGGTGTTTGAATTGGAGCATACCGAGGACAATGAGCAGACAGGATTGAACTCGGTTTTCGCCCTGAGCCTGGAAGGGGTCCCCGCCTATCGGAGCACCGTGGCTGGAACTGGAAAAGTCCACCGCACGGACCTCACGCTGCCTGCCGGTGAGTTCCTGATCCGGCCTGCGGTGGAGGTCCATGACACATTGCACGTGGACCTTGCGGTGGAGGATGCCGCGCTGGACACCTTGCCGTGGATCGGGGCTGAGCCCGTTCTTGAGGATCTGGACCGCAACACCCTGCGCGGCATGGTGGCGGCAGTGGCGGCAGCAGTGGCCGAACGGCGCTACGAGGATCTGGCGCTCTTGTTCGATGCCAAATATGTCAGGCTGGCCACCGCCACCGGCCGCGCTAAAGCGGATATTATTGCGGAGGAATTGCCGGTGCTTTCCAGCCTTACCAGCACGGTTGGATTCACCATTACCCCGATTGATCCGGCGCAGCTTAACTTCGGTGTCATCGCGGGCGTGAATCTTGTGAGAGCCACTCTGGGCGGCGGCCCTCCGATACGCGGAGGCAGTGAGGATATCGAGTACTCGCTGGACCTCTATTTCTCAAAAATTGCCGGGCATTGGGTCCTGGTGGAATAGCGCCGCCGTCCCGACTGCCGGAAACGAATACTATCGCCATGGATAATGTCATATCGAAAATTCTGTCGAAGGCCTGGTGGGTGCTGGCGGGCACGCTGGCCCTCCTGAACGCTGCGGCAGGCGCACCGGCGGATCCTCTCACCACGCTCGACTACCGGATCGACGGGCAGGCGATGATGGTGACGCCGTCGGCGCTCTCGGTGCCGAAGGGGATTGCGGGGTCGGTGGGGGTTTCGATTCCGGGGGAGATTCCTTCGGGAGCCTTTGTCGAGGCGACATTGCGGGGGCCTTCGTTTCCGGCGCGGCGGCTGGTCGGCCAGCCAAACGCGCCGCTGCTGCTGCCACCGTTGAGTCTATCGGGTGATTACTCGCTGGACGGAATCCGGCTGGTGTCGGCGTCGGGCGAGACGCTGTTAGAGGCGAATCCCTCGACGGTGCCGGTGCGGGTCTTCGAGGAGGTGCTGGTCTCCCGGGTGACTTCGCGGTCGCTGTCGCTGGATGAGATCGCGGACCGGGGTATTGTGATCGATAAGTCGAACTTCCGGGCGCTGGAGTTTGAGGTCGGGTTTGTGATCGACGGGCAGACGTTTCCGGTGAAGTTCCCGGTGATCACGCCGCAATTCACTCAGCCCACAGAGATCATCCCGGCGGCGGAGCTGGAGGAGCGGCTGGCGCAGGTGGACAAGATCAATCAGCAACTGGCCAGCGAAGTGAAGTTGCCGGACGGGCTGGAAACCGTGAACCCGAACATTCAGGTGATGCCCTTTCACATCCAGCGCACCACCGGCGGCGCGGATGACTTGGCGCTGAGCATTCCGCCGATCCCGGCGTTGATGGTGATCCCGGGGAATGTGGGCTTTCTCAATCAGTTCTTCAGCGTGCAGATTTTCACCGAGAACGGGGCACCCAACGGCAGTGGTCTGAGTGTGCGGGATGTTTCTGCGGAGTTGATCCTGCCGGTCGGTCCTGACAGGGTCGCGGGCACCTTTGCCGCCCCCGGGGATGATCCGGTGCGCTTTGCCAGGGTGGGGGCGTCGGCGGAGATCCGGAATGTGATCCCGGTGCGGGCGGTGGGGCCTGACGGGCAATCGGGGACGGAGGATGACGTTGAGCGGCTCCAGCCGGGACAGGCGGGACAGGGCGAGTTTCTGGTGGAAGGGCTGCAGGAGGGCCTGCACATCCTGGACTTGAAACTGAAGGCGAAACTCGACGGGCTGGCGGCGGGATCGGTGGAGGTGGAAGGTCGCGCGGCGGGCAGCGTGCAGGTGAGCAATCCCAAGTTTTCCCTGGCCTTCAGCCATCCACGGACCGTGCGTGCGGGCGAGCCGTATGAGGCTTCCGTGACGGTGCTGAACACTTCTAACACCGTGGCGAATTTGGTGAGCATTTCCCTGAATTCCCTGAATGTGTCTGGCGGCGTATTGGAGACACCGGAGCGCGTCGAGCTGGGGACGATTCGACCCGGGGAGACCGGAACGGCAAGCTATCGCATCCGCTCGCAGCGGACGGGGGAGATTTCTTTCTCGAATATCACGACAAGCGACGACTCGCTGGTCGGGCGCTTCCGCCTCCGCGTGGGGGTGGATGAGCGGGGGGTGTCGTTGTCGCGGAATACTCTGCTCCTCCCTGACTTTATCGATTTCCTGCCCGAGGAGGTGGTCAGGGCGGCAAACCGGGTGCTCGGCCAGGCGATGGGGGTGGTTTCGGCGGCGCAGCTTCCTCCTGGGGTGCAGCGGGCGCCCCGCAGTTTTGTCAGCACCACGACGCGGGTGATCGAGGGGAAAACCATCCGCAGTGGCGGCGGGATCATGGTGCAGCAACTGGCGGAAGCCGCAGAGCGGGTGCGCTATGGCGAGTCGCTGGCCACCGTGCTGCCGGACTTGCAGCTCGATTGGCAGGGTGGCCGGGATTTCTCGCCAGGGTGGGACCAAATCATCCGAACGACCGATGCCGGTCGGGAATGGAGGGAGGCATTGATGCGTGCGATGGAGAATGTGGACCCCGCCCCCGACCATCCTGTGACACGGTTGGTGCAGAGCGTGGGAAATCTTGCAGGACGCGGGGAATCGTGGTGCCTCGCGGCGGTGTCGCGCGGTGTGTTCCAAGGAGCTGCGCAGACTGCCACGCTGACCCTCACAAATGCGAAAGGCGTGGCTGGGACGGAAAGCAGCACGCTGGAGAAGGCGGTGGGCTATGGCGGACGGGAGGGTTCCTTGCTGGCATCCAGCACGCCGGGCGTGTTCGAGTGGAAATTCATTGAGGCCTTTCCCGGTCCGATCCAACTGAGTGTGGTGAAGATCGAGACCGACGGCACGGCGCGGGAACTCCTGTGGTCCCTGGCGGATCTGGCGGCGGGCGCGTGTGCGCATTTCGATAGCGCCGGGACCGGTGCGGACCTTCAGGTGGATGATAACTGCGACGGCACGGTGGACCGGGTAATTGCCGGCCGGGAAACGCCCTTCACCGAGGTCGCGCCTGAGGTGCTCAAGCTGCGTCAGGATCCTGAACTGCAGGTAGGCCGGCCTGACAAGAAGTGCTTCCCGGTGACGACGACGAACGATCTCGGCAATACGGTCTCGGTGGAAAACTACGGGAACATCGTAGCCCTA
>Ga0100401_1003367_pt1 | contig 12172 bp, 12 predicted proteins | sample CryGeymeta201525_FD_80421 | JGI IMG/M metagenome (GOLD analysis project Ga0100401, IMG submission 80421) | Groundwater microbial communities from Crystal Geyser aquifers in Utah, USA - Crystal Geyser metaG 2015-25 | ecosystem: Environmental > Aquatic > Deep subsurface > Groundwater | place: USA...
ACTGGCGAGCAGGTCGTCCACTTCAGACTGGCTCTTGACCACATCCGGGTTGCCCTCGGGGCTGACCACCGGGCCCTGCAAAACCGGCTCGTCGATGACGTTGACCGACTCGCCCTTGAGTTCATCGGGGGCAGCAGTCTTGACAACCGTGTCGCCGGGGGCGGTGATCAGCAGCAACTGCACCAACTGTTCTTCGATGTTGGCCGCCAGCGTGACCACCTTGGCTATCACCTGGCCGGTCAGGTCGTGAAAGTCTTGCGCCATCATGATGTCGGTGAGGTTTTTGTCGATCTCCTGGGTGGCTTGTTCCACGTCGGTGATGAAGTTCATTACGTGGCCCTTGGCCACCGCCGCCACCGGGTCTTTGACGATCAGCGCGCCGATGCGACGGGTCTCTGACGCAATGTGGTCGTGGTGCAGTTTGGCCTGGTCCACGTTGTTGAGCACCTTTTCGGCGGCCTCGCCGGTCAGACGCGCAATGTAGGACAAACGGCTTTTGGCGTCGGGCAATTCGCCCGCCCAAGTTTTGACCTTGTCGGCCAGACCCAGTCCGGCCAGAGAGTCGTGCAACTGGCGCGTCAATACACCAATGCGCTGGTGAACTTCGTCGGTTGGAATCTGAGCGTTCATTTCAACCCCAATTTGGTCAGAATCAGGTTGACTTTGTCTTCCAGGGTTGCCTTGGTGAAGGGTTTGACGATGTAGCCTGCCGCGCCTTGCTGGGCGGCCATCACAATGTCTTCCTTGCGCGCCTCGGCCGTTACCATTAATACAGGAAGGTGCTTGAGCTTGTCATCTTTTTTGATTTCTTGCAGCAGCTGAAACCCATTCATGTTGGGCATGTTGATGTCGCTGACGACAAAGTCAAAACTTGCGTTGCGCAGCTTGTGCAGTGCCACTACACCATCCTCGGCCTCGTCGGCCTCGGTGTAACCAATCTCTTTGAGCAGATTGCGCACGATGCGGCGCATGGTGGAGAAGTCGTCAACCACCAAAAACTTGAGTTCACCGGCCATGAGTCAGCCTTTCAGTGGTGCTTGCAGAAACAGTCATAAATCAATCTTTGGTCGTGTGGCACATTGCCAAGTGGTGCGGGCTAGGGGGCGCTGGTTGCCGGTCTGGCTCCCAAAAGGCGTTCTTCAGCCTCGCGGGTCAGAATGGTAATGCTGATTCTACGGTTCGACGGGCTGCGTGGATTTTGCTCGTCAAACAAGATGCTCGACGCCATACCCATGACGCGCGCGACTTTTTCGTCGGGCATGCCTGCCGCCACCAACTCCCGGCGAGTGGCGTTGGCGCGGTCGGCCGAGAGCTCCCAGTTGCTGTAGCCGCGGGCGCCGCTGCCGTAGGGTGTCTGGTCGGTGTGGCCGTCCAGGCTGATCCTGTTGTCCACGTCGGCCAACGCTTCGCCAATGAGTTGCAAGATGTCGCGCATATAGGGTTTGACACTGGCGCTGCCGCTGTCAAACATGGGGCGCTTCTGGTCGTCGACGATCTGGATTTGCAGTCCGTCAGGGGTGATGGTCAGCTTGATCTGGTCGCTGAACTGCGCTAACTTGGGGCTGCCGGAAATGATGCCGCTGATCTTGGCGCTGAGCGCAGCCAGCTTTTGTGCATCCTGCTTGGCGCGTGCGGCCTTGGCCTGGTCACCCGACTGGCGTTTGGCCTTGGCGTTGGCGCCGTCGCCGCGCTTGGCCTGACCAGAGGTTTGGGTCAGGTCGTTGCCACCGCCATTGATCACGCTCTGACTGGCGCCGGCGCCAGTGCCGCCTTGCATCGCCACCTTCAGTGGCGACTGAAAGTAATCTGACAAGCCTTTTTTGTCGCCTTCTGAGGTGCTGCCCAATAGCCACATCAGTAAAAAGAACGCCATCATGGCGGTTACAAAGTCGGCGTAGGCAATCTTCCAGGCGCCGCCGTGGGCGACATGCGCAGCCTTCTTGATCCGCTTGATGATGATCGGCTGGAGTTTCTTGGCTTCGGTTGCCATGGGGGTACCTGGCCTGCGTTATTTTTTCTTGACGAAGGCTTCGAGTTCGCCAAAAGTGGGGCGCTCGGTGGAATACAGCACCTTGCGGCCAAATTCAATCGCCGTGGCCGGGTTGTAGCCCTGCATGCTTGCCAGCAGTGTGGTCTTGATGCACTGGAACTCCTTGCCGGCTTCTTCCACCTTTTGTTCCAGCAGGCCAGCCAGTGGTTCGGCGAACGCATACGCCAGCAAAATACCGAGAAAGGTGCCCACCAGGGCGGAAGCGATCATGCCGCCCAGCACCGCCGGTGGTTGCCCCACCGAGCCCATGGTGTTGACCACGCCGAGCACGGCGGCGACGATACCAAACGCCGGCAAGCCACCGGCCACGCGCTGCAAGGCGGCTACGGCCGCGTGCTCTTCGGCGTGGTGGGTGTCGATTTCGCTGTCCATGATCGATTCGATCTCATGGGCGTTGAGGTTGCCCGAGACCATCATGCGCAGGTAGTCGGTAATGAACTCGACCACATGGTGGTCGCTGCCCACAGCGCCATGTTTTTTGAAAATTTCGGATGATTCAGGCTCTTCAACATCTTTTTCAATGGCCATCAGGCCCTCTTTGCGGGCCTTTTGCAAGATGTCATAAAGCAGTGCGAGTAAATCCATGTACCGCGCCTTGGTGTACTTGCTGCCCTTGAAGCAGGCGCCCAGGCCTTTCATGCTGGCCTTGATCACCTTCATCTGATTGTTGGCCACAAACGCACCCGCCGTGGCGCCGCCAATGGTAATCAGCTCAAAAGGCAGCGCATGAAGCACCACCATGATGTTGCCGCCGTGAAAGATGAACACGCCAAAGACGCATACCATCACGATCAGCCAACCAACAATGACAAACATAGGCGAGAAGTTTAAAGCGAAGCGCTTGTTTCAAAAGCCCGGTGCCCGGCACCGGACGCTCTGGTGTCTATCATATCGTCCAGCCAGAGACAGTCTTGAGCGGCTCGCCGTATGGGCTGACGCTCAATGCAACAAAATGCCGCCCGCTACCGCGCCCTTGCCCGCGCGTGCCGGTGGTGTGCACAGGCCGCACTCAAAATGGCGCGCGTTTTCATACGGTTCGGTCACAAAGTGGCCGCCGCACTTGCTGCATTGGGTCATGGCCAGCATGTTGGCGTCAACAAATTTCACCAACCGCCAGGCGCGGGTGATGGTCAGCAGCGGCTCCAGGGCGCAGGTGTTGATTTGCTCGGTATAGAGCCGGTAGGCTTTCATCAGCGCGTCAATAGCGTCCAGCGCACTGGTCTTTGCCATGTATTCGTAAGTGTTCAAAAACAGCGACGCGTGGACATTAGGCTGCCACGTCAGAAACCAGTCGGTCGAAAACGGCAACTGTCCTTTGGACGGCGACTTGCCCGCCACCTCTTTGTACAGGCGCAGCAAGCGTTCATACGACAGGCTGGTCTCGCTCTCAAGCACCTGCAGGCGCGCGCCCAACTGGATCAGCGCCACGGCACGTTCGACCTGTTTGGAGTCATTCAACACACTTTTGGTTGATGCGGTTGCCATGATCTGTGCCCCTCACAGCGCTTGCGCATACTTGCCGGCCAGCAGGATGCTGGCGTGCAGCTTGGTGGTGGCCTCGTTGTCGACCTTGGTGGCGGCATGATTGGTCAGCAGCCCCCACACCATGTCGTCATCGACCCGGAAACGGCACAACAGCATCGGGCTGGCCGAGATTTTCAATATCTGTGCTGGCGACAGCATGGCGATCAGGTCGGCAGAATCCTCAGAAATGCCCAACCGAAACAGCGCTTCGGCCTTGTCCTTGCGGATCACGTTTTGCGCCAGCATCAAATAGGTGAGGTTGGCATCGCGGATCTCTTGTGCGAGTTGATCGTCGTTCATGAGGGGCTCCAGAGGAAAAGGGTTCAAATAATTGGATGGTGTTTTGGGCTCAATTGCTTTGTTCACCACCATGGAACCGATTCTGGAAGCGGAGTCCAGAAACTTGAATCAGCATTTGGATGTTGCCGGTGTCAGGCGCTGCGTTGCAGCTTGTAGGAAGAAGCCTGACATAGACCAATTTCAGCGCGCAACGATGCACTGGATGCTGATTACGCCCGGAGCAATGGTGTCACTTTGTGGTGAAAGGGTGATTCAGCCCGCACGTCGGTGCTGGGCTCGTCCTTGCTTATTGCAGCAACTGCAACACGCCCTGCGGGATCTGGTTCGCCTGCGCTACCATGGCGGTACCGGCCTGCTGCAGAATCTGGGCGCGGCTCAAAGCGGCAGTTTCAGCGGCAAAGTCGGCGTCCTGAATGCGTCCGCGTGATGCTGTCAGGTTCTCAGCGGAGACCTGCAAATTGGCAATGGTCGTTTCGAATCGCGATTGCAAGGCGCCGAAGCTGGCACGCTGCCCGTTGGTGGACGCCAATGCCGCGTCGACGATTTTCAGTGCGCGGGTTGAACCAGCCACGGTTGAGACGTCAATTGTATTGACTGCTTGCAAAGAAGAACCTGCAGTTGTGGGTACCAACGGCGATACAGGCGTTCCACCCGTAAGTGAGTAGCCCTTGTCGGACGTGAACTCCAATGTTCCGCGGCTGGCGGCGGTGGCCCCTGCAGCCGCAGCGAAAGCCGTGCCAAAGGAGACGATGCCTGTGCTCAGACTGGTGGGGCCGTCTTGGGCAGCCAGTGTGATTCCCGATGCACTGGTTGCATTATTGGCAATCGTGATGTCGTCGCCGGCGTCATTGCTCAGAATGATGCCGGTGGCTGTTGCATTGAGTTTGGCCGTGATACCTGTTTGTGACGCCACATCGTTGAACGCCTTGACCGCTTCGGCCAGGCCAGACGCGGTGCTGGCCGCAACATTGAAAGTGACATTGGCCGCCGTGCTGTTGCTGCCTGTGACAGCAAGGGTCACCGTGCCCGTTGCGGCAAACTTCAGCTCAGAAACGTTGCGCGCCGTGGCAGTGACGCCCGTCAGGTCGGCCACAGAATTGATACTCGCTGCTGCTGTTGCCGCAGTATCCGCTGCGGTCAGCGTCACGGTCTGGGTCTGCAAACCGCCAACGATAACCGTACCCGCCAAAGACGCTGCGGCTGCGGCCGCGTTGACCAGCTTGGATTCATGCAACTGCGCGCCGTAGGTGGCGGTTCTGAAATTGCCCGTAATGGCGGTAATGGTCTGGTTGGCGTTGGCGCCAACCTGGAAGGTGGCGGAGCCGAATGAGCCATCCAACAGCTTCTGACCATTGAATTCGGTGGTAACCGCGATGCGATCAAGTTCAGACAACAACTGCCCGACCTCGGCCTGGATCGCCTTGCGGTCGCTGGCCGAATTGGAGGCGTTGGCCGACTGCACCGACAGTTCGCGTACTCGCTGCAAAATGTTGCTGGCGCCCGACAACGCGCCTTCGGCGGTTTGCGCCAGGGAAATGCCGTCGTTGGCGTTGCGGGCGGCCTGATTCTGGCCGCGAATCTGGCTGGTAAAGCGCTCGGAAATAGCCAGGCCAGCGGCGTCGTCTTTGGCGCTGTTGATACGCAGGCCCGACGACAACCGTTGAATGGCGGTCCCCAACAGTGCCTGGTTGGTGTTCAGATTACGCTGTGCCGTGAGTGAACTGATATTGGTATTGATGGTGGACGCCATAGCAAACTCCTGTTAGCACGATTGACCGTGATACTACGTAAACCGTGTTAATGCGTCATCTTGCGCAAGCGTTCTCGACCTGAAGCGCCTGAGAAACACAACACGGGACATGGACTGAATTCTGCGGACGCGCCAATTTTTCAATGACCGAATAAGCGGGCGTAAAAAAGGCCAGTTGTTTGAATCAGGGCTAAAGTTTTTGGGAAATCACCCGAAAACATGACTAACGATGCTTTGGAGCGAAACGCTCTGCCTTCGATTTCAAAAGAATTTGATGGAGTGGCAGGGTCGTGAAATTCGGTATCGTGACTGGCGGTAACGCCATATTTTGACTTTTTTACCAGGAGTTTCATCATGGCCTCTACCATCAACACCAATGTCAATTCACTCACGGCGCAGCGCAACCTGGGGATAACGTCTTCTGCACTGAGCACCTCCATCCAGCGTCTGTCGTCGGGCCTGCGCATCAACAGCGCCAAAGACGACGCCGCAGGTTTGGCAATTTCTGAGCGTTTTACCGCTCAAATTCGTGGATTGAACCAGGCGGTGCGCAATTCCAACGACGGTATTTCCCTGGCGCAAACCGCTGAAGGTGCGCTCAAAGCGGCGGGCGACATTCTGCAACGGGTGCGTGAACTGTCAGTGCAATCGGCCAATGCCACCAACAGCGCCAGCGACCGCAAGGCAATTCAGGCTGAAGTAGGGCAGCTGCTGTCGGAACTCGACCGCACGGCCACCGCCACAGAATTCAATGGCCTCAAACTGCTCGACGGCTCGTTCGGTTCGGCCACTTTCCAGGTGGGTGCCAATGCCAACCAGACCATCACCGCCACCACAGGCAATTTCCGCACCAGCACTTACGGTGCCCAGTTGAACAATTCCAAGCTGGTTGAAGCCAATGCAACCACAGGGCCTTTGTCTTTGTTAGGCGACGTCGTTATTGGCGGTTTGCAAACAAAAACAGTGACGCTGAGTGCCAGCGACACCGCGGCCACCGCAGCTGCTGCTATCAACGCGCAGGCTGATGCAACGGGTGTGACAGCTTCGGCGCGCAATGTTTCAGAACTCGCCTTCGCGGCAACCGGCGCAGTGAGTCTGGCTGTGATTGGCGATAACAGCACAGCGGCAAACGTGACATTCAACGTAACTGCCAACACGGCTGCCGGTCTGGCCGAGGCTGTCAAAGCCTTTAACGATGTTTCCTCGCAGACCGGCATTACTGCCAAGCTCAATGCCGCCTCTACTGGGCTGATCCTGACCAATGAGGCCGGCGCTGACATTAACATCACCAACAATACCGCAACGGGCGGTGCCGGCATCACCCTTGCCGCGCAAAACGCAGAGGCTGCAACCCTGACGTTCGGCGCTGCATTCGCCGCAGCCGTCGCAGGTGGCGTTGCAATCTCTCGCGGCACGCTGGAATTTGCTTCCGACAAGGGTTACTCCCTCACCGGTACTTCGGCTCTGAAACCGACAACGGCAGCCTCGTCACTGAAAGCGGTGAACACGATCGACGTGTCCACGGTAGACAGTTCAACCCGGGCGCTGAAGATTGTTGATTCGGCCTTGGCGGCAGTGAACAGTCAGCGCGCCAGCTTTGGTGCCTTGCAATCGCGTTTTGAAACCACCGTGGCCAACCTGCAGGTGACTTCGGAAAACCTGTCAGCCTCACGTGGTCGTATCCAGGACGCCGACTTTGCCGCAGAAACGGCCAACCTCTCGCGTGCCCAGATTCTGCAACAAGCTGGTACGGCCATGGTGGCGCAAGCCAACCAGCTGCCCCAAGGTATTCTGGCACTGCTGCGGTAATTGCAGGCCAGATCGTCAGGCGCCGGTGCATGGCCCGGCGTTTGCAGGCGGAAGCAGTTGGCGCTGCGACCGCCTTTTTTGCTTGCCAGCGTGCAAAGACAGCGTGGGGTTGCTGGTTTGTTTTGGGGTTTGAAAGCCGGGCGGTGTCTCATAATCCGTGACGCCAACAGTGCAACAGGAGTTCAACATGGCCACCATCACATCGCAAGGTATCGGCAGTGGGCTGGACGTCAAGTCCATCGTGTCGCAGTTGGTGGCACTGGAAAAACAACCCTTGACCCAGTTGCAGACGTCTGCGGCCATCATCAGCACCAAGATTTCGGCGTTCGGGCAGGTCAAGTCGCTGGTGTCGACCTTGTCATCGGCCGCGGGTACGCTCGGCAGTCTGACCACCTGGAACGCGGTGACGGCGACATCGTCAGATGAGGCGGGCGTGTCTGCTTCCGCTGCGGGCGGTACCGCGCCCAATGCATTTGCCTTTCAGGTCACGGCGCTGGCCAAGGCGCAAAGTTTTGCCTCGCAGGCCTTGCCCTTGCCCGCCGGTACACCGCTCGGTTCTGGTACCCTGAGCATCACAATGAATGGGGCTGTAGCCCCCGTTGATATTGTGGTAGATGCTACAGATTCTGTAACAGATATTGCAAGCAAAATTAACGGCTCGGGCGCTGGCGTGACCGCCGCTGTGCTCAATGATGCGGCGGGCGAGCGGCTCTTGCTGCGTGCCAAGACGACGGGCCTGGCCAATGGCTTTACCGTCGCCCTGACCGACGATGACGCCAATAATGCCGACGACTTGGGCTTGTCCAAACTGGTATTTGCCGCGACCAACGTTGCGGCCGAAGACGCAGCAGGCTTGATCAATGGCAGTGTCAATGTCAGTTCTTCCACCAATACGTTCAGCAACGTGGTGTCGGGCGTCACACTCACAGCCAAAAAGGTCATGATCACAGCGGCAGACATTGCCGTGGGGCCCAACCGCAGCGCTGTTACCGGTGCGGTGGATGGCTTTGTCAAGGCCTACAACGAGCTGAACCAGACGCTACAGGAGCTTACCAAGTATGACGCGGGCACCCAGACCGCCGGGCTGTTGCAGGGCGATAGCACGGCCGTGGGCCTACTCAATGCGATTCGGGGTGTTTTGCAATCCACCACGTCGGGTTCGGTTTTTTCCCGTTTGTCGGATATCGGCGTCACGCAGGCGTTGGGTGGCAATCTGGTGGTTGACAGCACCAAGCTGGGTGCGGCGCTGGACAACGGTGACGAGGTCAAAAAACTGTTCACGCAGGACAACAACAACACCCTGACCAATGGTTTTGCCCTGAAGTTCAAAAAGTTTGCCGAGGGTTTGCTCGCGACCGACGGTTTTTTCAGCACCAAGGACGCCTCGCTGAAACGGACCTTGACGGCCAACAGTCAGGACCAGCTTCGGTTGAATGAACGTGTGGCCCGCGTCGAGGTTGCACTCAACCGGCGCTATAGCGCACTTGATCAGCAAATGGCGGGCCTGACGGCGCTCAACGCTTTTGTGGCGCAGCAGGTGACGCTGTGGAACAAGTCGACCAACTGACGTTGTTTCTTCTGTCTTTTTACCTTATTGTTTTGCTTCAGTTTGAGTACTGATGGTCGATAAATCAGATAGTCTTTCATGAATTCTGAGGCCTTGCACCATGTTTTCGCCATTCAAACCCCGTACGGCCAATGCTTACCAACGCGTCGGTGTGGAAAGTAATATGCACATCACCGACAAGCATCAGATTGTGAGTCTGTTGTTTGATGGTCTGATTGAAGCATTGATCAATGCACGCGGTGCCTTGGGGCGTCAAGACGTGTCGGCCAAATGCACGGCGACAGCCAAAGCACTGCGTATTCTGCAAGAGGGCCTGTTGGCTGGCGTCGACAAGGAAGACGGTGGGGATCTGGCGCAAAATTTGTCAGCCTTGTACGAATATTGTTCAAACCGGCTCATTTTGGGCAATGCGCGCAACGACGACGCGCTTTTTCTGGAGGTGCAACGCCTGATTGAATCGTTGGCGCAAGGCTGGAAGGCAATGAAGCAGCCACCGAATGCGACAGGCAACCCGGACGGCGCAGAGGTGTTGTCTGTCGGGCAGGCATCGCCGGTCGACAATTTCAAGGCGTTTGCCGCGCTTGCCACAACTGGCAGAGCGCGGCTTTACGCGACCCCGACGTTTGCCGGAGCGTGAACCATGTCACAACAACTCATCGACTATTACAAAGCCATCGAGGACAGCAGCGCAAAAATGCTCGCCGCCGCCAAAGCCGAAGACTGGGATCAGGTGGTGCGCTTTGAGGGCGCTTGCGCGGTGTTGATCGAGCAACTGCGCGCGCGTGCCCACACCGAGCAACTCGCCCCAGAGCAGCGCGTCGAGAAAACCCGCATCATGCAGCGCATTCTCAACAACGACGCGCAAATCCGCTACCTGGCCGAGCCCTGGCTCGCCCACTTTGAACCCGGCGTTGGCTGCGCGCCGCAGTATTTGCACTGATGTGGCAGGTGGTGGTCGCAGCGGCCGTATATATTTGGGCGCATGCCCACCACCATTGCCTTCACCTCGTGCGCCCGCTTCAAACCGGGCCAAGCGCAAACGGCGTGGCGCGATATTCTGGCGGCCGACCCGGATTACCTGTTTTTGCTGGGCGACCAGATTTACATGGACTTTGGGCTGTGGCCGTTTGCGCCGGAGTACCAGGGCAAGCCCAAACGCTACTCACCGGCGCAGTTTGAGCGCGTCATGCGCGACAAATACGAGCGGCAGTGGTGCGAGCCGAACTTTGCCGCATTGGTGGCGCACATGCGCGCCAAGAACGGGTTTTATGGTGTCTGGGACGATCATGACTTTGCCTGGAACAACGCCTATGGCCAAGACACCACACTGCCCGCAGATGCGCACATGGCAGAGAAGCGCGACATTGCGCGCGCCCTGTTTCATGAGTTCATGGCCTGCGCGCCACAGCCGCCCGAGGTGTATGGCGCCATCGACACACCGCTGGCGCGGGTGATTTTTCTCGACAACCGCTACCACGCCACGCCGTTGAATGTGCCCAACCCAGTGCTGATGGGGCCACAGCAGATGGATTTTTTGCGCCGCCACTTGTCGCACGACCGCCAGTACACCTTGATCTGCGGCGGCCTGACGCTGACCTACAGCGCCGAAAACTGGTCCAACTACACGGCAGAATTTGCCGAGTTCAGGCAACTGGTGCAGGGCGCACGCAAGGTGCTCTACCTGGGCGGTGATATTCACAAGAACGCGTTCAAGGCGCCCGCGGCGAATGGCCTGCCGCCGTGCTACGAGATTATCTCGTCGGGCCTGTGTGTCAATTATTTGGGTTTGCCGTTTGAGTTTGACCGCCGCCGCAACTGGACGCTGCTCACGCTGGACGCGCAGCAGGTGCGGGTTGACCAGCATGACAAAAAAGGCGTCACCCGCTGGCGTATTGATGCAGCAAGCTGGCAGCACCAGGCGCTGGGGCGCGAGCTGCGCGCTGCCTGATGGGCGTTGCACCGGCGTCACGTCGACCGAAAAAAAGCCCGGAGAACCGGGCTTTTAGCGATTGCGCAGGGCAGCTTACAGCCCGGCCGCGGCACGCAGGGCGGCGGCGCGGTCGGTGCGTTCCCAGGTGAACTCGGGCTCGTTGCGACCAAAGTGGCCGTAAGCCGCGGTCTTTTCGTAGATCGGGCGCAGCAAGTCGAGCATCTGGATGATGCCCTTGGGACGCAGGTCAAAGTGTTCGATCACCAGCTTGGCGATCTGGTCGTCGGGGATGACACCGGTGCCTTCGGTATAGACCGTCACGTTCATCGGCTGGGCCACGCCAATGGCGTAAGCCACCTGCACCTGGCACTGGCGCGCCAAGCCAGCAGCGACCACGTTTTTGGCCACATAGCGGGTGGCGTAGGCCGCGCTGCGGTCCACTTTGCTCGGGTCTTTGCCGCTGAAAGCACCACCACCGTGCGGGCACGCGCCGCCGTAGGTGTCGACAATGATCTTGCGCCCGGTCAGGCCGCAGTCGCCCTGCGGGCCGCCCACCACAAAGCGGCCGGTCGGGTTGATCAGGTACTTGGTGTCGTTGGTCAACCATTCCTTGGGCAGCACGGGTTTGATGATTTCTTCACGCACGGCTTCATAAAACGCGTCGGTCATGCGCTCGCCCAGGCTCATCTCCGGGCTGTGCTGGCTTGACAGCACCACGGTGTCGATGCTGTGCGGCTTGCCGTCGACGTAACGCATGGTGACCTGGCTCTTGGCGTCGGGGCGCAAAAAGGGCAGGCGACCGTCTTTGCGCAACTGGGCCTGGCGCTCAACCAGCCGGTGCGCGTAGTAGATGGGCGCGGGCATCAGGTCGGGGGTTTCGTCGCAGGCGTAACCAAACATCAGGCCCTGGTCACCGGCACCGGTGTTGAGGTGGTCGTCAGACGCGTGGTCAACGCCCTGGGCGATGTCGTTGCTTTGCTTGTCGTAGGCGACCAGCACGGCGCAACCTTTGTAATCGATACCGTAGTCGGTGTTGTCGTAGCCGATGCGTTTGAGCGTGTTGCGCGCCACCTGGATGTAATCGACGTTGGCTTGTGTGGTGATCTCGCCGGCCAGCACCACCAGGCCGGTGTTGCACAGCGTCTCGGCGGCGACGCGGCTGCGCGGGTCTTGGGTGAAAACAGCGTCAAGGATCGCGTCAGAAATCTGGTCGGCGACCTTGTCGGGGTGGCCTTCAGAGAC
>Ga0100401_1003368_pt1 | contig 12171 bp, 9 predicted proteins | sample CryGeymeta201525_FD_80421 | JGI IMG/M metagenome (GOLD analysis project Ga0100401, IMG submission 80421) | Groundwater microbial communities from Crystal Geyser aquifers in Utah, USA - Crystal Geyser metaG 2015-25 | ecosystem: Environmental > Aquatic > Deep subsurface > Groundwater | place: USA...
AACTGTTAATACGCTGGAAAATTACAAGGGTATGTTTTCCACATATTCTGATTTTGAAGATTACTATGAGGCAATCCACGCTTTTTATAAATATGTAGAACTGAAACCCGAAGAAGAAATAATCGCTCCATGGATGTACAACCAATTCTGTTTGGTTCTTTTTTATGCAGGTTTTCCTGACGTGGCAGAAAAGTATCTGCTGGAGTGCCTGAATACAAATCTTGATTCAGTTAATTTTTACCATTTTATGTGCCTTGGAAATATTTACAACGGAAATTTTGAATCTTCCATCGGGTACGCCAACAAAGGAATAAAAGTTAATCCCGATTCAAACCACATGTATTTTCTTTGCAATAAGACCTTTAGCTACTTATTGCTCAGGGAGTTTGAATCTGCGCTTGAAACGCTTAACGAAATCAACAACCAAAACTGGCTTAACTTTCCCGAAAACTATTTTACATCGTTAACAGCATTTGTTTACCTCAGGAACGGACAACCAACACTTGCAAACCAATATTTTCAGGAAGCCATAACAAACCTGAGCAACGAAATAAGCACAGGTCATCGCGATGCTTCATTATTCTATTCACATTTGGAATTGGCCATTATATATGCTTCACTTGACGAAAAAGAAAAAGCATTGCACTACCTGAAGGAGGTAACAAATAAACCAAAAATACCCCGCTGGACAATTTTAATCATGGAACATCATACCGCACTTGACAATATTCACAATGACCTGGAATTCATAAAACTGGAAAGGGAATTGACAGACAAATATCAAAAAGAACATAAACGGATTGCAACTTTGTTAAGGCAAAAAGGGGAAATCTGAGATTCATCTGTTTGCTTCATAAACTACTTCATACGCTTTAGTACACTCCTGACACATAAGTATAATCTTTTGAAACAGGATTTAAAGAATCTGGCAAATAAGTGCTAAGCGTTGCTTTGGGTTTTGTTTTAAATTGACTACTAGTTTTTAAAAATCTTAATAAAAAGGAGGTATGTCATGAAACTCAAAACATTTTTTTTAATCGTTTGTGCATTTGCACTTTTTTTCACAGGATGTGAAAAGGATGATTTTTTTACTGAAACAGCAGACAATGCAGTATTAAAGAAGGCTGTGGTAAAAGAGGTCCCCATTAAAGCCCTTGATGCTTATGTTGTTGTAACCGATTTTTTTAATGATTTTCCTTCACAGGGAATATGTGGTGGAAATATGACCCATTTGGGAAAATTGCAAGCTGACAAAAGCATTTGGTACACTGTAAATGTAGAAGTGCCAGATTCTGAAATGCCATGGATTCTTTTGTGGACCCAGGAAGGTGACTGGTGTGCTGCAAACGGAGACTTACTTCATTGGTCTATCGTTACAACAGTTGATATGATGAATCAAACTGTTAGTGGAACTGCCAATTTTGATGGCGGAACAGGACGGTTTGTAAATGCCGGTGGATATTTTAATTTGGCGGGACATCCTGATCCGGACAATCCTACCCGGTTTATAGTTGATTCCGGTGTCGGGATGATTTCCAATGTGGGTAGTAGTAAATAGCCAAAACCAATGATTGTAACCAGAAAAAACAACTAAAAATCAAATGTTTGCAGGAATCTTGTTCCGCCAGATTCCTGCAAACTTTTAGTTTAAAAACGTATGAATAATTAATATAATTTGTCCAACATTTTGAAACAGAAATCCAAGCCACCACAGCACATTCAGCCTAACTTTAAACTGAAAATTTCAATTGTTGAACTTAAAATTTATCATCATGAAAAAATTAATTTTTCTGGGTATCATAGCCTTTTTTATAGGCTGTAATGAAAATATCCTCAAAGACGACCAAACTGATGACACATTAAAGTCGGGTAAAATTGTTGAAAGAAACCTTGTATTTAGAAATATGGAGGGATCTTTTAGTTATGAACCAAATCCGGAAAGTGAAACCTGCCCGTTAACCGGAATAACTGCAGGAACAGGAAATGCTACTCACCTTGGGAAAATTCAATTTCAACACAAATGGTGTTGCGATGCAACCGGATATCCACTTTCTTATATTGAAGGTTTTGTGCGGGCAGCAAATGGTGATAAATTTTTCACCATGGTTATCGAAGAATGGATGGATGAGGATGGTTTGCAACATGAGCGTTCTGAAATCATTGGTGGAACCGGAAGGTTTGAAGGTTGCACAGGAGAATTACACATGACAGTTTCTATTGATTGGGTGAATGCTACATTTACAGCGGAAGGTTTCGGAACAATTTCGTATTAACCAATTAGTAATACCAACGCTTTTTTGAAAAAGCCATCTTTTCTGTACCAGGGAAGATGGCTTTAAAAATTTTTCAGCGAGTGGAAAACCGGGATCACCTCACCAAACCTCATTGTTAAAATAAAACACTCCTACCCCTTAACCTGGAATCAATCTTTTATAGTATTTCGCATAAATATTTCGTAAATTGTTTGGTAAATAAAACTGAATCCTGTCAGGTTGAATTACGAAATGGTGTAAATTTCTTATCATGTTTTTGTTAATTCAAAAAAAGTTTGATTACCGGCTCGAAAAACAACTTTCTTTTCCCGGTGAAACGTTGGATAAACTCGCAGTAAAAAAAAGATTCTGGTGGGCAGTGGCGCCGGCAATACCTATTGTTGGTTTGGCTGGTATCATTACATGTTTTTTGGGTTTGCCAACTGTTGGTTTATTGATGGCCATATTCAGTGGTTTCGAATTAATCCTGCTTGTTACCTTCATGATAATTCGACGCAAAGCAGCATTGTTCTCCTTAATAAACCAGTACTTTTTTGTGCTGTTTTCTTTTGCAGGTGTTCTTTATTTTGGCGGCATTATTCATTCAGGCGGATTGGTTTTTGTTGGCCTGGTAGGTGCACTTCAATCTTTGTTTTTTTTAAAGCCTGCTCAAATTCGAATCATTTTTACCATTTATTTTTTAACCGTTGTGGCAGAAGCTTTACTTCAACCCCGGCTGATTCCACTTCCTGAAATAACGCCAAAAGCAAACCTGATACTTTTTGTTCTTCATTTTCTGGTAGTTGCACTTGCCATATATACTGTACTTTCATTTTATATTACAGAAAGTATCCGAATTAAAGAGAAAGAGGCAAAACGGCTTCAGGAATTAGACACGATTAAAACCAATTTTTTTACAAATATTACGCATGAATTCAGAACTCCATTAACCGTAATTTTAGGAATGAGTGACCTGATAAGTAAAAATTCAGGCAGATATCTTCATCAGGGGCTGAAACTTATCCATCAAAACGGCATTCGGCTTTTGCACCTGATAAATCAAATTCTTGACCTCTCTAAATTGGAAGCCAAATCGATGCAGAACCACTTCATTCAAAACGATATTATTTCTTTTCTTCGACAAGCAACGGAACCATTTAAACACCTGGCCGATGGGAAAAACATTCGATTCCACTTTCTGTCTGATTTTAATATTTTCAGGATGGATTTTGACGCCGAAAAAATCACGTCACTTGTCAGTAATCTCATGTCGAATGCGATTAAATATTCAGATACCGATTCTGATATTTATTTTACTGTTTCAGAAGGATCGAAAACTAATCCAGGGAATAATTCGGGATTTTCCCCTTTCCCTGACAGGATTATTCATACGGAACGGATCTTAAAATTAACCGTAAAAGATAGAGGTTGTGGCATCCCCGAACAAGAGTTACCCCGTATTTTTGACCGTTACTATCAAACAGAAAATGTGAACAGGAACCACCAAAATGGAACCGGCATTGGACTGCTGGTGGTTAAAGAACTGGTGGATCTTTTAAAAGGTAATTTGCATGTTAAAAGTGTTCCTGGCAAAGGATCTGAATTCTCTGTTTTACTGCCTGTAACGAATAATGCTATCGAAACGGAGATCCATGAATCTTTAAAGTTTGGATTCAAAGAATTACTTCAGGAAGATATTGAAAATCACAATTTCATGGAGCCTGGCATAGAACTTCCACATTTGTTGATTATCGAAGACAACGATGACGTTGTTACTTATATTCGATGTGTTGTTGGCGGGGAATTTCTGGTTGACCGTGCCATGGACGGTGATCAGGGACTTAATATGGCGATGAAGATGATTCCTGATATGATTCTGGCCGACATAATGATGCCCAAAAAAGATGGATTTGAAGTGTGCAAAACATTAAAAGAGGACTTTCGAACCAGCCATATTCCGATTATTCTGCTTTCTGCAAAAGCTGATAAAGAATCTCAGATTACAGGAATTGGTTGCGGAGCCGATGCATACCTTTCAAAACCATTCGATCCCAAAGAATTAATGGTTCGGATGAGGAGCTTGATTGAAACCCGAAAAAAATTAATTGCCAAATACCGAACTTATGCAATCGCAACAATTACTGATGAAATGGAACCCGTTAATCCGGATGAATTATTCCTGAGAAAACTAAAGGAAATAATGGGAGTTAATTATGAAGATGACAGTTTTGATACAAACCAACTGGCACGAAATATCGGATTGAGCCGTGTTCAGCTTTTCCGAAAACTTAAGGCGCTGACTGGTGCATCTGCATCACATTTTATTCGTTTTTACCGGTTATCAAGAGCGAAAGAAAAAATAATCAGAACAAGTGAAAATATTTCGGAAATAGCCTTTGGAGTGGGATTTAAAGATCCAGCTTACTTCACACGCGCCTTTAATAAGGAATTTGGAATTACACCTTCGTCGCTTCGTGAATAATCATAATTAAATATTTAGTGGAAAGATCATTTTGTCCAAGATTTTGAAACAATAGTCCAAGTCAAAACAGCTAAATTTATTTAACTTATATGTCAAAATCATACCATTAATTTGTTTAAAGCCGGAGTGTATTTCAATTTAAAACTATGGAAAGTACAGGTTTATTAATTTCAACCAGGCACTCCTGTTATTTCAAATCAATGGTGGTTTCAGCACTGCTGGCGATCACCCTGGATGCTTCAGCTCAAAATTCAGTTAAACCTGAACTTTCGAGGGCGAGTGGCATGTCTCCCCCTGTTCTGCTTCCATAATGAGGGCATTCACCACCCTGAATGGAGAATAAAACCGCGCAACAGTTTTATCGGAAAGCTGTTTTGTTCTACAGTATCTTATACCCGCAACCACCACTTGATGTTATAGATTATGAGTTAAACTTAAATTTTTAAAATCATGAAAAAATTATTCTTTTGGATTTGCCTGTTGTCTTTTTCATTTTTTGCAACAGATGCAATGGCAAATTTTTCAGGAAATGAATCAGCAAACGCTGAAAAATCTAACTTGAAGTTTGTTAAAGAGAAACAACCCAGACCATTTAAAAGGACTGTTGTTTACAACACTGCAATTCCCGGTATTGGAATAGGAAAAGCCACACACATGGGATTTATTACCACAGATTCTTTTTTTGATTTTTCAACTGGTGTGGGGATTGAAAAAATTCATGCTTCAAATGGGGACAAATTGGATATGACCTGGACCTGGGATATGACAGATAACACAGGGACATATCAAATTACTGGCGGAACGGGCCGGTTTGCAGGTGCCACAGGAAGTGGCGAATGGTCAGGAGTTTTTTCGGCTGACTATCAGTTTTTTACAATCCAACTTTATGGTGATATTGTTTACTGAATTGGCAAATGGACTCACAGCTATCCACTAAACTAAGATTATGAAAAAGATTCTTTCGCTCCATTGCATTACGCTCAGAATGACAATGGGTTAGAGTTTTAAGTGATGTTGGTGTGGATACTTTGGCGGCATAGCCGCCAAAGTATCCACACCAACATCCGGCTCCATGAAACCCATGTCATTCCGAGCATAGCGAGGAATCTGTTTTAATTTTAGTACACACTAATGGATTTGACTAATAACTGAAATTAAAAATGAATCAACTCAATATTGAAGGTTTGCAGGAATCTGAGACTCCGGATTCCTGCAAACCTTCACCTAAAAGCCACTTTAAATACCATTAAAATTAACTTTGATGAAAATAGTCGGGACTTTTTTGAAACCTTCAATCAAAATATTATTGCCAGTTTTTTTATCGGGTAGTATTTTACTTTGTTCAGCCCAGGAAAATGTAAAAAGCCTTACATTTTACAGTAAATCGTTAAAAAAGGACCGTAAGGTTGAGGTGTATTTGCCGGAAGATTACAATGAAAATGAATCGGTAAGATATCCGGTAATTTACTTCCTGCATGGAACTGCGCAAAAAAGTTTTAGTGAAGGGAACATACACTATTTTTTAAATAAACTGATAAATAACAAAACAATATCACCTGTTATACTTGTAAAACCCGATGGTAGCTGCCCTGACTGGGAAAGCAGTTATTTTGCAAACTCTGCTTTAAATGGAAATTTTGAGGATTACCTGGTAAATGATTTGGTGGAATATATCGATTCCGCTTTTCGTACAATTGATTCAAGAAACAAAAGAACAATTATGGGATATTCTGGCGGTGGAATGGACGCGATGCGAACGTCATTTAAACATCCGGAAATATTTTGTGGCTTGGTATCCCATTCCGGCAGGCTTGATATGAATTCACATTCACTATATATTCCCGGAATTTTATCAGAACATGGCGGCGCCCCGGTTTCCTCATTCAATCCGAATGCCGGCCAGATGTCACAGGCTGTATTTACCATGGCAGCCGCATTTTCACCAAACTTAAATAATCCACCTTATTTCGTGGATTTTCCTTTCGACGGAAATGGCAATTTTATCGATTCAATCTGGAACCGCTGGCTGTTAAATGATTGTTCTTTTCTTGCCAAAAAAATCTCAAAGGAAGACGATTTAGCCATTTACTTTGATTGCGGAACCAGGGATGAAAAAGCAGCTTATCCATTTAATACCAGTTTTGCGGATTCGCTGAACAAAATAGGATTGCCCCATCAATTTCAATCCTATCCCGGTGGCCACTACGACAGGGACAGCAGATACCCCATTGGCCTGGCGTTTCTGGATTCGGTGATGAATAAAGTCAAATAAAACCATAAAAATGAAATCCATTATCATTTTTTAGAAACTGCAGGTAAAAATATTATTGAGACTTCTTCTGTTTGGAACAATAAATCAACTATCATGAAAAAAATACTTATTCGATTAATTCTGCTTCTTGTTGTTGTTTTTGTTTGTGTAGCATTGGTAAATATTCCTGAAAAGGAAATAACTGTCACTGAAAATCTTAACAAAACTGTGGTTAAGAAAAATCTTTCTCCAGCTTTTAAATCCAATATTAAAACCGGAAATGTCAGCGGAACCTGGTCGAAAAAAAGTTCACCTTATTTAATAAAAGGGGAAATAACAATTCCCGATGGTGAAACTCTGACAATAGAACCAGGAGTGGAAGTAATTTTTGAAGGGCATTACAAATTTAATGTACAAGGAAGAATCCTGGCAATCGGCACTGAAAAGGACACGGTTACTTTTACAGCGAAAGAAAAAGAAACCGGCTGGCATGGAATTCGTTTCGAAAACATACCAGCAAGCAATGATTCCAGCAAAATTATCTACTGTAAGCTTGAGTACGGGAAAGCCAATTCAGGTATTCAGGTAAATGACAGATTGGGAGGAGCAATTTGTGCAACAATTGATAAGCTAAGGATTTCGCATTGCCTGTTCCGCAATAATATGACCTACTCTCAAAAGTTGGATGAATCAGGTGGTGGCGCAATTTTTTCAAGTGGAAGTCCGGTTATTGAATATTGTGAGTTTTGTTATAACGAAAGTACGTTTGGAAGTGCACTGCTTATATTTAACTCAAATATTAATCCTTTAATTCTCAATAACTACTTTCACCATAACGGCGGACATGGCACAATTAATATTGGAAGCTGGGGCGGTATTAATACTTCTCCGGTTTTCATAAATAATATCATTGCCAATAATCATTCCAGCGAACATGGTGTTATTCATTTCAGTAATGGTGGCGGAGAAACTGTTTTTATCAATAATACCATTGTAAATAATACATGCGACGGAGACGGAGGCGCCATATTTACCAATTTCGAAACAGCAAAACCCTTGTTTATAAATACCATAATTTACGGGAACAAACCCGCGCAGGTGAGGCTTGAAATGGCATCAGAACTCCATTTTTTGAATTCCATTATCGAGGGTGGCAGGGATAAATTTTCAGGCCAAAGTTTCACCGGAACGTTTCAAAACATAATCGAAGAAAATCCTCAGCTTGTAAATGAAGCTCAAAACGATTTTCATTTAAAGGATAGTTCACCGTGTATCAACAGCGGCGCGGATTCCGTTGAAGCAGGCGGAATTTTGTATTATGCACCAAAGATTGATTTTGAAGGCAATCCGAGACCCAATCCGACCCGAACTTCTCCAGATATGGGTGCGTTTGAAAGCAGTTTAGCAAAATGATTTAATGAAAGAACAGAAATTTAATGCAACAATAATATGAATACTAATCAACTACAATCAGAAACTACCTGTAAAATTAATTGCAACAGAAGATCTTTTATTTTGAAAGGTTCTCAACTTGCCGCAGGAATAACATTAATTCCCGGAATTTTGTCTGTTTCAGCTTCCAATTTCAGCTTCCAACAACGAACAAAAGAAGAGATTTACAAACAGCTTGACGAACTCGTTTATAAAAACTTTCCGGTTTACGGAACATGCTCGCAAACTTCTTTCAGCACTTTAAACGAGGTTTTTCATTTAGATTCCGAAAATATTACAAAAGCCCTGGCATCTTTTCCGGGAATTGCCATGCGAGGTGAAACCTGTGATTCAGTTTCGGGATGTTTGCTTGGAATTGCGCTTGTATATGAAAAAGATTCTGATGGAAAAGAAAGACCAAAATTATCAGATGGTCCATCCATGAATTTTTGCACCCGTTTTGAAAATGAATATGGTTCAACACGTTGCAGGGATGTAATTCAAAAAGTTACAAAAAAGGAGTACCAGGTAACCAAACCTGAAGATTATGGAATTTTGGCTCAGGAAGGCGCTCTGAACAATTGCCCCGAAGTAGTTAAAAAAGCAGTGCATATTGCCGCTGATATCATTTTAGAGAAAGTGTAACCTGAATTCAATTACAATTTGGTTTAAAGTATTTATTAAATATTTGCCGGAATTATGAATGATAAAATTTCAAAACAAATAGGGATTTTGTATTTCTCGCCAACCAATACAACAAGAAAAATCTGTCAGGCTATTGCTTTAGGAATGGGAGAAAAAGATCTGGAAGATTTGAATATAACATTTCCTGATTTCCGGGAAAAACTAATTTCCAATCAGGAATCGATGTTGGAGAATATCAGGCATTTGGTGGTTGGTGCACCCGTTTATGCAGGAAAACTACCTGTCCAATTTATCGAATGTATAAATAAATTGACTCTTAAAGGAAAAGAATGTACTGCAGTTGTGGTTTATGGCAACCGGGATTATGGGATAGCATTCAGGAATATGGCAGAAATACTTATAAAAACAGGATGCAAGGTTGTTGCCGCAGGTGCGTTTATCGGTCAACATTCCTATAAAGACATTATCCCTGTAGCAATTGGCCGTCCCGATAAAAACGACCTGGAACAGGCATTTAATTTCGGAAAAAAAAGTATTAACAATTCAAAATACCTGACCATTAACGAAATCCCTGTGCAATTGGATTGGATTTCCAAATCAAAAAGTTATTTCAAATCAGTAGCAGTTGAATACATTTCTGAAAACTGCACAAAATGTGGTATTTGTGCAAAACATTGCCCAACCGGGGTTATTTCTGCTAAAACCGGAGACTATCTCAGCAAAAAAGCAAAAGCCAATTGTATAGCTTGTATGGCTTGTGTTTTTGAGTGCAAATACGAAGCAAGAATTATTGAAGTCAACTTCATCAACAAATTAATACTAAGAACCCATCTTAAGAAAGCGTCGGTACAACGCCTTGAACCACTGGTAATTTTTCCCTGATTATCATCAATTGCTTCCCTCTGCCCATTTCACAGCGCTACTTATTTCGATAAATGTTTTCACGGGTAATATGGTTTCCCTTCGGGAGAAGCCGGGAAAAAGTAACTTTTCAACACCAAATGCCATATAAAATTTTAAAAATTGTCATTTCAAACAAAAATCCGTAACTTTTAATCATTAAATCAGTTAACAAGATTATTATAAATTAACCTGAATGAGCGGAAATTCCAAATCGGAACATGAATTTGTTAAACGAGTTGCACAAATTGTGGAAGCCAACCTGCAAAACGAACAATTCGGAGTTTCGGAACTTACCCGTGAAATGAGAATGAGCCGCTCGCACATTCACCGCCAGCTAAAAGTACTTTCCAATAAATCAGTCAGCCAGTTTATCAGGGAGGTAAGGCTTGAAAAAGCAAAAGAATTTTTGGAAGAGGGAAATCTTACCGGTTCTGAAATAGCCTTTAAGGTTGGTTTTGGAAGCCCGTCGTATTTTAATAAAAGCTTTCACGATTATTTTGGGTATCCTCCGGGGGAAGTGAAAAAGCGTTTTATTTCTGATGAACTTCCTGAAATTGAAACGGATAAGGAAAGTCTTTCCGGGCCGGGAAATTTGGATTTGACAGGTTTGGCTAAAAACAATAAAAAATCAGCAAGAAAAAAAATAGTGCAGGCTTCTGCTGCAGTTCTTGCCATAATTGGTATGGCCATGCTTTTCTATTTTCTGTTTGTCGATAATGATAATGCATTGGAGCGTTTTATTCATCCTGATAAAGAATTGTCCATAATTGTACTTCCGCTTAAAAATTTAAGCGATGACCTTAATAACCAATATTTTGCCGATGGTATTACAGAGGATATTCTTGATAACCTGTTTCGGATAACGGCATTGCGGGTAGTATCGCGAACTTCAGCAGAACAATTTAGGGAAAGCACACTTTCGGCACGTGAGATTGCCCGTAAAATGAAAGTAAATTATGTTCTCGAAGGAAGTGTTCGCCAATATGACAACAAAACCAGAATAAGTGTTCAACTTATCGATGCTGTCCACGATAATCATTTATGGTCATCTAATTTCGACCGTGAACTTACAGATATTATTGGCGTGCAGGGGAATATAGCACTGCAGGTTGCACAAAAACTTAATGCTGTTCTTTCCAGCGATGAAATCAGTCAGATAGAAAAAATCCCGACCCAAAATCCGGAGGCTTATGATAACTATCTCCGGGCCCGTTTTTTACTTCATAAAGCAAATAGTCCGCAACGTTCCGATTTTAACAAGGAAGGGGCAATGAATTGTATTCAGTATTACGAAAAGGCAATTGCCGAAGATGAAAACTTTGCAGAAGCTTATGCTGGTTTGGCCAATGCCTGGCTTAAACTTTCGGCCTGGGGATTTTTGGGTTCCAGCGAGGGATTCTTAAAAGGACGGGAGTACAGCATGAAAGCATTGGAAATTGACCCTGAATGTGCCGAGGCGCACACTGTTTTGGGTACTTTTCTGATTTGGGGACAACGAAAATTTGAAGAGGGGGGTAAAGAGTTGCAAACTTCCCTTCGTTTAAATCCTAATTTTGCATACTCGCGCCAGGTGTACGCCCAGTTTTTAATGATTACCGGCCCTATTGAAGAAGCCCGGGAACAGGTTAACCACGCATTACGGCTGGAACCTTATTTTTGGGTGGTTCAGAATTTAAATTCGTGGATTTATTATTTTGAAGAAAAATATAAAGAAGCATTGGAGGCTTGTACAATTGCACACGACCATAATCCAAATTTTAGCAGCAATCATTGGTTGTTTGTGCTGAATTATTCAAAATTAGGTGAAGGGGAAAAAATGAAACAGCAATTGCAAACCATTGCCAAAAACTATTCTAAATCAGATATTTATACTCAGGCTATTCAAAGCGCGTATGATCAATCGGGGATTGACGGTCTGTTTTACTGGATGATTGATATGAATAAAAATAATCCCATTCAAGTGGAAGGATTAAACGGGCATCCGTTTTACAGTGCCTGGTGGTATGCCATTTTGGGGACCGAAGACGAAGCGGTTTACTGGTTGGAAAAAGTAATGGATGAAAAAAGAATTCCTTATCATTATTTCAACCTGATTACCACCAATCCCGATTTTAGAATCCTTCACGAAAATCCACGATTTTTGAAAATTGTAAATGAAATTGGTTTAACACCTTATTTCCATCCCAAAAGAAAATAATTTTCCTACC
>Ga0100401_1003369_pt1 | contig 12171 bp, 9 predicted proteins | sample CryGeymeta201525_FD_80421 | JGI IMG/M metagenome (GOLD analysis project Ga0100401, IMG submission 80421) | Groundwater microbial communities from Crystal Geyser aquifers in Utah, USA - Crystal Geyser metaG 2015-25 | ecosystem: Environmental > Aquatic > Deep subsurface > Groundwater | place: USA...
CAATCCTGGGTTCAAAAGTCTTATTGGTAAAGAATGGAACGGCTATTGTTTTGACACCCGGTGTTAGCGTTCCTCTTTTACCGGTAAAATGGTATCCGCATCCAGAGAGGGATATTATCAATACCGCAATTAAGACGAATCTGTATATCATTCCTTCTCTGGAGGGTTGCATAAGATAGTCCTCTTGTAACTATTCAGGTAGGCACAGAGGCACAGAGCACCAAAGGCACAAAGTAGGAAAAAACAACGAAACGACCCTGTTTTACCAAAGCACTTCGTGGTGGCGAGTCGCCAAGGCGAGTCGGAGGAGTAAGCCTTTCTGCTTTGTGCCTATGTGCCTTTGCCACTTTGTGCCTGAGTAGTTACTGCAGTTTAATCAATTACAATCATCACCCTGCATTGCTTTAAGAAGCCCTTCTGCTTGATTATAGCCTTCAGTATTTCTGCATCCTTGTCACTCATCACGATGTCAGACGGGCTTTTCTCGCTTACACTTACTGGCTTTAGGGTAACAGGATTATCTGCAACCCTTGGATTGGTCTGGGCAGCAGTCAGGTCCCTTGAGTACAAAGCCACTCCATTTTCAGCAGCTCCCTCCCGGGATGCCACATTGGTATGGTAAAGCTCTTTCCCTGATAATTCAAGAATTCTGGGGATTAGCGCAGGCTTCAGCTTTAATGCTCTGGCGTCTACAACAAGCCCGGTATAATCCGGCAGCTTTAAAGGGGGGGGTTCTTCTGCCTTTGGTTCCTCTGTCTTAGATACCTTAGGCTCAGATGGTACTTTAACATCAGGGGCTGGCTCAGTGACTGGTTTTTCAGGCATTACTTCCGGTTTAGGAATATCCCCCTTTATGACCTTTACCGGTGCCATTGCCTTCTTCTCTACCGGCTTTAAAAACAGGCTTAACAAATCCCCTTTGATACTCATACTGACTGTAACTTCCACTGATCCATCAGACATATACCTTGTATCTGTAACCTTTGACCCTTTTATGATCCCTTGCACCCTTGTTTTTATAACATCATTTTCTACCATATATTCTTTTACAACAGTAGTAGAAGCAACTCTCACCCCTTCCAATGTTTCCAGAAGATTTCTTCTCGCGTCAGATATAGCAGCCCTCTTGGCCAATATCCTCCCCTGAGCAGGATTCTGCGCATCTGGAGATGGGGCACCACTACCCTTTGCAATGATAATACCGGATGTCCAGTTTATACCGCCATTGGTTCCAATAGGTTCTATGAGCTCAACTTCACTACCGAAGATATTGCTGCAAAATAAAATTATGAAAAATGGAATCAAAAAAGCAGTTATTCTTTTCATTTTTGCCTCCCGGAGAATGCCTCTTTTTCGGTCTCATTCAACCATGGTTTATAGTTGATATTGCCTAAAAACAACGATTCATTCGGTGGAGATGACCCCCACCAGTTTTTTCTTGCATCTATAAAGATGGTAGAAGAACTCTGGATCGCAAATGGATTGTCAATAATGTTGTTATTGTTTATTTTTGGCTTTGACATGCCCGTGGATACAATCCCGCCGGTACCCGTATTGTTGGATATGGTATTGTAAAATATCTTGGGGGCAGAATCGTTCATTATATTTATCCCGCTCTGAGAATTATTTGTAATCAGGCTGTAAGTTATATCTGGCGTCCCATAACGGATTACAAAGGCAATGGATGCATACTCAAAGATACAGTATTTGAAAAAGCTGGAAAGAGCTGTCTTTTCTTCAAATTTTATTGTACTGCTATAATCACCTGCAGAGGGTGAGGAACTGTTGGAGGTAAAGGTAATCATCTCCTCTTTGGTGCCTTTGGCATTTATAGCTCCATTTTTAACTATTATGCTTATATCACCGCTATTGTATTTAAGGGTAACACCTTGTTCAACCGTTAAGGTAGCACCATTGTCTATAACGAGTTTACCCTCAATGACATAGGGACTGTTGGCAACTGTCAGGTATGAGTCCCTGGTTATGTTGCCACTCAAAGACCCTTTTAGTATTGATAACTCAAAGGGCTTACCATCTGGATATGGGGCATCCAGGGATATCCTGTAGTCTACCTTTCCTGAGATGCCGGATACTATCTTTGATATATTTCGGCTCCCCCACCAATTATTATTGGCATCGATTACCTCTCCTTTTGGATCTGAGTTATATATCTCATTCTTCCCGTTATCGTGTATATTGTTCTCTATAACCTTTGGAGATGATAAAGAAGCCTTTATCCCGTAGGTTCCGTTGTTCGAGATGGTGTTATGGGAGATAATTGGTGAAGAGTTTTCAGAGACTATGCCTTCCTTCCCATTGTGTATTATTTTATTGTCTTCCAATACAGGATTTGCCCCTGCCAGGATGAGAACACCTATATCCTTGTTTCTTGAAATGGCGTTGTTTTTGATCTCTGGTTTAGAAAACGGATCGCTTATACTTAAACCGGTATCGTTTTTAGAGATATCATTACTGGATATTTTTGGTGAAGATGAGAAGAGGGTTATCCCTGTAATTGCACCTTTTATCTGTGCATATTCAATGACACTATCCTTCTCTTTGGTCTTTTGAAAGACAATTCCACCCCAACGATTGTTGTCCATCCCCTCAAAGGTAATCATACCGTTTTGTTTACCCTTAGCACTGAGCTTTCCATAGATATGGATGCCTGGCCCCCTGGACTTTACAATGGTCCCGGGTTCAATGGTTAAGGTTGCCTTGTCCATAACCGTGATTTGATCCTCGACTATATAAGGGCTCGCACCGGCATACCATATTGTATCCTGGGAAATGTTTCCCCTAACCGTTGTGGGCCCGGGGCTTACCGGTACCCCTGTTATATATTCTGACATCTTGCTTTCATTACCGGTCTTGTCCAAGGCAGCGAGTTTGTAGTAGTAAGTCGTGAGATTTTGAAGACCCTTGTCCTGAAATTCTGTAAATTCAGTAGATACAACTTCTGTATAGCCGCTTAACGGGGATGTGCTCCTGTAGACCTTATACCTGGCAAGGTCGTGTTCAGTATTCTTATCCCATTTAAGACTAACCAACCCATCCCTTCCAAAGGATGAAAGCTCCTTTGGTATTGCCGGGGGTTCCGTATCAATGGTTACCGTACCTAATACATCTATCCACTTGGCTGTATTTCCTGCATCATCGGATAAGTAACCGGTTATTACAGCTTCACTGACATTATCCTTGGGCACTACCTGGTAGATTCCTACATAGCTCCCTGGTTCTACCTCCCTCATAGTTATCCCTTTTTTGAAATCCCCTATGTCAAACGATGCCTGTTTCTTAGGATCTCCTTCCATGGCAACCTTTATAGTATCTCCAACTTTTTTAGGAAGACCTGCAGTATCCTGAACCAATATAGTTATTATCGGAGGTCTCAACGACTCTGCGATGGTCGGTGCAGGGAGGGTCTTTACCATGTCCCTGAAAAGGTCATCTCCTGCCCGAAGCAGTTCGATTTGTCGAACATTCATTGCAGCAGAAATAGCCGTCAGGATCAGTCCTACAGGGGTGGTGGATATGCCTCCCTGGTGTTTTCTGGTAACATTTTCGGCTTCCCAGAGGAGATTGTTTGTCTTCACGTCGACCATCCGCACATGAGCCCCTACAGCTATCTGGGAATAAACTCCGGCAAATATCCTGTCATAGTGGGTTATCTCTCCATAGATGACAGCATCAGTATTTAATATGTCCCCAAGCTTTTTACTGTCACTCTGGGCTACCTTCTCAGGGGTATCAATGCCTGCCTTCTTTAACATCTCATCAACCTTATACAGTTCTCTATCAACATAAGGCAGGGAACTGAAGTGGTTGTAGAAGCTCTTTCTCACTATCTCAAATGCCTCATCGCTTTTGGTCTTATTTACAAAAGGCAGGACAGCTACTGTCTTCGGCTGGTGTCCTTCCATATAATCGCTTACTTTGTGCTTTCCTTTAAAAAGCTCGCTAATCTGAGGGGCGATCTGTGTCTTTTGGGTGGACACACAACCAGAGACGGCACAGATCAACAAAATGCCCAGGATGTTTAAAAATCTTGTCTTCATGGTCTTAACCTCCGTCAAGTTTGGGGTCAGCCTGTTACTATGTTTACCAATTTACCCGGAACAAAGATAATCCTTTTTATCTCATTATCCCTCAGGAGTTCCTTTACCCTGGGGACATCGAGTGCCGCTTTCTTGATCTCGTCTTCACGGGAAGAAGCAATAACATTGATTCTGCTTCTTAATTTACCGTTTATCTGGACAACTATCAGCACTTCATCCTCCCTGGTAATTTCTTCATCGTAAGATGGCCACGGAACCTTAATGATGCTCTCTTTTTTCCCCAATTTTTTCCACAATTCTTCGCAAATGTGGGGTGCTACAGGAGAAAGAAGGATAATCACCGTCTCTATTGCCTCTCTCAGTACAGAGAGAGAAAGAGATTCCTTTTCATTCTCTATGTCGAACTGGTAGATGGCATTGACCAGCTCCATAATAGCGCTGATCGCTGTGTTGAAGTGAAATCTGTCTTCAATATCCTCTGTTACCTTCTTTATTGTCTGATGGGTTTTACGTCGCAGGTTCCTCAAATTATCAGGGATGGTTTCCCCACCAGCATAAGGGGTAATATCCCTGATCTTTTCCAGGTTCCCCATCACCATTCGCCAGACCCTGTTGATAAATCTAAATGCCCCCTCTACTCCCTGGTCGCTCCAATCAAGGTCTCTCTCCGGAGGGGATGTAAAGAGGATGAATAATCGGGTTGTATCTGCACCATACTTATCTATTATGTCGTTGGGGTCGACCACATTGCCCTTGGATTTGGCCATCTTTGCCCCATCCTTTATAACCATCCCCTGCGTCAGAAGGCTATTGTATGGCTCTCTCATCTCTAAAATACCTATGTCCCGAAGTACCATAGTAAAGAAGCGGGAGTATAACAGATGGAGGATGGCGTGCTCAATTCCACCAATATACTGATCAACAGGCATCCAATAATTGACAGCCTCTTTGTCTAGAGGGCCTTTATCGTATCTTGGGCAGGTATATCTATCGAAATACCACGAGGAGCAGACAAAGGTATCCAGGGTATCTGTCTCCCTTCTGGCACTGCTATTGCACCTGGGACAATCGGTAAAAAGGAAAGACTCTGTCTCGGGCAGAGGAGATCTGCCATCTCCTCTGAATTCTATATTAACAGGCAATATAACGGGAAGCTGTTCATACGGCACAGGAACGATGCCGCATTCATCACAGTAAACCATCGGGATTGGTGTCCCCCAGTATCTCTGCCTGGACACACCCCAATCCCTGATACGATAATTCACAGTCCTTTTCCCTATTCCTTTTTTCCCCAGGTATTCTGCTATCTTATCCAATGCCTCTATACTATTAATCCCATTGAATTGCCCCGAATTTACCAGATACCCCTCTTCTACATAGGCTTCGGTCATGGTATCTTCATCCAGGGCACCGTCGTAAGGATGGATTACTACTTTTACAGGGATATTGTATTTTCTGGCAAAATCAAGATCCCTCTGATCATGGGCAGGTACTGCCATAACGGCGCCGGTACCGTATTCCATCAATACGAAGTTGGCCACCCATATAGGAATCTTATCATTTGTTAAGGGGTTGACAGCATACCTGCCGGTAAAGACCCCCTTCTTCTCTACATCTTCTGCCGAACGCTCTGTCTTGTCTTCCCTGGATACCTGAGAGATGAAGGCTAAAACATCTTTTTCTTGACCAGTACCGGCTGACAACTCTTTAGAAAAAGGATGTTCCGGGGCAAGGCTCATAAAAGTTGCACCATAAAGGGTATCCTGCCTTGTGGTAAATACCCTGATTGCCTTATCCGAATCTGCCACCGGAAAATCCACCTCAGCCCCATAGCTCTTGCCAATCCAGTTTCTCTGCATAGTCAGAACCCTTTCAGGCCACCCGCCAGAGAGTTCATCGCATCCCTTCAGCAGCTCCTCTGCGTACTGGGTAATCTTTAGAAACCATTGTTCCAGCTCCTTTTGCGTGACCTCTGTACTGCAACGCCAGCAAAGACCGGCTTCAACCTGTTCATTGGCCAAAACGGTTTTACATGATTCACACCAATTCACAAAAGACTTTTTCCTGTAAGCCAGACCCATCTCGTACATCTTGAGAAAGAACCACTGATTCCACTTATAGTAGCCGGGATGGCAGGAGGCAATCTCCCTGTCCCAATCGTAGCTGAAACCCATCCTTTTTAGCTGTCTTCTCATATAGTCGATATTGTCATATGTCCATTTTGCCGGATGCACCCTGTGTCCAATGGCAGCATTCTCAGCAGGCAGCCCGAATGCATCCCAGCCCATTGGATGAAGCACATTATAGCCCTGCATCATTTTGTAGCGGGCAACTACATCGCCTATAGAATAGTTTCTAACGTGGCCCATATGGATCTTCCCTGAAGGGTAAGGAAACATCTCAAGGATATAGTATTTTTTCTTTGCAGGGTCTTCAACTGCCTTAAATAACCCTTTCTCCCCCCAGTATCTCTGCCACTTCTCCTCTATCTGGTGGGGGTTGTATCTGTCTTCCATCGAGAATCCTCCGGCAACTTAAAAAGTCTACAAGACTTCAGATACCACAAATACAAAAGCTTTTCAAGGGGAATTTGCTCTTCCGGGAACGGTGCCAGGCGGTCTTTACCCCCTTTGCCACTGTAGACCCTAATTTCATTTATTTCAAAATCAATATCCTTAACTCTCAGACGCAAGCATTCCATCAGCCGGAGGCCGCTCCCATGAAGCAGCTTTGCCATAAGCTGTGTAGTACCGCTCATCCCATTCAGAACCCGCTGAGTCTCTTCCCTGCTCATAACAATGGGTAGACGCTGTTTCTTGAAAGACCTTACGGCATTGATACGGCCCTCAAGCGGCCGTTTGAGGACTTCTCGGTAGAGAAAAATCAAGGCATTAAATGCCTGATTCTGTGTGGATTTTGAGACTGTTTTCTCAAAAGCCAGCTAGGTCAAAAATGCTTCGACCTCTGATTCCCCCATATCCTTGGGATGCTTCTTATCGTGAAAAAGGATAAACCGTTTGATCCAGCCTATATAAGTGTGCTCGGTACGAAAAGCATAGTGTTTTAAACGCATGACATCTCGGGTCTAATCAAGCAGTTTGCGAGGTTTTTCGTGATTATAAATTTCTTGCTTTTTCATTTGTCATTTTGATATATTTATATGCAAATAATGTCAAGAATTAATATTTGAATAGCCAATATCATTGAATCAAATCTTGATAGTTAATGGTTAGAGGACTCGAATGACGTCCGAGGAAAGCCAACACGTTTTCTTTGCTAGCCGAAGTGGCGCGACAGCTACGTCCCTCGACTTGGCGCGCCGATCGCTTCGTGCCGCAGAAATTCAAATCAATCGAATCTGGGATAGACCAGTTGTCCATGGTAATCACAAAGTTGTGGCTGCCGCCTTTGAGCACATCAATCGTGATGTGCAAGTGTTACTTCGTCGGATCGTCGAAAAATGTGAGTCCTCTGGCCCCGGCATGCAGCCGACGCCTGCAAGCGGGCGCGGCTGACGCCGAACGATGGCTCGCCGTGTTATCTTTTAAAATCAAATTTACCCATATTAATACCCATATATTATTGCTATATTAGCCATATTTATGGTATAGTGCGTTTATGAAGAAAGTCCGTTTTGAATGGGATGAGGAGAAAGGTAACGAAAACCAGGCGAAACACAATGTCTCTTTTTCATTGGCTCAACATGCTTTTCTTGATCCCAACCGTGTAATAGTCGAAGATGTTAACCATAGCACAGAAGAGGAACGATTTTACTGCATTGGCCGTGTAGGTGACGGCATAATGACTGTAAGGTTTACGTATAGAGATAATGTTATCCGCATTTATGGTGCCGGATATTGGAGAAAAGGGAGAAAAATATATGAAGACCAAAATAAAATACACCGAAGAACCAATGGGTGAATTGAGAGTAATTAAAGATTTTCTTCCTGGACCAGAACAGTTGGCATTGAAGGAAGAAAACGTCAAGATTACAATTTCCCTGAATAAATCAAGTGTTGAATTCTTCAAGAAAAAGGCTAAAGAGCAGCATACGTCATATCAGAAAATGATTCGACGACTTATAGATTGGTATGCTTCACAGCATCAAAAGAGCGCATAACAAACCACTCGTGCAGACGGCTGATAGCCGCCGCACAGTTCAGGCGTTCAAACACCTTTTTCAACAGTATACTGAACTTTAAGTTCCTCCCAAGCTGCACACTAACAAAATAAACTGCTCTTTTTCCCTAGGGGGAATAGAATGAAAGATTTGGTTGATTCATTTAACAGGAAAATTAATTATTTACGGGTGTCGATTACCGATCGCTGCAATCTTAGATGTGTTTATTGCATGCCTATTGACGGGATCCCTAAAGTCAACCAGAAAGACATTCTCAGTTACGAGGAAATCCTCCGTATTGTTGAAGTAGCTGTTAAAAATGGTATCACGAAGGTCAGGATTACGGGGGGAGAACCCCTGGTAAGAAAAGGGGTTATAGACTTTGTACGTTCCCTCTCAAGAATCCATGGAGTTAAGGATCTTAGTTTAACTACCAATGGGATATTACTAAAGGGTTTTGCCAGTGATCTATTTGACGCTGGGCTTCATCGAGTAAATGTTAGTATGGATTCTCTTAATCATATGAAGTTTCAAAAAATTACTAGGGGAGGAAACCTTGAAAAGGTTTGTGAGGGAATAGAGGAAGCACTGAGGGTGGGATTCTCACCTATAAAGATAAACACTGTTATAATCCACGGTTTCAATGATGACGAGGTGATTGACTTTGCCAAGCTTTCAATCAATAATCCTTATCACATAAGATTTATTGAATTAATGCCTATTGGTTCCAATAGCAAGTGGAGTGAAGATAGATACATATCGTCCCAGGAAGCAAAAGACAAGATAGAGAGTTTTAGGAAGCTCCATCCCATTCATAAAAAAGGGGAAAGGGCGGCTGCTCGAATGTTTAGATTTGAAGGAGCAATGGGAGAGATTGGTTTTATTAGCCCCATGAGTGCCCATTTTTGCTCTTCCTGTAATAGATTGAGGTTAACTGCCGATGGGAAGCTCAGGACGTGTCTTTTCTCCAACGAAGAAGTAGATTTGAAGCCCTCTCTTAGAGAGAGCTATGATAACTCTGGAGTAGAAAGGCTTATTGATTTAGCCATCTCTAATAAGCCCGAGAAACATCACCTAGGAGAAAAAAACCCTAAGAAATGCTCTCGTAATATGTCAGCTATAGGGGGATAGCAATTTTTAGCCGGTAACTGTTATCCGTTAGCCGACAAATAACGGTCAAGAGTAAATTTTACACCTATTTTAACTCGGCCCCACATTTGCCACAAAAGGTGAATTCCTCAGGCAACCATCTGGTATTGCATTTAGGGCAAGTTTTTGTTGGGGGCCCCCAAAGAAAGGTGTGGGATTTACCACTGGCAGTTTTTTCCCGGAGCCTCGTATGTTCAGGGACCCTCTTTTCTAAAAAGGCATTAATACCCTCAAGGGGTTCCGGAGTTGTTGACTGTAGGCTCCAGAAATCATTTCCCTGCCGTAGAGTATGATAGACCATATCAAACCAGACATTAATCTGGTCTTTGGTAAACCTTAAAGACCATGGTGCTTTACTTAATAGAGTTTGACACAGCTTGTCTACTTCTTTATCCAAATCTCCATATGGAACTACTTTATTTACCAATCCGTATTCCAGGGCTGTCTTGGCATCTATGACCTCATCGGTAAATAGAAACCATCGTGCTCTTCTATCTCCCATAATAGGAGTAAGAGACTGGGTTGCATAGCTGGCTACCGCCCCCACACCTCCTTCCCCCTGTTGAAACTTGGCATGATCGGCAGCAATAACCAGATCACTGGCAATGGTAATTTCGCAACCTCCACCTGCGGTTATCCCGTTTACGCTGGCAATAACCGGCTTCCCGATATACCTTATGTTATAAATTATTCGGGCGTATTGGTTATTCATTACCCAGACCTCATGGGTGTTGTTGAATAGGCCCTTGGCCCAATTCAGATCGAGACCGGGACAGAAAAACTTATCACCACCACCCGTAATCACTACTACCCCTACCCCTGGGTCTTTCTCTGCCTCCTCTAATGCGGTACATAGGTCCTTCATAAGCTGCATATTTAAACTATTTCTCGCTTCCGGCCTATTTATAGTGATCCTTGCTACCATGTCCTTTGCTTCGTAAATAACGGTATCTAGTCTAATATTCATCTTTACTAAACTCCCTCCTTTAATTCGTGAATCGTGAATCGTGAATCGGAAATGGGTTTTATCCTATTTGCGACTTCTGGCTTCTGACTTCTGACTCCTCTAAATTTTGCATACCGAAGGATTGCAAAATTTAGGTTATATCTTTGTATCTTTACCCTTCCAGTAAATCTCCTTCAGCGGTCTCCTCAAGATTTTTCCTGTAGGGGTTTTAGGCATCTCTGATGCCGGTATAAAGTCTACGGATTTTGGTTTCTTATAGCCGGCAAGTTTCCCTTCACAGAATTTGATTATCTCCTCCCCAGTCGCATCTTCACCCGGTTTCAAAACAACCACGGCCTTCAGTGCTTCCCCCCATTTGTCATCTGGAACCCCTATTACAGCAATCTCATGGACCTTCGGATGCTTTGACAGTACTTCCTCTACCTCCGTAGGATAGACATTCTCTCCCCCGCTTATTATCATATCCTGCTTTCTGGCCACCAGATAAAGGTATCCCTCCTCATCCATGCTGGCCATATCCCCTGCCGAAAGCCACTCACCCCTAAAGGCATTTCTGGTCTTTTCCGGGTCTTTGTAGTACTCTTTCATCTGTGTAGGCCCCCTGGAATAGAGCTCACCTACTTCCCCTATGGGTACGTCGTTACCGTTTTCATCAAGAAGTCTTACCTCTTGACCAAAGTATGGCTTACCAATACTCCTGATCTTCCGCAATTGATCCTCTGGAGACAGGCTTGTAACAGCCCCAGTCTCGGTTGAACCATAGCCTTCATATAGTTTGCTATGCTTAAAGAAACTAAATAACTCTTCTTTTGTCTTCGTAAGAAGAGGGGCAGATGACGATACTAGCCATCGCATGGATGATACATCGTATTTATCCCTATCTGGAAGGCTGAGCATGAGGTTTGACATAGTGGGTACCATATTGGTGCAGGTGATCTTCTCTTTCTGGATTATCTCTAATATCTCCGTTGGGCTAAATCCGCCCGATGGGTATATGCAAACCGCACCTCCTATGAATAGAAGGAGGTTGGAGTGCCATACAGAGTTTGAATGGAAAAGGGGCATTATAAGCAGATATTTGTCGTCGGGTGAAACCCCCCTTCCTATAAGATGCGATATTACTATGTCGTAAATAGACCGGTGGGGCATAACTGCCCCCTTGGGAAATCCGGTAGTCCCAGAGGTGTAACCTATGAAATAGGGATCTGTTTCTTTGATCTCAACATCAGGCTCTATGTCGGAGGCTTTCCCTAAAAAGTCCTCATACCTGATAGCGTAATCGGGAATACGATCTCCCAGAACAACATAGTTCCTTTCCGCAATCATCTCAAGATTGGGGCGTATGGTATCGATCCTGTCTATGAAGTCTTCACCCATTATTAATGCCTTTGAATCTGAATTTCTGACGATGTACTCTATTTCAGGCGCTGCAAGACGGAAGTTTATTGGAACCGAGATTATGCCTGCCTTAGCCATACCATAGTATATCTCCACAAACTCACTGCAGTTATAGAGCAGTATTCCAACCTTATCCCCTTTCATAAGCCCCATCGCGGTTATACCGTTGGCTATCCTGTTTGCCCTGGAATCTAATTCTGAGTACGTTATCCTTTTATCTTTGTAAATAACGGCCACCTTTTCAGGGTACTTCTGAACACTCAACTTGATTCCCCTTTGTACCAATAATTCCACACCCATGTTTTTATCCCCCTCCCCTTTTTTGTAATCACTCGATAGCCTGAGGCTCATAAATAACTAGTGCTTTGACTCATAAATAACTTTACCAAAAATGTCTCCCCTCCCTTGGTGGGAGGGGATTAAGGGGAGGGGGCAACATAGCGATTCTTCACCCCCACCCTGCCCCTCCCCCATCAAGG
>Ga0100401_1003370_pt1 | contig 12166 bp, 7 predicted proteins | sample CryGeymeta201525_FD_80421 | JGI IMG/M metagenome (GOLD analysis project Ga0100401, IMG submission 80421) | Groundwater microbial communities from Crystal Geyser aquifers in Utah, USA - Crystal Geyser metaG 2015-25 | ecosystem: Environmental > Aquatic > Deep subsurface > Groundwater | place: USA...
CGGCAAAGAAGAGGAATTTTATTGGATAGTGGGGCAACGCTATCTGTCAGCGGATTGACCATTACACGAGGAAATAGTGAATGGGGAGGTGGGGTCAGCGTTAGAGATGCTCAGCTTGCCGCGGATAGCTGTAATTTGATCGACAACGCATCAACAAATGGTGTTAATCAGTTTGGTGGGGCTTTGCATGCTTCTCTTGGAGCGCAAGTGTTTCTCAGTGGGTGTGCTTTGCTTAATAATCAGGCGAGCCAGGGGGGGGGGGTATTTGCCGCCTCGTCCGATACAGTTGTATTACTTTCAGGATGTGATGTTGCTGGCAACAATGCTGCGCAAATCGGCGGAGGAGTGTTGTCGGATGGGGGAAGTTTTGTTGCTATTCAGGATTGTCTGATTGTCAACAACGTGTCTTTATCCGCTGGTGCAGGGATTAGTGTCTTCCCTTTTTCAGAAACAAGTTTGGCTCAATCGACGGTGGCGTGTAATACTGTCACATATGAAGGTAGTGATGAGTTTTTTGGAGGCGGCGGCATACATATAAGCGGTCCTGTTTCTATTGGCTCCCTTCGAGTTTCAAGTTCCGTTATCTTTGGGAATGTTGGCCCCCATGGTGCAGATATTCATAGCGAGGAGGGTGCTGAAATATATGCTGCCTATTCCTGCATCAGGGACATCTACGGTAGTCTAACCAGCAGTAATAGTTTGATTCGATCCGATCCACAGTTTGCTGACCCCGCCGCCGGTGATTTTCATTTACTCTATGGGGCTCCATGCATTGATACAGGCGATCCTGACTACAGCGGCAGTGCGTTTGATATGGATGGAGAGCCGCGCCCCTTCGGCTCTGCGGTGGACATGGGGGCGGACGAGTTTACCGATGGCGATGGCGACAACATGGCGGACTACTGGGAAATCCGCCACTTCGAAAGTATCGAGGCCATGGCCGGATTGGAAGACACGGACAGCGACGGGCTTTCCACCTTCGGCGAGTACATGCAGCAGACCGATCCGCATGATACGAGTACCGATGGAGATGGTATGCCGGACGGCTGGGAGGTAACGCATGGTCTGAACCCGAAAGGCGATGATGCAGCATTGGATCCCGACGGCGACGGGATGAACAATGCTGCCGAATACTCGGCTGGCACCAACCCGCAGGATGCAGACTCCCTGCTAAGGCTCAATCGAATTTATCCCGATTGGGGCGGGGTACGGATCGAGTGGCAAGGGGGCATTGAGGCGGCTCAATGGCTACAGAGCAGCAGCAGTATCACGGGAATCTGGAATACAATTTTCGCGGTTCCTCACCCAACGCCGGGCACAAATGCCGTGATCGTGTTTGATCCCAGACCAATCCGCTTTTACCGGATAAGGGCAAGCAGGGAATGAAAGCATACAGGGATAGTCATTTGTCTGATTTTAATAGCCCCCGCGAGCGAAGCGCTTCCTCCAGAAGTTTCCGTGCAATCCAGGATACTGCCCGCTCGTCTTTCACCGCCTCACGGCGAATAAGCTCGTGCATGATCTCATCTATTCTCACTGTCAACAATACGTCCTTTTTCATAAAAAGCATTCACGACGAAAACGTGTTGACTATCAAAGTAAACATTGTGTACATTTGGCGACGGCTTACATGGGGGACGTGATGAAGCAGCATAAATTTAATGAAATGATCGTAGCTATCGTATGCTTTTTGGGGCTAGTTCCGCTTGTCTGCGCCACCCCCACGCTTCTGTTGGAGGATTTTGATGATGGTAATGGTATCGGTGCCTTTGATCCTTCGTTTGCCCATACCCTGGGGCCGGGCCCGAATAATGGCACAGGAGTTCTGGATTGGGAGTTCAATGGAGAAAGTATCGGGAATTCCTTCCTGTATGTTGGTCTCGATACTCAAGACTATATTACGTTTCTTCTTGACCCCGGCCAGTATGTCAGCCATGCCAGCGTCTCATATGTACCATTCGGAGGCTCAATATCGTTTATTGGACAGTATGGGAGCGAAGTTCTCGATCTGCCGTATTCGTATATTGATTATATTTGGAGTACGGCTGAAGCGGATATGAGCACAATTGGTCTAATCCAAGGATTTGCTATTTCGGGTGGAGCATTTGACGATATCAGGATCACCGTGGTGCCTGAACCTTCAACATGGCTGCTGTTTCTGGCTGGAACAGCAGCCATCCTGGGCATGCGTAACCATCGTGCCCTCAAATCAATAAATACAACCGAATAATGTTAGCCATGGTACAACAAGAAGAAATGATGATGCGCGTGATGCGGGGTGGATTACGACTGGTCTGTGTGGTGGTTCTGGGGGTGATGACAGGAAGCGTGGGGCTTGGCGCGGAGAGCCTGGCGTCTGCCGATATTGAACAGAATCTTACGGATGAAACGGTGGGGAGCCTTGGTGAACTGCTGGCACTGCATGACGAGCATGCTAACGCGATGCTGCCGATCCTCGTTCCCGATGAAACCGGCACCACCAGGCAGGTCGTCGATTCAGGAAAAGTTGTGTTTGACGATCTGAGTCGCGCTTTCCCCGCCGACTTCCTTGGAAAACTTTCCACAAAGGGAATCGTTGACGAGCATTATCAGGTCGCCTGCTATCCGCTTCTGATCCTGCTTGACGAGAAAACGCACGACTACCTGCTGATCGCCTATGACGGTGAAGAACTCCTGCGCGTTGAGCGCCCAAAGGATTATGATCCGTTCTGGTATGCGAAGGAACACTTCCTCAGGCTTGGTGTGCCGCCCTCCCGCAAGGAGTTCCTGGCGTTCCATACCATGTTCAATCCGGCCCGCATCGTCGGTTGGATGACGCTCGTCAACCCCGAGGCCGCAGCGGTTGTCGCCAAGGTGGACGAATCAGAGCTTCAGGCATTACAGACCATGCCTGCAATGCCGCTCCTGATGATGGGAATGAGTAGCTCTTTCAGCAATGATCTGCATTTCGCCGCCATGGTAAAGGGCGTACCCGGATCGAACGATGTGCAGCTTACTATCGGCTATCCCTCGTCGTTGTATGGCGTGCCGCTCGATATCGTCTCTTGTGACGACCTGATCGATTGGAACTGGTCCGTAGCGTTATCAACGAATCTCCCCTCCGGCACGAACTTCTTTGACTACGCCATCTCTCCCGCCTCAACCAATCGTGAGTTTTTCGCCTGCTATCGCACTGATCTTCCCGCTGGCGACACGGATGGCGATGGTGTTTCCAATGGTGAAGAACAATTCATTGACGGCACCGATCCGAATAATCCAGACGATCCTCCGAATATCAAAGGCACAATAACCTATTCCGGCAAGATGAGTGGGATAATTCACGTGGAAGCTTATAATCCATACTACTTCGGTGATATTACGGTTCCAGAACCAATGGACTATATCTACCCAAAACTTCCCCCTGGCGACTTTTATATATTTGCCTATATGGATGGAGATGTGGATGATTACAGGGACAGCTATGAGCCTAGAGGCGACGCAGGTCACAGTTTCTGGCCCAGTTTTGCCGTTACTGGTCAGGTTACCAATGTAAATATCAATCTCGTAGATCCAGATAGCGATGGGGACGGGTTGCCTGATTGGTGGGAAACTGTGCATTTCGGGCATTACAGCTTTCGGGGGCCGAATGATGATCAGGAGCCTGATGGTCTCAATAACCTAGCTGAGTACAACGCCGATACTGACCCAAACGATTCCGATACCGACAATGATGGTATGGGGGATGCCGCGGAGGTGGCGCGGGGATTGAATCCGGTGCTGCCGCCATCGGGGTACAGCCAGTATATGGGTTTGCCCTTCACGGAAACATTCGAGTCACCGGGGGTGGTCACGGGCGACTTGAACGGACAGAATCGCTGGACGGCGTCGCCCGCTGGACAGGCATTGGTGCAGACTAATGTGGTGCATGACGGGTCGCAAGCGGTGGCGTTGACGTCTGGCTCGGAGTCTGCCGTTGTCGAACATATAATTGGGGCGATTGGTGAATCGGTTGTCTGGATTGATTATTATGCCCGTATCAACCTCGATACGATCACGCCTTACCGTGACCACCCTGACATTGCGGAGATACCCACATATACCGTTTCGGTGTTCGCGATGAATTCCGATGGCGATATCTACGCTTATGATGGCGTAGCGCAATCGTGGGTGTTGGCTACCCCGTCGGGCGGTATCACCGGTAACACATATCACCGCTACACGGTCAAGCAGGATTACGCCAATCAGACGTGGGACATCTATATTGACAGTGTCCTGCGAGAATCGGGACTTGGATTCTGGGACACAAGTGTCACGGAATTCACGCAGTTCTCTATGACGGGAACGAAGGGCGGTAACTGCTATTTCGACGATATCAGCATCAGTACGACAAAACCAACGGGCATAGAATGAGCGGTGGCGATGCAGGCGATAACCACTAACTATTTTGCAGGGCACACAAGTATTGGTGAGTGGAAGTGAACGTAGGACTGGCGCCTCGCCTGTCCCGCCGAGCATATGCACCGTTGGAAACCGGGCTACTGATGCTCGGCGGTCGGGCGAGGCGCCACGACCTACATGCTGATGCCGGAAACTGGAGCACAAAACGGTATGAGATTACAACGAAGGGAGATAAGAGTAATGAAAAAAGGTGCGTTTCTAACACATGTGGCTATCGTCGGTTTGTTTCTGACAGGCATTGGAGCTGCACGAGCCGCCATGCAACCGGAAGACCCCTATGGTGACGCCGTCGTCATCGCGCAAACGGAGGCACCGGGCGAGGGGAGTGCTACCAACCGGTTGACGCTGGCCGAGGTTGCTGAACTCAAATACCCGGTCCTGCTGATCTCGGAAGTCGTGGCAGACGGAAGCAACGTGGTCAGTCAATCCGCCGTGGTGGGTGATCACATCATCGTGAAACTCCAGGAAGACAAGGTCCAGGCCGATCTTGAAACGCTCAACGCACAAATTGGCGGAACCATTCGGCGCACACTCTACACGCCCCGCACCTATCTGGTGGCCTTTACAAATGCCACCCTGTACACGGTTGAAAATGCAGTCGCCGGCTACAGTGCCGACACCAATGTGGTTCTCTATGCAGAACCGGATGGCATTATGCATCTGAACAGCTTTACACCGAATGACCCAAATTTTCCAAACCTTTGGGGGCTGCACAATACGGGGCAAAGCGGGGGGACCAGAGATATGGACATTGATGCCCCGGAAGCTTGGGATACAGCAACGGGCACCGGTGTGGTGGTGGCCGTGCTGGATACCGGTATCGACTACACGCATCCTGACCTTGCGGCGAACATGTGGTCCAACGCCAATGAGATTGCCGGCAACAGCTTTGACGATGATGACAACGGATTCATTGATGATGTTTACGGGTACGATTTCTACAACAACGATGGTAATCCGATGGATGACAACAGCCACGGAACGCATTGTGCCGGCACTATCGCTGCTGTTGGCAACAACAGCACCGGTGTGGTAGGTGTGGCGTGGAATGCCCACCTCATGGCGGTGAAGTGCATGAGTGCAGCAGGATATGGATATACGTCGGATCGCGTTCAAGGTATTGCATACATAAGAAGTATGGTCGAAACAGGCACGAACGTGCGTGTTGTAAGTGTTAGTTTGGGATCAGCATATAGCAATTCTTCGGAACGCGATGATGTTCGGTTCCTTGGTTCAACGGGGGCTCTTGTGGTGGCTGCGTCGGGCAATTCCGGTTATGACCTCAATGATTGGGGTAGCAGCGAGTTCAAATATCCTGCCGCTTATGATGAGAGAAACGTTATCTCCGTGGCGGCGATTGATCGCAACGGCAATATGCCGGATTGGTCTAACCATGGCATTACTCTGGTGGACCTTTCGGCTCCCGGCGATGATATATTGAGCACCATTCCGGGCGGCAACTACGGGACCAAGTCGGGCACTTCGATGGCGACGCCGCATGTGGCAGGTGTGGCTGCTCTTCTGTTCAGTCACAACCCAACGCTTTCGATCGGGCGCGCACGGCGGATCCTGCTTGATAGCACAACGCCACTGGCGGCACCAATCGGGGGCCGTACGGTGACGGATGGTTGCGTTAATGCTGCTCGCGCTCTGGAGATGCTTGATGCCGTTGCGGCACCAACCTTTGATCCTGCACCAGGGTTCTTTGATACGAATGCGATACAAGTAACAATGACAAGCGAGACCCCGGCGGCGTCAATCTATTTCACAACGAACGGACTTGATCCCGACGTAACCTCCAGTCTCTATACCGGTGCGGTTTCGGTGACCATGGGCACGACATTAAAGGCACGGGCCTATGCTGCTGGAATGCCTGAGAGCCCTGTGGAGTCGGGCAACTATTCGTGGACAAGGCGTCGGTCCCAGCGTTGGGGATTGAGTCTTAATCCGGGTTGGACCGCCGAAGGTCTGTGGGAATACGGAGTGCCATCGGGTGGTCCGAACTCGGGAACCACGGGCACCAATGTGTATGGCTACAATCTTGACGGAGACTATGAACAGGGCATTACCCGGTCCTTGACGACTCCGGCCATTGACTGTTCAGGCTTCATACGTACAGAACTGCGATTCCAACGCTGGTTTAATCAGAAATTCGGTCGCTCCAGCATACAGATATCGACCAACGGAACCGAGTGGGTCGATATCTGGACGGTATCACATACGGTTGAAAATCTAAGTGACAGATATTGCGCAGACGACACAAGCTGGAAACTCAGGACCTACGACATTTCTGAAATCGCAGACGGTCAATCGACGGTTTACCTTCGCTGGGTAATGGGACCGACGCACGCCACCCTTTCAACAGCGACGGGCTGGAACATCGATGATATCGAGATCTGGAGTTCCAAGAATCCCGCCACAATCATTCACTCCGAGCCATCCTGGGCCTTCTGAGTGTCGTTTCGCTGGCAAAGCATTCCCGATGGGGTTCGGGAGCGGTGCGGCTTGCTGAAAAGGTAGGTGCGCATCGTTGACGTTCCATACGCACATGCAATAGACATCTTATGAAAACATCCCGCCGCCTCGTGTTCGGGCGTTATGACTATGCCGCCTTCCTGGGCTTTTTCGTCTATGCCGCCGGCACCGTTGTGTTGCCGGTGACCCTGGTCGCGCTGGCGGACGATCTCGGGTTCTCCCTGGCACAGGGCGGCATGACCGCCGGCGGTGCCCTGCACCTGTTCCGGACCGTAGCCATTGTCGCTTCCATGCTGCTGTGCGGATTTATCGCAGGCCGCATGGGGAAACGCCTGGCAATCGGGCTCGCGCTCCTGCTGCTGACCGCCGGGCTTGCGCTCTGCGCCACGGCACCCACCTACGGGGTACTGCTGGCCGCCCTGCTGCTGGCGGGGTGCGGGGAAGGCACCATCGAGGGGCTGGCCACGCCGTTCGTGCACGACCTCCATCCGCAGGATTCCGGACGCTACATCAATTTCACGCACTCCTTCTGGTCGGTGGGTGTCATGGTGACCGTGCTGGCGGTCGGCAGGCTGCTGGCGGGCCGGGGCTCGTGGCGGGTGGCGATCAGCGCGGTGGCTGTGCTGGCGTTCGCCGCCGCCCTGCTCATGCTGCTGCCGTCCAGGTCGGAAAATGGTGTAGGACGGGCACCCTTACCCGTCCATCCGAGCAAAGATCCTTTGGCAGCCAGACGGCGTATGCTCGGAGGTCGGGCAAGGTGCCGCGACCTACTTTCTGGCACCCCGGAGCATCCCGCACCGCTGCACTGGAAAACAGTCGCCAGGCAGGCCCGGGCGATCATGCGGATGCCGCGGTTCTGGCTGTTCTTCGCGGCCATGTTCCTCGCCGGCGGCGGCGAATTCTGCCTGACGTACTGGAGCGCCAGCTACCTGCAGCTCAACTTCGGCACCACCGCCTTTGGTGGCGGGGCCGGTCTCGCCTGCTTTGCCGGCGGGATGGTACTGGGCCGTACCGGCTGGGGATTCCTGATCCGCCAGCAGCACCTCAGCATGCTGGTGCTCGTCTCGGCACTGGCGGGAACCGTGGTGACGCTGCTGCTGCCGCTGCAATCGCAGGTCGGCCCCCTGATGCTCGTGCTGTTCCTGGCGGGCGTCTGCACGGCCCCCTTCTGGCCGAGCATCCAGAGCTATTGCGCCGACCGCCTGCCGACGGCGGACAAAACCATGCTGATGATCATGCTCTCGTGCGCAGGCATCCCGGGCTGCGGCTTCTTCACCTGGCTGATGGGGCTTGTCGCCAACCACCACGGCCTGCGTCCGGCCTTCTTCCTCGTGCCCGCCTGCTACCTGGCGATTGCCATATTAATAGCCGTTGACCAACAGCAACGGCAACGCTCAAGAGACGGGTGACCCTCTGAATGGAGTTTGAACGTTTTTGCGTCACCATTCCATCTTGATCTGAATCCCGATGGATCCGAACCGGTCTTCCGCGTCGGGAAGCTGGTGAATCAGCCAGACCCACCGCCTGAAGAACCCGAGTTCGACCCGTTTAAGCGTGTAGGTTCCGGATGCGGGATCCCACTCAACCGTGGTCTGCAGGACCGGCCAGGATGAACGCGTTGAGCGGTAGGGGTCAGCTTTCCAGAATCGCCGTATCGCGGCCAGATGGTCGGTACCGATCGTCAGACTCCGGACACCATCGGCAGATTCCGATGTCCTCAGGCTGTACTCGCCTTCGGTCTCCACCAGCATGCGCGGGATGACCACCTGCGCGAGGCCGAACCAGGCTGGGGATTCACGGGGCGCAAGCCCCTCCGTCGCGATGTCGCCAGAGGCATCGGCAGGGGGCGGGGAAAACACCACCCCGACGATGATGACCAAGGCCGCCAACCCGGATCGTCGCGCTCTGGCCGGAAATCCCCGCCTCATGGCAGACGCTCCAGTTTGGCGGGCTTGATGTGGAAATCGCGGTCGCGGGTAGCGAGCGCGAGGGTTTTGGCGTGCTTGACGATGCGGTTCAGGTGCGCGAGATAGGTGTTGCGATACAGGACGGCGGACGGCGTGCTGCGGCCGCTGCTGAGATCGCTGGCGATCTGCACACGCTGCCGCCCGGCCGACTCCATATAGCGGTCCCGGGCGGCAATCACCGCCTCGGCCGCCGCCTGGCAGTTGCCAGCCCCGGGATTAAGCGCCTGCTGCAGGCGCGTGAGCACCATGCAGGCCTGCTGGTTGAGATCGAGAAACGCCTCCAGCGACTCCGGCATGAAACGGGCGGAAGGCTCACGCCGGTGCGCCTGACTGACCTCGGCCATCCGGGCCACGTGGTCACTGATACGCTCAAGGTGGTCAATGGCCGCGTACAGCAAGGTCAGCAGAATACCCTGGCGACGGGAAAGCGGGTGCTTGAAGAGGGCTTTCAGGTAGTCGTGCATCGCCAGCTTCAGCGTGTCCAGCATGATCTCGTCCGCCTGCACCGCCGCCCGACGCCGGGCGTCAGGTCCGAGATACAGCCGGGCCTGGCGCCGCAGGCTGTCACGGCAGATACCGCACAGGCGGCTTAACTCGAGTAAGCCGGCCTGCAAGGCCGCTTCCGGCCGGTCGAGCAGGTCCGTATCCAGCAGCGAGGGCGAACCGGCATCACGGCCACGCCCCAGATGCGTCACCACGCGTCCAAGCCATGGCGTGAAGGGCAGCGCGACCACAGCGGTGATCACCATCTTGAGCGCATTGGCTATCGCACATTGCTGGATCAGCGCCTGACGGGCTGCATCCGAAGCCATGCCTGCGCTCGCCGGACGCAACAAGGGAATGTAACGGTAGACCAGAGGGGCGGCCGCCACCCCTGCCGCCGCACTGAAAAGGTTGAACACCAGGTGCGACCAGGCGCTGCGCCGGGCGGCAGGCGAGGTGCCGATGGAACCGAGCAAGGCGGTGGCACAGGTTCCGACATTGGCACCGATGATGATCGGCCAGGCTTGCTCAAGCGTGGTCATGGCCCCGGCGGCGATCATGGCGAAGACCATGCCGATGACCGCCCCGCTGCTCTGGATCACCGCGGTAACCGCCGTGGCAATGGCGACACCGGCCAGCATGCCGGCAAGGGTCGAACCATCGGCGTAATGCAGCAGGGGAGCCAACTCGGCACGGTAGGGCCGGATGGCATCACTCATCATGGTGAGCCCCAGAAAGATCAGACCGAAGCCAAAAAGAGCCAATCCGATGGCCCCGGCACGGGATTGCGGACGCAAGACCTTGATGACCAGACCGGCGGCAATCGCGGCCCAGCAGGCATCGCCCAGGCGGAACGAGATCAGCAGCATCGAAAGCGAGGTACCGATATTAATGCCCAGCACGACGGGAATCGCCTGCGCCAGCGTCAGCAGCCCGGCACTGATAAAGCCGACGAGCATGACCGTGCCCGCACTGCTTTGGATCAGAACCCCGAGCCCGGTCCCCATCAGAAGCCCGTGCCAGGGCCGGCTCGTCGCCCGTTCCAGCGAGCGCCGCAGGCCCCGCCCGGCGGCCACTTGCAATCCCCGGCTCATCGTGTTCATGCCGGCAATGAACAGCGCCAACCCGGCAAATACGGCAGCAATGGCGATCATCGCTCCGCCTCCTCTGCCTGGAGGCGCTCCAGATACGGCCGGGGCGATACCGCTCGCGGGGCGGGCGTGTGCATAATCGCGGCACGCTGATAAATAGCATCCGGATTGATCCAGAATTCCGGTTGCATCTCGACCAGGGCGATAGCACGCACATGACGGATCAGGCGTTCAAGATGCGCATAGCCATCGCGACAGCGCAGCGCCACTTCCGGCGGCAGCGCCTTCGCCTCCATCGCCTGCTGCAACGCCTCCATCGCCTTATCAAGCGCCTGGATTGCCTGCTCTCGACTGTCGAGCACACGACGGGCAGCGGCCTCGGCAATCTCATGCCGCCCCGTGATCGAGGCCGCCACGGTCGCCAATAACGCGTTGGCGGCAACCGCAGCCTCGCGGGAAGCGGCAAGCAGACCGGCAGGAAGCGGGGGGCGATGCGGTTCGGCAAGCGTATGCATCGCCAGGCGGTGCAGATGGTCACCGATACGCTCAAGATCACTGACGCAGCGATCCAGATGCAGCAGGATCTGCGCCTGGCGCTCGTCCAGCCGCCGGCGGGCAAGGTGTTTAAGGAAGCGCTGGGCGGCGGGCTTGAACTCATTCAGGGCCTGTTCGACCGCCTCGATCGCGGCCCGGTTCGCGGGTGGCTTATCGACGCATACCGGCAGCCAGCCGTCCGTGGCCTGTGCCAACCCCTCGGCCAGGCGCCGGATCTCCTGAAGCACCGCCTGGAGCGCCCGCTCGGGAAAACGCAGTTCGCGCGCATCCAGCAGACTGGCGGATGGCTGGAACGGTCGCTTCAGACGGGCTCCGGCGTGGATCAGGGACGCGGACCAGCCCAACATCGCGGAAACGGCAGCAGCAAGCAGCATACCGAAAGAGGCGGCCGGACTGGTGGCGGCAAACAGCAACCAGAGTGCGGCGGGAATACGGAAGCAAAAGGCCAGTGGCAACAGCGCCATTCCAATCGCGGCGTGCAACGCGAATGTGGCAGGCAACACGGCCTGGCATGCCGCAAAGCCGACCCAGCAACAGCCCAGCCCGGTCAGGGCCCGCCCGAGGCGGCGTATGCCCTCCGGTCGCGGCATCATGCCCAGCAGGAGACCGCCGATCAGCACGGAATAGCGCAGGCGATCCGGCAATAGCCAGACGGCGGTCGCCGGCAGCATCATGCCGACTGCCATCCCGATCGCCATCCCGATCGCCTGCGGCAGGGAGAGCAATCCGGCGAGGCGGCGCCGGCAGACGTAGGCCGCGCCGCGGCGCCCCTGCATCGCGCAGCCCGCCAGCAGGCCGGCGGCAAGCTGGCTGCCGGGACAATGACGGAAGCGCTCGCTGAAGGCCGAGATAAACCGCTCGATCAAGGCCCCGCTGTGCACGGCAGTCTCGTTCAGGCCGAACACCACTAGGGCCGCACCACCGGCCAACTGCATCGCATCCATCCATGTCATGCGTACGGTTTAACACAAACCACCCCCCGGCGGCAATGCAATCCAGCTTCAATTCTGGTGTTCGTCGGCCCACCCTTAGTCGACCCGCTTCCTACGATCGTACCTGTAACTTCGATTCATTTACACCCTATGCGCATCAGAGATTAGGGCGAACGATTAAGGCAAAAGATAAAGGAAACGGCCATCTACCCCCTAATCCTTCGCC
>Ga0100401_1003376_pt1 | contig 12149 bp, 15 predicted proteins | sample CryGeymeta201525_FD_80421 | JGI IMG/M metagenome (GOLD analysis project Ga0100401, IMG submission 80421) | Groundwater microbial communities from Crystal Geyser aquifers in Utah, USA - Crystal Geyser metaG 2015-25 | ecosystem: Environmental > Aquatic > Deep subsurface > Groundwater | place: USA...
CCACCGAGGAATGGATATCGCCGCCGACAACTCAGGTGAGGTTTGGCTCCACTCGACCCTCAACGGGAAGGTGGTCTTCGCCGGTTTCATCGAAAATTCCTGCGATTTTGCCATCACTTTTACCCCTCTGCCAGATGCTGGTGATTGTCCTGTTGTGGCACTCGATGTCACTGGTTGGACGGTGGTTATCGAGAATGAGCGCTGGCAGATCATCTTAGGCCACGGAGCGGAAGAACCCGCGGTCAAAGTGGGGGACCTAGTTAGCCGAGGCGACCGGTTGATGCTCATGGGCGACACCGGTTATACCAAGGGTCGCCATGTCCATTATGGGATTCGCTACCGGCTCCCGTCGGGGGAGTGGCGTTTCGTTAAACCTTAGTAACGGTCATTTGCGCTTTCGCAAGTGGCCGTTTTCTTTTGTTTGTTGACAATCCTATAGCTTTGAGGTAGACTGGACGCAACAAAAATTGAATCAAAAGGAGAGGTAAAGATGGCGGAGAGTTGGATCTACCGTTTCTTTGGGGGAGAGGATGACTTTTACGGTCGCGCTTACGATTGGATGCTTGATAATGGGCGAACGGAAAGGGAGGTTGAGCTACTCTTGGGGCTTTTGAAGCCTGAGCCTGGTACTCACATCCTTGATTGGGTTGGTGGTTGGGGAAGGCATGCTGTTCGTCTCGCTCAGCGAGGATTTAAAGTTACCTTGCTCGATTTTTGCCCTGAGTATATTGAAGGAGCAAAGGCGGCTGCGGCTCAGGCGGGAGTTGAGATCGCTACCGTCTGCGCTGACTTCCGTGAAACCCCGGCTTCGATACAGGCAGACTATGCGATCAATCTCTTCACTGCTGGTTTGGGCTATCTGACAGAGGAGGACGATTTGATCGCCCTTCGTTCACTTCACGCGGCGCTTAAACCCAAAGCGAAGGTTTTGATCGATACCATGAATCTCTTTTGGATCGTGAAGAACTTTAGGGAGAGGATGTGGGAAGAATCTTCCAATGGTAATGCCCGGTTCCTAACCGAACACCGGTTTGACTTTTGGGCTAATCGAATCCACGCTTCGGTGATTCTCCAAGATCTTGAGAAAAAAGCGGAGAGAACCGGGGAGCACAACGAAAGGATTTACTCCGCAGCGGATCTTGCAAGGATCATGTGCGCTGCTGGTTTTAAACCTGTTGAAATCTACGGTGGTTTGGATGGTAGTCCTTACAGTTTCGATTCCAAACGGTTGGTGATGATCTCTGTTAGGCCGTAGCTTATTTCAGCGCCGGGTGCCACACCTGATTTTGGCACCTGGCGTTTTTGTTTTAAACCCAGCGCCAGTGCGGTATCATTGAGCATAAACGAGAATCGAAGCAGCTTTATGGACTATCAAAAAGATACCCTCAAAAACGGTTTGCGGGTGCTAATTGCCCCGATGCTCCAAGTAAAGTCAGTAACGGCGATGATCGTTGCCGGGGTTGGCTCGCGCTTTGAAGAGCGGCAGCACCAAGGGATTGCTCACTTCACCGAGCATGTGATGTTTAAGGGGACAAAGCGCCGACCCACTGCCTTAGCGATTGCAAGTGAGCTTGAAGGGATCGGGGCGGATTTCAACGCCTTTACCGGTGAGGAGCTGACTGGCTTTTATGTCAAAGCGGCTTCAAAACATCTTCCCCTCGCGCTCGATGTTTTATCCGATATCCTTTTAAACTCTAAATTTGAGGAGAAGGAGATCGCACGGGAGAAAGGAGTGATTCTTGAGGAGCGGCGGATGCACCGGGATAATCCCCGAGAGCATATCGGTGATCTTTATAACAAACTTGTCTTTGGGGAGCATCCTTTAGGTTGGGAGACGGTGGGGCGGGAGGAGACGATCAAGGCGATGTGCCGTGAGGACCTTCTTGATTACACCAGCCGTTGGTTTAAACCAGAAAATACGGTGGTTGTGGTCACCGGTGATACCGATAGGGAGAAAGCACTTGCTGAGGTACGCTGGCGGTTGGGGAAGCTTCAACCCGCGAAACTTAGCAAGCCTCTTCCTTTCAAAGCAAGGCAGGGGAAGCCAGAGATCTTAATTGAAGAGCGAAAGACCAATCAGACCCATCTTGCTTTGGGGGTTCGTGGCTATCCGTTGAGTCACCCCAAAAAATATGCCTGTGCAGTTTTAAATACGATTCTAGGGGAGGGGATGTCTTCTCGGCTTTTCCTCCAATTAAGGGAGAAGATGGGGTTGGCCTACTACGTTGGGTCTTTAATGGCCCCTTATACTGACACTGGAACTTTGGTGACCTTTGCCGGAGTGAACAATCAAAAGACGGGAAAGGCGGTTGAAGCGATTATTGGGGAGTTGAAACGGCTGAAGGATAAACCAGTTCCTTCAAGGGAGATAAGTAAGGCGAAGGAGATAATCAAAGGGGAGCTGGTCCTTAGTCTTGAAAGCTCAAGCTTTGTCGCCCGTTTTTTAGTGGGGCAGGAAGTACTAGAGCGGAAAATTGAAACGCCGGAGGAGCTGATGAAAAAGATTGATGCCGTTGCTGCTAAAGAGGTTCAAGGTGTTGCGCGAGAAATTTTTGTGAATGAAGGTCTCAACCTTGCCCTTATTGGTCCTGTCAAAGGAGAGAAACAACTTCTTCCTCTGTTGGATCTTCCATAATCTAAATACGCTATACTTTTCGACGTGAGGAGAAAAGGAAGGAGCGAAGCGACGCCACATTTCGACGTGAGAAGATATGGAAGCCGCCCCGACGGCTACGGCGGGGAGGATTCACTTTTAACGCTATGATCCCTGCTAAAGCGAAAGGTCTTCTTAAAAACCACAGTTTCCTCCAACTTTGGGCGAATCACGCCTTGGAGCAGGTGGCCTACAACATGGTGAACTTCGCTTTGATTATCTGGGTCTTTGAATTAACCAAGGTGAATCTCGCCGTCTCTCTTTGGATCCTGGCCTTTCTTATTCCCTCAGTTAGTTTAAGCTTAGTGGCGGGAACCATGGCTGACAACTTCGATCGGAAAAAGATCATCATTGCCACCGATATTCTTTGGGGCTTGGTAGTTTTGTGTTTCATCTTTGCTAGGGAGAGCTTCCCCTTAATTCTTCTTGTTACCTTTATTGCTCAGGGGATTGACGAGTTTTTCTTTCCTTCGCAAAATGCCATCCTTCCTCGGATCGTTAAAAAAGATGAACTTTTGGCGGCTAACTCGCTTTTTTCCTTAACAATTACCGTGGCCGTGGTGGTGGGGTTTCTTTTAGCCGGACCTTTGCTTCGTTTTTTCGGCTACAGAGCTCCTTTTGTTTTGGCAACTTGTTTTGTCCTCTTAGGAGCTTTTTTGGTCTCTTTTCTTCCCCCAATTGAAGCAAAAAGGAGAAGAAAACCGTTGCCTTCCTTTTCTTACTTTAAGAGAGAGATCAAAGACGAGTTTCGGCTTTTGGCGCAAAAGCAGACAGTTTTTACCACCGGTTTGTTTTTGGCGTTGCTTTATGGGGGAATGGGAGCGGCAGGAGCAGTTGCTCCGGGGTTTATGGAGCAGGGTTTGAAGATTGATGCAAGGGATCTAAGTTTTGTGGGGGTTGTTCCTGTTGCTTTCGGTCTTATCTTGGGGACAAGCTTGGTGGGGAAGTTTGGCAATCGCTGGGGAGAAAAAAAGATGATCAAGGGAGGGCTTCTTGTTTTTGGCTTGGCTCTTCTTCTCCTTGCTGCCTCTCCTGCGTTGCGGGTGCATTTTGCGGGAAGAATCGGAGACTCTTTTAATACGGTGGTGGAATATTCTTCTCGATTGGGGATAGAGGAGGTGCCGCTTGCCTTTGAACGTCTTCCAGGATTTTCTCTACTTGTGGGAATCTTCGCCTTTACCTTGGGGGTTGCTTTGACTTTTATCACCGTCCCTGTTACTGTCCTTCTTCAGCGAATTACTCCTGATCAGGCAAGGGGACGCACCTTTGGAACATTTGGGATGTTGACCTCTACCTTCACCGCTTTTTTTGTGATTGCCGGAGGGGCAATTGCTGATATTTTTAACCCCACCCTTCTGATTGCATCTGTCGGAGCATCCGTGGTCCTTTTTGCATTTCTTAGAGAGCAGATTCTGGGACTCGTTTTTGCGCTTATTACCACAAAAATGCGAAAATCGTCTTAACCTAATGGTGTTGCCTAACCTTCTTCTTCAGCTTGGTCCACTTTCGGTTTATAGCTTTGGGATGATTTTGGCGGCAATCTTCCTTGTGGGCGTTTTTCTTTTCTGGCGGGGAGCGACAAGGGAAGGTTTCGCCTCGGACCCAATCTTTGATCTGATCTTCCTTTGTACACTTTCCGCTCTTTTTGGGGGACGGCTCTCCTTTATCCTTTTAACCGGTGAACCATCCTTGTTTAACGATCCGTTGGCGATTTTTAGAGTAGGGGAGGGGATCTTTTGGATGCCATCGTTCCTTCTTGGGTTAATTGCTTTTTACCTTTATATTAGGCGGCGCGCCGCTACTTCTGGTTGGTCCTTCTTTAAGCTCGCTGATCTTGTGGTACCGATTGTCGCTTTGGGGCAGGCAATCGGTTTTTTGGGAGCACAGGTTACTGGTTATCTCTCTTCGGTTATCTCCCCCGCCTTTGGTTATCTGGGACTAACTCTTATTCTTATATTTGTCAAAAGAAAGGTGGTAACCACAGGCGTTGTCTTCTTTCTTTATCTTCTTCTCTCGGGTTTTCTTACGGTTGGTGGAGAGTATTTGCGGCAGGTAAAGGCCGTGGCTTTGGGGATTGATCTAAATTATTTGTTGGGTGCGACGCTTCTCACCGCCGGTTTTGCTGGGTTGCTTTATCAGTTTTTACGCTCCCGCAAATTGTTTCCTTCCCTTCAGATAAAATTTTCTGTCCCGACATTTTTAGGCGAGATTGAAAAACAGCTTCGATTTAGGTTAAAAGTAAGTCGGATCCGCCAAAAGCGGGCGGGAGGGGAAGATGCGTCATCCACCGATAGAATTTCTGAAAAAGATTAAAGAACGGCTCACTGCCGAAGAGAAGCATCTGGCAAAAGAGGAGAAGAAGATCAGTGAGCGCGATCCTTTCCTTGTTCCAGAGCGTGATGTGGGGAATCCTGAGTTTGTGGAGGAAGCGGGGGAGGAGATTGGACATACCGAGGTAGTTGCCGAAAGAGGACTCATCCAACGGCTTCAAATAGAAACACGCCTGGCCTTATCAAAGTTTAAAATTGGAAAGTATGGGATCTGCGAGAAATGTGGGAACAGGATTGACCGCGCCCGGCTTGAAGTTTTTCCCCAAGCTCGTTATTGCGTTACCTGTGAGAGAAAAATCAAAGGAAAAAGAGGTTAATGGAAGAGAAGGTTAGGCACGACTCACTTTGGACTGATTTAAGACATTTTTTTCATCATCTCTCCTTAAAGATTGGAAGAAAGGGCTTTCTCATTCTCCTTTTTATTGCACTTTTTGGGGGTGCAGCGCTTGGGGGTTGGAAGACTGGCTTCTGGGCAAGGATTTATCGCGGGTACAACCAAGCAGCAATTATGGTGGTGGTTGAGGATAGCCAAACCGGCCGACTGCTTCTGGGAGTTCCGGTAGAAGCCGATGGGCAGGTGTTGGAGACGGATGAGGGAGGGAAGGTGTTTTTTGAAGAGTTGCCGGCGAGGGAGGTAACCTTTAAAGTCTCTCTTCCCGGATTTAAAGATTTCTTCCAAACCGTTCGGTTAAAGCGTGGTCCAAACAAAGAGTTGGTTTTTTCCCTGCAAATTGCAACCAGTGAGGTAGTGGGGGAAGCGACAGATTACGTGGATGGTGCTCCCATTGCTGAGGCAAAGGTAGCTGCTCCCGGTGGGCAGACAACAACCGGTAAGGATGGAAAATTTGTTCTTGAGGAAGTGATTGTTGGAACCCCGGAAATAACAATTAGCAAGGATGGGTACTTTGAGTTTCGTCAAACGGTTGAACTTTCCAAGAATGTGGTTGAAGAGATGGGGGAGATTAAGCTTCTTGCTAAAGGGAGGGTAGTTTTTGTCTCCAACCGCGATGGAAAAAATGCGATCTATTGGGCGAAGCTCGACGGCTCGGGTCTGGGCAAGACCTGGGAGAACAAAGCCGGTTTTGACGACACCACGCCTTATCTTTCCCCTGATAAGCAGAAGATCATCTTTCTCTCCAACCGCGATAATCAGAAAGGTGAGTATGGTGATATTCAGTATTTCCTTTACTATAACGACACCTCGGGGGAGTCTCTCCAAAAGATTTCCTTTGACACTGGTTTGAGACTTCGTGGTTGGTTGGCTGATGGGAGCGGGTTCGTTTATGAGACCTACTCTCGGAGTGAGGGGGAAGGTTGGCAGAGGAAGATCTTACCGCTTGCCTATGCCGCAATGTGGCCGACATACGGGGAGATCAAGATTGTTAAGGTTCCGACTCTGACTGTTTCCACACTTGTGAAGGATTCCGGCTTTAAAGTTGGCGATGATTATGTAGAGATGCGGCTCTTGGCTTTATCGCCAAAGTCGGACTGGATCGCATTTAATGTCGAGAACTATGATGTGCCCGACAAAACAGGGGTTTATCTTATCCACCCAGACGGTACGGGAAGGAGGCGGATCTCTACTTATGCGGCTGCAAGCTATTGGGAGGGTGGTGGCACGGTAGGGTTCTCAGAGGATGGTAAGAAGGTATTTTATGAACAGTGGCGCGAAGGAAAGCGCGTATGCTACTCGTACGACATTGCCTCCGATAAGGAAACAAAGATTTCGACCTGCCCAGCTGATCGGGTTGGAGTTTATTCTTCTGCCCAAAAGCTGAAAGCGTTTATCGATTATCGGGATGGAAAGAGTGATGTCTATGTCTCGAAGAAAGATGGTACTTCCGAGCGGAGGGTTACCTTTGCCGGCGGGGTACAGGAGGTTTACTTCGCCGGTCCCAACGATCGTTATCTTGTCTATTCGGTCAGTCGTGAGCAGGAAAGTGCTCTCTACGTAGTCGGTCTAAAGAGGGGGAGCAAACCGCTTAAGATTACTGATATCTCCTCCGGCTTTGCCGGCGTCGTTCCTGAGTGATGAAGTTTGCTAAGATCTTGTCGATGGGCAGCGGCGAACCGATTGATCGTGCTTGGCTTGAGGCACTCCCCCAAGCCCGTTTCTGTGTTGAGTGTGAGAAGAAGGTCAGCGAAAAAGACTAATGGCTGAGCAAACTGGGCGAGATTCGATTTTGGTTGACTTGAAACACTTTTATCATCACCTGCTTTTAAGGGTTGGGAGAAAAGGTGTCTTTGCCCTTCTTTTAATCGTTGTTCTCAGTGGATCTGCTTTCGCCGGTTGGAAGACCGGATTCTTTGCAGAGCTTTATTTCCAATATAACCGAGCCGAGATTATGGTTATCCTTGAGGATAGTCAAACGGGGCGCCCGTTGGTAGGGGTGCTGGTAGAGGCCCGCCTTGACTCGGCGAGGCAGGCTGACGGCCAGGTGTTGGAAACGGATGAGCAGGGGAAGGTCTTCTTTGAAAAGTTGCAAGCGAGGGAGGTAACCTTTAAAGTCTCCCTTCCCGGTTTCAAGGATTTCTTCCAGACGATGGGATTGAGCCGGGGACCAAATAAGGAGTTGGTTTTCTCATTGCAGATTGCAACTGCTGAACTCAGTGGGGAGGCAGTGGACTACGTTGACGGGACTCCTGTTGCTGGGGCGAAGGTGATCGCCGCTGGGGCCGAGACAACGACTGACAAAGATGGGAAGTTTGTTTTGGAAGAGGTGATCATCGGGACTCCGGAGGTAACGATCAGCAAGGAGGGGTACTACGACTTCCGCCAAACGATTGAGCTCGTTAAGAACGTCGCTAAGGATATGGGAGAGATCAAGCTTTTGGGCAAAGGAAAGGTAGTCTTTGACTTGAACAGAGACGGGAACGACGCAATCTACTGGGCGAAGCTCGACGGCTCAGATTCAGTTAAGATCTGGGAGAACAAGGCCGGCTTTGATGACACCTCGCCTTACCTTTCCCCTGACAAGCAGAAGATTATCTTCCTCTCCAACCGTGACAACCAGAAGGATGAGTACGGTGATCTCGGACGCCTCCTTTACTATAACGAGATTTCAGGAGGGGCCCTTCAAAGACTCTCCTTTGACGCCAATCCGTTACCTTAGGGTTGGATAGCAGATGGAAGCGGGTTTGTCTATGAAACTTGCTTTTGGAGTGAGGAGGAAAGAAGAGAAGGGGAGATAAAGATTGTCGAGGTTCCAGCTCTAACTGTTTCCACGTTGGTGAAAAGTGTTGACTTTGGAGCTGAAGCATCGCTTATGGCCGTCGCCCTCTCTCCTAAGTCGGACTGGATCGCCCTCAGTGTTTATAGTTACGGTCAGCCAGATAAAACGGGGGTTTACCTTGTCCATTCCGATGGAACAGGTCGGAAGAAGATAGTTGCCGTTGCTCCTTGGGAGTATCTCCGGTTCTCTAATGACGGGAAAAAGGTGGTTTATAAGGAGACTGATGAGAGCGATTACTACTCCTACGATCTTGCTGCTGGGTCTGCGGTCAAGGTTTCTGCCCCAGTCCCAGTCCTCAAAGATTATAGTTGTACTTTCGGCTTCTGCTCGGGAGTGATTGAAGTTTACTCTGCGGCTCAGAAGTTGCGGGCGTTTGTCGATTATCGGGATGGAAAGAGCGATGTCTATCTCTCGAAGAAAGATGGTACTTCCGAACGGAGGGTTACCTTTGCCGGTGGGGTAACGGATGTTTACTTCGCCGGTCCCGAGGATCGGTATCTTGTTTACTCGGTTGATCCCACTCAGGACATCTACGTGATTGGGTTGAAAGAGGGGAGCAAACCGCTCAAAGTCACTGATATCTCTTCCGGCTTCGCCGGCGTCGTGCCTGAATGATAAGAAAAGCCATGCCTGCCGGCAGGCAGGGATTTATTCCAGTAATTCTTATTACAGTCTTAGCCCTGGTGATCGCTGTTGGTGGAGTGGGGATTGGTTTAGCTTGGAGAACGAACCGTCTTGACAAATGGCTTCGCCCAAACATTAAAGAGATGTTCAGGAGAGGAGAGAGACCTGAGGAGGAAGAAGAAAAGCCAGGGGAGGAGCCCGAAACTAAACCAGGAGAAGACCTAACCAAGGATTGGAAGACTTATGAAAACGAGTTCTACGGTATATCTTTCAAATACCCTAAGACTTATCAGGGAAGTACAGAACCGGAAGAAAAAGGAGTTCGACTAATTTTATCTGATGAAACAAGGCTCGGTAATCCGACGAGCAATATAGGGATTAATACGGGCGGACTTGTCCTTCGGTGCGTGGATATAGGGTATGAGGTCGCTATTAAGGAAGGGAAGGTAGAGGTTCTATCAAGAAACGTTTACGACAACACGGACGATCCACTCTGCCCCGGGCACGGAGGTGAGCGGATCATTCATTCTCTTTACTTTGTTTTTGAGAAAAGTTTGGGTCCCGTTTGCCACGCTGACCCGGAATTTAAGTATTGCCTTTTCTTTCAGTGCTTCTTCTCTTTCCTTAGAGATGGACCTGACTACGAACCGGAGTGGCGGCAGATAATCGAGACTATCAGGGTGACGGATTAACAGGATAACCGATGAGGAAATTTGTGTTGGGTAGAAAGGGATTTATTCCAGTAATTCTCATTGCCGTTTTGGCCCTCGTGATCGCCGTTGATTCCAGTTGACCCGAAAGCCCCGCTTTTGGTTCAATTAGCTTGAAACAATGGCTTGGGAAAAAGTTACTCCCGAGGAAGCCGTTAAACTAAAGACAAAAAGGGGTGGGGGATTCACTACCCCGACAACGATCTGTATCCTCTGTTCTCTTTTTGCCTTGGCTTTCATCCTTTTCTCTTTTGGCTTCAACAATCCCTATCTGATCCTCATCGGCTACTTCCCGGCGGTGGTCTATGAGGCGATTAGGACGGCAGGGCCTTACACTAAAGCGGCCTCAGTTGGAATGGTGATTCTAACGGTCTTGGAGGCGCTCGCTCTTAAGGGAATTATCAAGTTTAACCTCGCCACTTTTCTCGACCAGGAGACCGCCTATGTTAAGGGTTATTGGATTCCTTTGGGAGATGTTGCCTTCGTTTTCCCGTTAATTACGATTGTCTTAGCGATCCTTCTTTTCCAACGCACTGCTGGAAGGTACACTAAGTGGCTCTCAATCATTATCTTGGTTAGCTCAGCCGCCCTTCTTCTGCAAGTTGATAAGGGGGCGTTGATAGAAGCAATCCGCACGTATTTGCGATATGAGTTCTGAACGTAATGATTACCGCTTTGCGAGCGAGGGGGGCTTGCCCCTCCGAAGCTCAAAGAGCGAAGGGGGGTGAGTCAAGTTGGTAGAAATTGGTCAAAAATCTAAAGGAGAAGTAAACACGATGGCCCTTCTGGCTTATCTTGGGCCCCTTTGTTTGGTCCCTCTCTTAACAGGAGAGAAAGATGAGTTTGTCAAGTTCCACGTCAAGCAGGGTTTAGTCCTTTTTATCTTTGAGGCGCTGGTGTGGATCATCTTTAGCTTTATTTTAGGTTCGATGACCTGGAGCTGGTACACCTGGGGAGCCCTGGGGATGTTTTCGATGTTGCAAACGCTTCTTTACCTTTGTGTAGGAATTTTAAGTGTTGTTGGGATCATTAATGTTCTTAACGGGCAAAGGAAAGAGCTGCCGTTCGTGGGGAAGTTTGCGGAAAAGATCACCTTTGTTAAATAAAAAGAAATTATCCCCGCTGCCCCTTTAGGTTAGAATAGGATTAGGATGCAGATCATCTTTGAGGATGATTCTATTCTCGTTGTCTCCAAACCGACTGGTCAGATTGTAAACCGCGCAGAAACGACTAGGGGTGAGGTGACCCTTCAGGACGAACTTGAGAAGTATCTTGGCATTAAGAGGTGGGCGGCCCCACATCCGAGCTTTGCGAGGAAGCTAGCGAGCGACGCTCGCGTCCTTCATCAAGCCTGCCTGCCGGCAAGGCAGGACTTCGAGGGGCGTGCCGGAATTGTTCATCGCCTTGACAAAGATACCTCCGGTGTTTTAGCGGTCGCAAAAACTCCTGAAGCGTTTGCCAATCTTCAGGCCCAATTTAAAGAGCGGAAGGTAGCCAAGGAGTATCTCGCCCTGGTTCACGGAGAAATTAAGGAAAAAGATGGTTCGGCTTCGCTCACCATAAAGGGAAAGATCGAAGCCCCTATTGCGCGAAACCCCAAAGACCGGATGCGATTTGCCGTTGTCCCTGGTGGCCGTAAAGCAGTAACAGAGTATGAGGTAGTCAGGAGTCAGGAGTCAGTAGCCAATGGTGAGGAATTTAGCTATTTGAGGGTGAAACCTTTGACAGGGCGGACGCACCAAATCCGCGTTCATCTAAAATATATTGGTCATCCGGTTGTTTCCGACCCGCTTTATCTTTCTCATAGGAGGTTGAAGGAAGATCGCCAGTGGTGTCCGCGGATCTTTCTCCACGCGGAAAGCTTAGGGTTTACACATCCTCAAACGGGGGCTTGGGTAAGGTTCGAAGTTGAGCTTCCTGAAGATCTCCAGAAGGCTTTGACAATCCTTACAGCTGCTAAATCTTGACAATGCTATGGGATTATTGTACAACTAAACCAGCACAATAACGTAAGAAGAACAAAGGAGGGGGAGGAGGCTGATGGAGCATCAAGATATGTATCGAGGTATGGTTATGGCGTGGGCAGTCATCTTTGCGGCGTGGCTCCTGACAACAGTTTACAACCTAGTATTTGAATACGGGCTAAAGTTGCTTAGAAGAGTTGTTGGGAGACCTCGTTGACAGTTCTATAAGCTTGTTGTAGAATTAGGGCAACACGATAGCAGGAGGAGAGGGATGTTCAAAATTAAAAACAGGGTTCTTCGGGTGTTGGCGGGGTTGGTGGCACTAGGAGTAATCTCTACGGTTGGTTTAGGATTTGTCTACGGGATGGGCTACTTGCTGAAGCTTCTGTGCCTACGGTTCTTTTTTGTGGCACATTTTGTTGGGAGTTCCTGTGCCGGAGATATCCTCTCTTTGGGATTTTTTGTTCTGACCCCCCTTATATGGATTGCCGCGATACTTTTAATTGCGTGGTTGATCGGGGAGATGCATTTCAGGCCAAATGCGTGAAGCAACGATTCTTGCCGGTCTTGACAAATAAAGGCCGGCTTTTTCTTTTTAAATAAAAAAGGCCTGATTTGATATCAGGCCCCACAAG
>Ga0100401_1003378_pt1 | contig 12146 bp, 7 predicted proteins | sample CryGeymeta201525_FD_80421 | JGI IMG/M metagenome (GOLD analysis project Ga0100401, IMG submission 80421) | Groundwater microbial communities from Crystal Geyser aquifers in Utah, USA - Crystal Geyser metaG 2015-25 | ecosystem: Environmental > Aquatic > Deep subsurface > Groundwater | place: USA...
AAGCATGGGGGGACTCAGGAAGTGGTAAGCCCAAATCCTCCTCCCTTGATGCTGGGTGAATTCGCAAGTCGCGCATGCGCGCCCACTGCTTGCGACCGGATGGGCCACTCAAGCAAGCCGTATTTCTATTGAGGGCGGCATCGCGCCTATTTCAATTAAGTGATATTTTTCGCTACCGAAGTGCCTGATCCGTGGTTTCTGTAGGTGAAATGAATTCGCGCCTCCCTTGGATCACGGTCACCATGGTGATCACCATCGGTATGCTCATCGGCTGGTGGCTTGGCCAATCCGCCTCGCAGACGGGAGATGCAGGTCAGGAAATTGGCCAGCGGGTCAGGCCGGAGCAAAGGCCTCCGAGCCATGAGCGATCAAGGATTCCCAAGATCCAAAAGCTCCCCACCGGTAAGGCTCCCTTCGATCTCGATGCGCGCGATGCCGGGGCCGTCCAAGGCCAGCGCTGGCTGAGATTCTCTGATCGGGACTCAATGGAGCGCTTTCTCAGCCGTCTCGAAGGCAGCGGGATTTCAGTGCTGGGATCGATCGATCCATTGAATGCATTGAGGATCGGCTTTTCAGATCTCGACGGCCTTTCGAGCCTTTTGGATGGCTCGGAGGAAAGCGGCTACATCTTCCCAGTCACGGTGCCGGATGTCGGAACCGTCGACGAGGGTGCCCTCGGATTCGGGCGCTCACTCCTCCAGTGGCTAGGCCTGGAGGGCAGCAACCAAGGAGCCGGAACCGGGATCAGCGTCGCCGTGCTAGACACCGGAATTGGCGAAAGCTCCGTCTTTTCCGGGAGTATCCGACGGATCAATCTGGTCGACCTGCCTGCCAATATGGCCGATTTGAACGGTCACGGCACGGCCGTTGGCTCGCTCATCGCCAGCGAACTCGGCCTCGCCCCCGGGGCATCTTTGCTTTCGATCCGCGTCGCCAATGACAATGGCACTTCCGACAGCTTCACCCTCGCCCAAGGCGTGATTGCCGCTGCCGACGCTGGCGTGAACATCATCAACATCTCGATGGGCTCCTCGGGCGACAGCTCGATCCTCCGCTCGGCGATCGAATACGCGCAAGCGACCGGCGCGATCGTCGTCGCCTCCGCCGGAAATGACGGTGCCAACTACGTTTCCTATCCGGCTGCCTACAACGGCGTGGTTTCCGTCGGAGCGGTCGACGCCAATGGCAGCCACCTCAATTTCTCAAATTCCGGCGACGTCACGATCAGCGCTCCCGGCCTCAGTGTGTTTGCGGCCTCTCCCGGCGATCAAGGCGTGCTCTTCACAGGAACCTCCTCAAGTGCCCCGATCGTGAGCTCGGCCATCGCCTACGTCATGCAGACTCAAAACGTCAGCGCCCAGCAGGCGATCAACATGCTGGTGCAGTATTCAAACGATGCCGGTGCCCCCGGAACCGATCCGGCCCTCGGCGCGGGCTACCTCGATATCGGACGGATCAATCGCCTAGGCGACCCAACTGCCACCGATGCCGCCATCGCGTCAAACTACGTGACCGAAGGAACCAACGGCAGCGTCCTCCAAGTCACCGTGCAAAATCGTGGCAACACCACCTTGGTCAACGCCCCCGTGCAAGTCACCACGCCTTCAGGGCTCGTTACTTTGAATGTCGCCACGCTCCCCGCGGGCAAAAGCCAGACTTTCGAGCTCCCACTGGTCACGGCCACCGTTCAGCAGGGCCAGGAAATCCGGATCGACTCGAGCGTGTCGCTTTCGAGTGGCGGGACGGACCTGAATCCTTCAAACAACCGGCGGGTCGATGTCTACACCCCCGCTGATGCTCCTTAAACTCCTCCTATTTCTGAGCCTGATCACTGCCACCGCCGCGGATGATCGCTGGGCTCCGAACGCGGTCGCCGGCCCCGTCAATCAGCTCGTCGTCGCAGGAAATGCCTGCGGACCCGCCGCCCTGCTGACCTCGCTTCAATGCGGCGATGAAAGCTGGCAGGCGGTTTCGAACATCATTCCCGGCAGATCTGACAAATCGAAGCTCCTCTACATCATCAAGGCGCACGGCCTACAGGAATCTGCCTCGCTAAAAGGCCGCAAGCGCTGGACCCGCCATGGGATCAATGCCGATGACCTCGTGCAGATCGCCGGTGAGCTTGCCGCGATGAAAGGACTCCCCTCGCCTCGCTCCGAGCAACTCTTCCGAACAGGCCGTGAGACTCCCACCAAACTCATCGACCGCACCCACGCTCGACTCCGCGATTCCTTGAAGCGCGGCTTCCCTCCAGTGCTCAGCCTCAAACGCTACGTCTTTCGCCAAGGACAATGGCAGTCGATCCACGGCCACTTCGTCACCATCATCCGCGTCCCTGAAAAGATCGACCGCAAGGCCCGCTCTTTCACCTTCACCTACTTCGATCCCTGGCAGGGAAAGAAGCACGAAGGCACCTTCCGCGTCCCCACCGAGCCACTCATTAGCGTCGATGGCCAAAGCAGCTCCTGCCTGGAAGCCGTCGTTCCCTCCGCCGATGTCGGTCGCAAGCTCGTCAAAAGCGGCGAAAAAACCTTTATCGTGCCCGTCGGAGTGATGGGTCGCTGGTAACATGTTAGGCTACATCCACATCCCCTTCTGCCACCGGGTCTGCCCCTACTGCTCGTTCTACAAGCACACGCCCGGAAACACGCCGATTGGACGCTTTATCGACAGCCTTCTAACAGAAGCGCAAAATCGCCTCGCCGAGTCACCCCGCTCGCTCTACTTCGGCGGCGGCACACCTTCAATGCTCTCCCCCGCCCACCTGCGGAAAATGCTCGGTGGCCTCGCCCGCCTGATCGACTTCGACACACTCGAAGACCTCACCCTCGAAGCCAACCCCGCGACCTTCGATCTCGCCAAAGCCGCGCTCTTCCGCGAGCTCGGCATCCAGCGTGTTTCCCTCGGCATCCAGTCCTTCACCCCCCACGTCCTCGCAACCCTCGGTCGCGAGCACTCCCCCGAAGAAGCCGCGGAATCCGTCCGCACTCTGCGCGCCGCCGGCATGCCCTCCGTGAACATCGACCTGATGTTCTCGATCCCCGGCCTCACTCTAATAGACTGGCGCCACACCCTCGAAACCGCCATCGCCCTCGAGCCCGATCACATCTCCGCCTACAACCTCACCTACGAGGAAGATACCGCGTTTTTCGACAGCCTGAAACGCGGCGATCTCGATGCCGATGAAGACCGCGACGCCGAGCAATTCATGCTCGCCGACGAGCTTCTAACAGCCGCCGGCTACGAGCACTATGAAACCTCGAACTACGCCCGCCCCGGCCACCGATCCACCCACAACCGTGGCTACTGGAAAGGCGAAGACTACCTCGGCCTCGGGCCCTCCGCCGTTTCGACCATCGACGCCATCCGCAGCACCAACGTCGCGGACACTGACCGCTACATCCGGATGATCGGCCAAGTCGGCCACGCCACCACCGAGACCGAGTCCCTCACCCCCGAGCAGCTCCGCCTCGAACGCATCGCCCTGCTCCTCCGCACCACCGAAGGCGTCCCGCTCAGCCTCCTCAACGAAGCCGATCTCCCCCGCCTCATCGAGGCTGGCCTCGCCATCATCACGACCGACCGTCTGGCCCTCACCCGCCAAGGCTCCGCCCTCGTCGACCCCATCGCTGCCGAGCTCGCTTAGTTTTGAGTCGAAATGGTCCGCCCGCCCGAGCGCGATCCGTCTCACGAGACGAGGGCGTCGCACCTTCAAAAAACGGCGCACCCCTTACGAGGTGCGCCGTTGAAAATCAATTGATCGATCGAGTGCTTACTTACCCCACCGATCAAGCAGGGTCTTCGCCATGTCACTCGGCGTCTCCGCCACCGCGATCCCGCACTCGGCAAGAATCCGTTTCTTGGCTTCTGCGGTGTCATCTTCGCCACCGACGATCGCGCCGGCATGACCCATGCGGCGTCCCGGAGGAGCGGTCGCACCAGCGATGAATCCAGCGATTGGCTTCTTGCAGTGATCCTTCGCCCAACGCGCGGCTTCGGCTTCCGCATCACCACCAATCTCACCGATCATAATGATCGCTTCGGTTTCAGGATCGCCGTTGAACATCTTCAGCACATCAATGTGGCTGGTGCCGTTGATCGGGTCACCACCAATGCCGACGCAGGTGCTTTGACCATAGCCGAGCTCGGTCAACTGAAACACGGCCTCGTAGGTTAGAGTACCGGAGCGCGAAACCACGCCGACATTGCCACGCTTGTGAATGTATCCCGGGGCGATGCCAATCCGGCAACCACCGTGGCTCTTGTCGCCATGACCGGGAGTTACGACACCCGGGCAGTTCGGTCCGATGAGACGGCTCTTCGAACCCTTGAGGGCCGACTTTACCCGCATCATGTCCATGACAGGAATGCCTTCAGTGATCGCAACGATCAGTTCCACACCGGCATCGGCGGCTTCAAGAATCGCATCGGCGGCAAAGGCAGGAGGCACGAAGATCGCCGAAGCGGTCGCGCCGGTTTCGTTCACCGCTTGAGAAACGGTATCAAAAATCGGCACCACGTCTTCGAACTTCTGTCCGCCTTTTCCAGGAGTGACCCCCGCGACCAGCTTCGTGCCGTAGGCAAGCGAAAGCGATGCGTGGCGTGCGCCGAAGCTGCCGGTGATGCCCTGAATCAGGACCTTGGTGTTTTCATCAATGAGAATGGCCATCGTCTTAAGTAGTTAGATTCAGTTTCAGGCGTTTACCGCAGCTACGATTTTTTCCGCACCGTCGGCCATCGTCGTGGCCGCCACGATGTTCAGGCCACTCGCAGCGAGCGTCGCCTTGCCGGCATCGACGTTGTTTCCTTCCAAGCGCACCACCAATGGCAGCGGCAGTCCGGTTTCCTTCGCCGCAGCGATCACGCCTTCGGCGATCACGTTGCAGTCCATGATCCCGCCGAAAATGTTGATCAGGATGCCTTTCACCGCTGGATCACCGAGGATGATCTTGAAAGCCGCCGAGACCTGCTCTTTCGAAGCGCCGCCCCCCACATCGAGAAAGTTCGCCGGCTCGCCGCCGTAGTGCTTGATGATGTCCATCGTCGCCATCGCCAGACCGGCACCATTGACGAGACAGGCAATGCTGCCCTCCAGACCAATGTAGTTCAGGTCAAACTCGGAAGCAGCCACTTCACGAGGATCCTCTTCTTCCTTATCGCGCATCGCGACGATTTCCGGGTGACGATAAAGTGCGTTGTCGTCGAAGCCAAACTTCGCGTCGAGCGCCAGCACACGTCCATCCGGCGTGGTGACCAGCGGGTTGATCTCAAGCATCGAGCAGTCGCACTTGATGAAGAGCGAGTAGAGATTTTTGAGCAGCTTGGCGAACTGCTTCGCGATGTCGCCGGACAAACCAAGCCCCGCCGCCAGCTTACGAATTTCGTAGCCTTGAAGACCAAGCAGCGGATGCACGAACTGGCGCATGATCTTCTCAGGCGAATCGTGAGCCACATCTTCGATGCTCATGCCACCTTCGGTCGAAGCGACGATCACCGGCTGGGAAGTCGCGCGATCGAGAAGGATCGCGAGGTAGTATTCGTGTTCGATGTCGACCGCCTCCGCGATCATCACCTTGCGCACCACACGACCCGCCTCACCGGTCTGGACCGTGACGAGGGTCTCATTAAGCATCTTGCCTGCGAACTCGGCGGCCTGCTCAGGCGAATCGATGAGGTGAACTCCGCCTTTGAAACCATTTTTGAAATGCCCCTTACCACGACCACCGGCGTGGACCTGAGCCTTGATCACCAGCTTGGCACCGGCGAATTCTTTGGCCGCAGCGGCCGCCTCTTCGGGCGAAGAAGCCACCTTTCCTTGAGGGCTCGGCACCCCGTATTGATCGAAAAGCTCTTTGGCTTGGTACTCGTGGATGTTCATGTCGCTGAAAAATTACGTGCGAAGCTGTTCTCCCCCTTCCCCCCGGTCAAGGAAAAGGCCGACTTGAGGAGTCATCCGCCCAATTTGGACTCATTCGCCCCTTCAGCCACCGGCAGCCAATGGGTCCTTGCCTGCCAAACGCCTCGCCAATCCATCGGAAAATTCAGCACCGTCGACGGTGGCACCCTCGAATCCGCCAAAGAAAAAAATCGACTCCAAGAAAATCAGCGAATCCGTCAAACAGAAGGGTTCTCCGGAGACTCCCTGACCACCTCTACGAGCCCACCCGGCTCTTCACCTCACCATCCCGGAACTTCGTCACCATCTCCTCCCCCTTCGCGACATCCTTCACGGACCTCACGATCTTCCCATCAGCAGTCGTCGCGATGGAGAAGCCCCGCTCAAATGCCGACTCCGGCCCGAGCGCCCGCAGCATTCCCGCCAAGCGCTTCACCCTCTCCTTCCGATCGTGAAACTCATGCGTGGCCACCCGCCCGAGTTGGGCTCGCAACCGCTGAATCATCTCCAGCCTCAACTCGATCTGCCGTTCCGGCCGCTGCGCATCCAGTGATCGCTTCAGCGACTTCACCTGCGACACCCGATCCCGCCAATCCGCCTGTAGTGCTGCAACCATTCGCGACCTCAACTGGTCCACCCGCATCGCCGGCTCCCGCAACAATCGCTCGCCGCCCTTCGACAGCACCCCGCGCCGCGCATTTTCTAACAATAGTCCCAAGCGTTCAATGCGTTCGCCCACCCGGCGCGACAAACGTCGATTCAGGATCGAAAGCCGCATCTTCAACTCTTCTCCATCCGGCACCGCCAACTCCGCCGCCGCACTCGGCGTCGGAGCCCGCAAGTCCGACACGAAATCCGCGATCGTAAAATCAATCTCATGCCCCACCGCCGAGATCACCGGGATCGGACAATCCGCAATCGCCCGCGCTACGATCTCTTCATTGAAGTTCCACAAATCCTCCAGCGACCCTCCTCCCCGCCCAACAATCATCACATCGCACTTCGGCGTCTCCCCTTCCGCCGCCCCCATCTGCCGAATCGCCGCCGCGATTTCCCGCTCCGCCCCTTGCCCCTGCACCCGCACTGGCAACAAGACCGGCTGCACCCATGGCGCACGCCGCTCCAGCACGTTGAGGATATCCTGAATCGCCGCGCCCGTCCCCGATGTGATGATGCCCACCACTTTCGGAAAAACCGGGATCGCCTTCTTCCGGCTCGCCGCAAATAGCCCCTCCGCCTCCAGCTTCTTCTTTAGCGCCTCGAACTTCGCCTGCAAGTCGCCGACACCAGACCGCTCGACCTTTGAAACGATGATCTGCAACTGCCCCCGCGCCTCGTAAACACTCGGCTCCGCAAACACCCGCACCTTTGCCCCATCTTCCAAATCCGCCGATCCCTTCTTCGAGCGTGCCCCAAACATCGCACAGGAAATCTGCGCTCGCTCGTCCTTTAGCGAAAAATACCAGTGTCCACTCGCCTGCTTGCGCAAATTCGACACCTCACCCTCGACCCACTGTTCCCCCAGCTCGATCTCCAGCAGATTCTTCATCCGCCGCACCAACTGCGTCACGCTCAGCGCCTTGGGTCCAGCAGGCTTATTCGAAGAAAATAGATCCACACCCAGGATCATGCCGAGCGCCCTCCGCCAACTCAACGCGAATCCTTGGGTGCCATTTAAAATGGTGGGAATCTCCGTTTACCGGTGACCCGGCGCGAACAAGGATCATGGGGGAGCTCACTCTACGCTAGGCCGGTCTGCTTCAAATTGCGCATTCACCGCGTTCCCCCTCACGGGGTGAGCAGATCCACCATGTTGTCGCCCATCTTTTTGCCGACGAGGAAGTAGCTCTCGGCACTGTGGTTCCAGTGATGGCCCTGGGTGCTTGGTGCAACCGCTTTGTCGCGCCAGTAGGGGCGGGTGTCATCCGAGAGCACGTTCGCCGGTTGAGCCACGCCAGCCGCCCAGAGTTGGGCTTTCTCCACAGGGCTGTAGCCCGTGTAAGGAGGGGCTTCGACGGGACCTACGCCGCCCATCCCGGTGGTGGCGATGACGAAGGGCAGGCCGGGTTTGCCGAACTCCGCCCTGACGTCGTGAATCAGATCGGGAAGGTTGTCCTTGTATTCGGCACCATACGCAGCGGTAACCCGGTCGTTGTATCCTTGGTGCCAGCCGAAACCGACGATTTGATAGCCTCTGCCGGACCACTCGGGAAACTCGCTACCAAGATTGCTGAGCACCTCGCGGATGTTGGCGAAGGCTTCCAAATACGATGCGCCAACCACACCACCGCGTGCCGCGACCGCGCTTGGGGGGCGGAAATCCCCGGCCAGGCTGTGACCACCCCATGCGGTCTTGATGATCAGCACATCCTCGTTCGCGCCAGTGTAATAATCACCGAGTACCTGACCAAATGCATATTCCGGTCCGAACCAGGTGGTACCGCCACCTTGGAATCGAGGTGTGGGCCCCAGATCACCTTTGAGTATTTCTCCTCCGAGGATTCCTGACGCACCATTGTGCCACCAGACCTTGACGTCGCTGCGGCTTTTCCAGGCGCTGTCCAGATTGCCGGAATCGGACAGCAAGGCGGTGAAATCGTATTCGGGGTAAGAGGCGTTGTTTTTCACCAGGTAACGCAAACAGCCAATGCCGCCGGGGATCTCCTTGGGCTCCGTGCCTCCTTCCGTCCAAAGCGGATTGCCCCCATCCTCGGTCTTGCCGTAGCCGACCATGTTCGACTGGCCGGCCAGGATGAAGACCTTGATGCCGGTCGGGTCGTCGTCCCAAGTCTGGAACAGTCCCCTTCCGCTACCGCCCATTGGCTGACCGCTACTGCCGGTCAGGTTGCTCATGACCACGTTGTAGGCGCTGTCGATGCCAAGGGCCGAACCAAGGGTCAGGGTGACGGTCTTGCCGCCACCGCTGAGCGACGCGCCGGACACCGCGATCGAGCTACCGCCGTCAAGTTCCACCGTGTAGTTGGCCGTGTCGGTGGCGGAGGTCTCGTTCATTTCCTCACTGAAATTCAGCGTGATGGTGGTTCCGCTGCCCCACAAGCTACTGAGTTCAGGTGCCGGAGGCGGTGGACCGAGGTCTTCGGCGCTGATCTGAACGAACAGCTTGGGTTCGGTGAGGAGGGACGGATCAACGGTCACCCCGACAACCTCGACGTCATTCGTCGGAGTCCCGGGTGCCTGGGAAGCACTACCGACCGTGTCCTCGAACCACCGCTGCAAGTCGGTCGAGTACCACACCTTGTAGCTCAGGCCTGTGAGCGACTGGGTGCGGCGGGTGTAGCTGAATCCTCCCGTAGCGGCATCGAAGGGTATCACGTAGGGGTTGGCAGAGGCACTGTTTTGAGGGTTCAGGCCGAAGATCCGCTCGACGTCATTGGTCAGGCTGTCGCCGTCGTCATCATCACCCATCGCACCAAGCCCGGGATAGTTCCCAGCCCAAGTCTCATAGTCCGGATCGGTAGTGCCGCCAGCAAAGGTATTGGCGAAAGTGCTGCCGATGCGGATTTCGTCGAGGGCGTTGAAACCGCGCTGCTGGGTGTAGCTGAGCGTATCAAGCGCTGATTCGTCGATGCCGGCCAGATAGGTCGCGCTGACATAGCTCGGACTACTGTAGAATGCCGCTTCGCTGAGGGAGTCGCTTTCCTTGAAGAAAGCCGCCTCGACCCGGTCCGACGCGCCGAAAGTGAACTTCATCACCACCAGCAGGTCTTCGGTCGTCGAGAGAGCCTGAGTTCCTGGGGTCTGAGCGAATGCGCCCGTGTAACCCGTGCCCAAGACGTGATCGTTCACGATCGTGGCGTTGATCCTGTTGTTCCAAGTGGCGGTGGCCTGATTCCAGTTGGTCACACCGATGAAATCCATGCCGGAGGTGTTGAGTCTGCGGCCACGGTCGATCACCGAGCCCCCCAAAGAACTGAGCCCGATGTTCAGGCCGGCACTGCCGTTGGTGTCCTCGTAGTGAAACACCACTCCCATCCACAAAACGTTGTCGGCACCTGCCAAGGTTCCGGCATCGCTAGCCAAGATCCGAGCGGCCGTTGAGCCGGGGTTGGCCGTATCTACCGAGGCGATGTATCGCGGCGGCGAGGACATCGTCACTCCGCTGACCACGTTGTCCCATGTCGCGAGAGTACCGCCGTTCTCGTCGTAAACCTGGCAGACGAAGGACGCCTCCGGAGATAGCCAGCCCCCGGAGAAGCCGGTTCCGCCGTTGTTGCCGGTCAGAACGCCCAAGGGATAGTCAAATCCCTCATAGGCCAGCAGCGCCGACGCGTCCGGGGTGACGAAATCCACACTGACGGCGGCGCTCGTGAGCGTCACGCTGTCGGTATCACAGGTGGCCGTGAACTCCACGGTGCCGGAGGTGGGCGAGGTGATCGTGAAGGTTGCCACGCCGTTGGCATCGGTCGTGTCGGTGCCGGTCGCGGCTGGATTGATGCTGGGCGCGCCGGGCCCGGCAGTTTTTGCGAGGGAAACCAGCTTGCCGGGAAGCGGTTGACCTCCGGAGTTCTTCAAGGTGATGGTAATGATGGACTGCGTGGTGCCATCGGCGGCCACGATGGCGGGGGCAGCCGTCACCGTGGAGTTGCCGGCATCGGTGATCGGCAACGTGAACGCCACACTAGCGGTCGCGGTGATCGGCACCGAATCCCCGGTCGCGGAGAAAACCTCCGTCTCGACGATGCTGGACTTGACCGTGAAAGTCGCCTGCCCGCTGCTATTGGTCATGTCGCTTCCGGCCCCGGAGGGCGCAATAGTGGCATTGCCCGTGTTGCCACTCAGGGAGACCAGCTTACCCGCGATGGGAATGCCATCCGCGTTTTTCAGGGTGACGGTGACGGTGGACATCGATGTGCCATCGGCAGGAACGGCCAACGGCAAGGCCGACACCGTCGAGGTTTCGGCGTTCACCACAGCGGAAGGCGGTGCCACCCCCGCCGCTAGGAGCGCCTTGGTGAAGGTTGCGTCAGCACCCGTGAGGAGCGTTGTGTTCAGGATGGAAGAATCACCTGCAGTAGCAGGCGTTGAGTTGTTAGCAATGCGCTGTCTGAAGGTTTCGAAGCCGGACGAGTTCCATGGTATGCTGGAAACGTCACCGGTGTAACTGGCATTGGCGATCGTTCCACCTCCGTCAGGCCTGGTATAACCATCGGGCAGGCCTGAACCTTCCAGAGTGGCAGTGGTCGGGTTAATCCAGAATGTTGCAATCGTGTCGTTGCCCGTATTGGTTTGCCCGTAGATGACGCTGTTGTTCACGTCATACTGGAATTTCCCAATGATGGTCACGGCTTGACCACCCATGGAAGATCCGAAATCATAATCGTAGAACGCATTGTAGTTTTGCCCATCACCAGACCCAAATGCTAATCCTGAACTAGTGATGCTAATTCCCAGCCTCTCTTGACCAAGGCTGGCACCAAAGTTCAAGTTGATGCTTGCCAATGTATCCGTACCGAAGGTGAAGGTTGTGACAAAAAAAGCTACGGGTTGCGCGGCATTTACCGTAGCGAGATTGTCGTTAAGAGCTTTGATGTTCGTCCTCTGTTCCTCAGTATTGAGATAGTGATTACTGCCACCAAAATTGCTGCCATCGGGAGTAAGGGTGTAGTCGGAGATATCAATCTCCAAGGCTTGGGATGGAATCGCCGCAGCGAAGCAGAGGAGAGCAATGGGTAAACGCAGCTTGGAACTCATGGATTGGGATTGACGCTGGTGCGTCTGGGGTTGAGATGAATCAGGGTGGAGAAAAGTGCGCCGCAAGCCATTTTTGCAAGCGGCAGAGACAGCACAAGCAATCCCATGCCGCCAAACGCGGTGACAGTCTCTTTCAAGCGAGAAAACTGCTGGCCAGATCAATGCCGACGGCGGCGGAGAAGGGCCAAGAAGCCAAGACCACTGAGGAGCGCAGCGGAGGGTTCGGGGACCGTCGCCAACGCTAGAGCACTGGCGAAGGTCGCATCGGTGCCTGTCAGGATCGTGGTGTTGGTGATGGAGGACGCACCAGCAGTTCCAGGCGTAGAATTGTTCGCAATACGCTGCCTGAACGTCTCGAAGCTGGCTGAGTTCCAAGGTCGGCTGGAAACGTCACCGGTGTAGTTGGCGTTTGCAATAGTTCCGCCTCCGTCTGGCCTTACATAGCCGTCTGGAATGCCTGAACCTTCAAGAGTGGCAGTGGTCGGGTTAATCCAGAATGTGGCAATCGTGTCGTTGCCCGCATTGGTTTGCCCGTAAG
>Ga0100401_1003380_pt1 | contig 12136 bp, 9 predicted proteins | sample CryGeymeta201525_FD_80421 | JGI IMG/M metagenome (GOLD analysis project Ga0100401, IMG submission 80421) | Groundwater microbial communities from Crystal Geyser aquifers in Utah, USA - Crystal Geyser metaG 2015-25 | ecosystem: Environmental > Aquatic > Deep subsurface > Groundwater | place: USA...
CGGGACTCGACCGGATGACCCACCGGGCCTGGCGCTGGCGGCGGATTTTGTCGAAGACAACGGTCAACGCTGGCAAGTCCGCCGTACCGGGCGGGAACTGACCTGGCGCTGTGATGGTCGACCTGCCGATGCACCGCCACTGCCTGAGCCCGAAGCACTGAATGCCTACCTGATGCGAATCGAGGATCTGGTCCTGTCCCGGTCCGGCCACGATCGGGCATTGAGCGAACGATTGCGGCGCGAGCTGCACGGCGGCTACGATCTCGAAGTGCTGCGCCAGGCGCCGTTCGCGTTTGGCGAGCGCAAGGGCACGATCGAACGCAACGCGCTCAGCGCGGCCCGGCAGCAGCGTCGTCACATCGAGCGGCACTACGAAGCGCTGGTTCGCGAGGAGCGGGATCTGCCCGATCTGGATGCCCGGATCGAACAATCCCGACTCGCACCCAGCCGGTTGCGCCTGGCCGAGCAGGCGCTGGAGCGCCTGGAACTGGCCGACCGTGCCGATGCGATCGAGGCCCGCCTGCGCCCGTTTCCAGCCGACATGCGGCGCCTGCTCGGCGACGAACCCAGGCGGCTGCAAGAGATTGAAGCCCGTGCCCTCGAGCACCGCCAGCGCCACGCCGACGATGTTGCGACGCTGGAGCAACACCAGGCCGAACTGCAGGCCACCGGCCTGGCCGAACGGCGCCCGTCCGAGGCACTGCTGGAGCAGCTCGATGAACAACTCCTGCGGCTGAAGCAGCGAATCGAGGCCCGTGACCGGGCCGTCAACGAGCAACAGGCTGCTGCACTACGCCAGCGACAGGCCATCAAGGCCCTTGGCACATCGGTGAACGCCACGGCCGTGCCCCGGCTGGATCCGGATTCGGTGGCAGACGCCGAAGCCCTTGCTCGCGAGTTGCAGCAGACCGTGCAGCGCCGCGATCAACTCAACGCAGGGATTCATGGCGTCGAGGCTGCACCCGACCCGGCGCAGATTCGCGAGCTGCAGCGCGGTCTCGATGCGCTTGAAGGCTGGCTGGCCGAGCCGGACGGAGGTCAGACACCGGTCTGGACTGCAGTGCCTATGGCAACCCTGGGCGGTTGCGCGGTGCTGGCTGCCTGGGCAATCCCGATCCATTTCCCGGACTGGCCGGCGCTGCCGGACTGGCTGGTTCCAGCCGGTGGCCTGCTGTCGCTACTGGGGTCGGCATGGCTGTTGCTGGCTCGTCACAGCGGCCAGCGCCGGCGATATCGCGCCGCCTATCTCGAAGGCCCGCTGCCGCTGCCGAACGCATGGTCCCGGAGCGAAGTTGCGGCACTGCTTCGACACCTGGACGACCAGCTGCATCAGCTTCAGGCGCTGCGGCGCCGGGCAGAGCACGCCGAGCAACTTGGCATGCAACTCGAAGTGGTGCAACGGGAACTGGACGCGCTCGAGGCGCACCGTCGTGAACTTTCGGCCCGGATCGGCTTCGATTCTCGGCTCGCCGCAGCCGGTTTCGATCGATTCGTTCGGCTCGCCGAGCAATACCAGCGCGCCGAGCTTGATGTCGGCGAAGCCGAGCGGACCATTGACCAACTCGGTCGCGAGATCGATCAACTGCGCCACGAGATCACCTCGACGCTGAAGGCATGGTCGGACTTCGAGCCGGATTCTGGATCTGTCAAAGCGCTGGCCACGGCGCTGGCCGAGCTGTGCCAACGCTGCCGCACGGCGGCACACACGACTGAACGGATCAACGAACTCCGCGAGCGGATCCGTCGCGGCAACGCCGAACTGAAACTGCTGAACGATCAGCGCCAGGCGCTGCTGGCCGAAGCCGGGATCGAGGCCGACGACGCGATAGAACTGGCGCGGCGAGTCGATCGACTGAGCGACTGGCGGGAACTCCAGGCGGACAAGCAGCAGCTGCAGATCGACAGCGAGCGACTCGACCGGGTGCTGGCCTGCAACTCCGAGTTCGAACAGGCCGTGGCGCGGCGCGATCGCGAAGGACTGCTGCAGCTACAAGCCCTGACCCGGGGTCAGGCCGAACAGCATCAGGAACTGCTTGAGCGCCGTGCCGAATTGCGCGCACGACTGGATGCCGCCGGTGCCGACCACCGCCTGGCGCAGGCGCTTGCCGAGGAGGCCGATGTCCGTGACCGGCTCGCAGACCTGCAGCAACAGGCACTTTCGGCCGAGTGCAGCGGACTGCTGCTCGACGAGATCGAGACCGAATTTCGCCAGCGCCATGAACCACCGCTGCTTCACGCAGCGCGCGAGCGCTTCGCCGCTTTCACTCATCACGCGTGGGACCTCGCTGTCGGTGATGACAACCGATTCCACGCCATCGAAACCGCCAGCGGCGACCCGCATGAGCTCGACGAACTGTCGACCGCGACCCGAATGCAGTTGCTGCTCGCGCTTCGAACCAGCTGGGCCGAGCACCAGGAGCAGGGTCGGATGTCGCTCCCGTTCATGCTCGACGAAGCGCTGACCACCAGCGATCCGGAACGATTCGCCAGCGTCGCGGCGAGTCTGCAGCAACTGGCCAGCGAGCGCGGGCGACAGGTGATCTACCTGGCCGCGGGTGGCCATGAGCCGTGGTTGTGGCAGCAGGCAACCGGCCGGACGCCAAGGCTGATCGATCTGGCCGCGGTTCGGCGCGGGCTCGAGCGTGCCGAGTTTTCGCCCGCACCGGCCAGCGCAACTCCAACCCTGCCTGCGCCTGAAGGGATGAGAGCGAACGACTACGCGCGCAAGATCGAGGTCGGCCGGCTCGATCCCCGACTGGACGCGAGCCAGCAGCACCCGTTCTGGGTGCTCGATGACCGGCTCGAGCTGCTGCACCGACTGCTGACAGCATGGCGAATCAAGCGAATCGGGGCGCTGCGCCGCCTGCTCGAAGGTCCCAGCGCCGCGGTCGCGTTACCGGATGCTGCCGAGCGCGACCGCGTACTGGCACGGATCGAGCTGCTGCAGTGCTGGATCGAGGCCTGGAGAATCGGGCGTGGAGTGCCGGTCGATCGGCAGACACTCGAGCGCGCCGACGGTGTCACTGACACCATGCTGGACGGAGTCAGCGCCGCGGCCATCGAATGTCATGGTGATGCAAGCCAACTACTCGAGGCGCTGGATCAAGGCATCGTACCCGGATTCCGCAAGGCCAAGCTGGAGCAGCTTGAGCAATGGCTCGAGGAACAGGGTCATCTTGACCGCCGTCGACCGCTCGATCCGGAGGCTCGGCGCGAGCGCGTGCTGGAGCACTGTACCGAAGCGCTGGAGATTGCCGCAGCACAGGCGGCGATCGACCTGCTGGAGCACGCCGCAGGCGAGTAGCTCGTAGTGGGGCAACTGAACGGGTCGAGGCCGATCAACCGTCTGAGTCTTCTGCATAAACAGGGACCGCAATCGTCCCGCGCATCACTGGCACCGCCTGGCCCGCGACCGACAGCGACACGAAACGACCTGAGGCGAGTTCGACCCGAACCTCGATCCGCGACGGCCGGCCCATCGCCTGACCCTGCAGCACCTCGATCCGGTGCGCACCATCGATCAGCGCATCCTGCAACAACAGGTGCGCCGGCAAGGCAGCAGCGGCCGAGCCGGTCGCCGGGTCTTCGGGTACCCCGAGGTGCGGCGCGAACATCCGGGCCCGGATCCGATGCTCCCGGCCCTCACTCTCGATCGCGTACAGCAGCAGACCGCAGGCTTGATCCAGCGCCAGCGCTTCGAAGGCGGCAACATTCAGCTTGGCTGCCGCCAGCGCCGGATTCGAGGCGCGGGCAAGAATGAAATCGATGCCCGCCCCTGCGCGACACGGTGCGGATGAACCACCCTCGATGCAGTCCGGGTCCAGCCCGACTGCGGCGGCAAGCGCTGCCGCATCCGGACCCGGACCGGAAATCCGCGGCAGGTTCGGGTTGGCGAACTGCGCGCTCCAGATCGAATCCTGACGATGAATCTCGACCGAGAAACTTCCTGCGCCCAGCTCCAGGCGCATCGCTCCGGTGCGGCCCCGACGCTGTGCCAGCGCACAGGCCGCCCCGACCGTCGGGTGACCGGCAAACGGCAACTCGCCGGCCGGCGTGAAGATGCGCAATCGCGCATCGTGGCCTGCAGCGGTCGGTGATTGAATGAAGACGGTCTCTGAATAGTCGAACTCGCGGGTCACGGCCAGCATTCGCGACGGCTCCAGCCGATCGGCATCGAACAGCAGCGCCAGCGGGTTGCCGGTAAAGCGCGTATCGGTAAACACATCCCAGGTTTCGAACTCGAACTCGGTACGCATCGGCATTCCCTCGGAACATCGGATCGGAAAGCGCAAGTCGGCCACGGTCGCTTCGGGATTTTCACCAGCTGGTGTATTCTCTGGCTGCATCCACCAAGGAGTTCAAGATGAAAACCGTTTCCATGGCATTCGCCATCAGCCTGCTGGCGCTATCTTCCTGTCTGCATGCCGCCTCCGTCGGCGAAGCCGCACCCGTGTTCCAGCTGCAGGACCAGTACGGTGAAACGCATGGGCTGGAAGACTTCCGCGGCAAATGGCTTGTTGTGTTTTTCTACCCGAGGGCCGACACGCCCGGCTGCACCACCGAAGCCTGCAATTTCCGCGACAACATCTACGCGATTCGCGGTGCCGGCGCCGAAGTCGTCGGAATCAGCGTCGATGCGGTCGATGACCAGCGCAAGTTCTCGGACAAATACAAGCTGCCGTTCACGTTGCTGTCGGATCACGACGGCGCCATCTGCGATGCCTACGGTGTGCTGCGCAGCCTTGGCGCGACCGGAATTGCCCGGCGCGAATCGTTCCTGATCGGTCCGGACGGGGTGATCGTCAGGCATTACGACCGGGTCGATCCCGAGACCCACACTCAGCAAGTGATTACCGATCTGAAGCAGCTCTCGGACCGCGCAGGCTGAGCATTTCGTCCGCGACTCGCCAATGGGCCGCGCCGCTATCCAGACAAGCTCTGATTGAATCGCCACGGACGCCGCGGGGATTCAATCATCGGTCGCCCAGACGCCAGGCGGACAGCCACTCGATGCCGAGCCGGCGCATACCCAGATCCTGCTCCAGCCGTCGGGCCAGGTCGGGCAGATGTCCGGCGCCATAGAAGATCGCCAGGCGACCGTGGCCAGAGGCAAGTTCGCGTTCCAGCACCGCAATCGCGCGTGCGTTGCGAACTTCGATCAGGGTTGAACCGTCATCGCCTGAAATCAGCTCGAGCATACCGGCCTGGTCGGCCAGTTGCGTTGCCAGCAGCCGACGCAGCGCAAGACGTCGATCCTCGGCCAGCAGAACCTTCAGCAGATCGGCCTCGGCCGCGCCGGGCTTGCCCTGATGCGCCATGCCCAGCGCCCAGGCCCTCAGCATCATCTGCAACCAGGATTCGTTGCGATCGCGCATGCTGTCGCTGAACTCGTTGGCGTCCAGATCGGCGTGGACGAAATGCGGCACCGAGTAATCAATCTCGTCGAGCTGGAAGCTCAAGCCCAGCGCATCCTTCATTCCGCCCTGCAACAGACCGATCAGGGAAGGCGCTCCAGGCCGTGGCGCGCCCAGCGAGTCGGGGTCACCAACCAGCTCGAACAGCACCCGGTCATACCCGGCGAGGCGCTGATTCAAGGTCCGGAAGTATTCCGGCTCGCCGACATGAACGGCGCCAATCAGGTCCACCCGAGAGCCATCGCGGCCGGCAAACTGCAGGATTGCCACCTCCAGCGCCGTCGGCACGCCGCCATCGTCTCGAGCGATGCGGATGACCTCTTCGTCGGCAGCAGCCAGGGCCGCACCAGCGCACAGCAGAAACAACAGCAACCGCCCCGCCATCCGGCCCGGGCGGCGAGCGGCACTGCTATCATCGAGTGCAAACGAATCAGGAACTCTGGGGTCAGTCATGTGTGGAATTGTAGCCGGGGTCGCCCAGCGTGATGTCGTGCCGATCCTGATTGCCGGTCTGCGCCGACTCGAGTACCGTGGCTACGATTCGGCCGGGCTGGCTGTAATCGACGATCAGGGCAAGCTGCTGCGCCAGCGTGCGGTCGGCAAGGTCGCGATGCTGGCCGAATCACTCGGCGAGCAGCATCGCGGGCCGATCGGGATCGCACACACCCGCTGGGCCACGCACGGCCGCCCCAGCGCGACCAATGCACACCCACACCTTTCCAATATCCGGATCGCCGTGGTCCACAACGGCATCATCGAGAATTACGAAGCCCTGCGCGAGGAACTTCGCCGCGACCGCTATGCATTCGAATCCGAAACCGACACCGAGATCATCGGCCACCTGATTCATCGCGAGTGCGCCCGGCACGCGACCTTCATCGAAGCGCTGCGCGCCGCACTGGCCCGGCTGCAGGGCAGCTTCGCCCTGGCGATCCTGGATGCCGAGCGACCGGATCGGCTCTGGGGCGTGCGTTCGGGCAGTCCTCTGGTCGTCGGCGTCGGTGTTGGCGAGCATTTTCTGGCCTCGGACGCAGCTGCGCTGGTGCCGCTGACCCAGCAGATGATCTACCTCGAGGAAGGCGACCTGGTCGAGATCAGCCGTGATTCGGTGCAAGTCTTCGACGCTGCCGGCCAGCCGGCCAGCCGCGCGGTCCGGATTTCCTCGATTCCGGCCGACAGCGCCGACAAGGGCGCCTACCGTCACTTCATGCTCAAGGAAATCCACGAGCAGCCCGGCGCGATCACCGCCACGCTCGACGGCTACCTGGAAGGCGGCCAAATTCTGCCGGCTCTGGATCGCGACCTGTTACGCAACACCCGGGCGATCCATATCCTGGCTTGCGGCACCAGTTACCACGCCGGCATGGTGGCGCGTTACTGGATCGAGGCCCTGGCCGGGATTCCGGTGATGGTCGAGGTTGCCAGCGAGTACCGTTACCGGACCCCGGCAGTGCCCGATGGCACGCTGATGCTGGCCATCTCGCAGTCCGGCGAGACCGCCGATACGCTGGCGGCTCTCGAGCTGGCCAAAGAGCGGCACTACCTGGGACGTCTCGGAATCTGCAACGTGCCGGAAAGTGCGCTGACCCAAATCTGCGACCACAGCCTGATGACCCGCGCCGGACTGGAAATTGGCGTCGCCTCGACCAAGGCCTTCACCACCCAGTTGACCGTTCTTCTGCTGCTGAGCGCGGCGCTGGCGCGCGAACACGGAGCCGAGCCGGCCCGACTGCGCGAAATCACCGCGGCACTCGGTCAGGTCGCGCAGCAGGCACGCGAAGTGCTGGCGCTGGACCGGAAAGTCGAGGCACTGGCCACGCGAATTGCCGACAAGGCGCACGCGCTGTTCCTCGGCCGTGGCGCGGAGTTTCCGATCGCGCTGGAAGGTGCATTGAAGCTCAAGGAAGTGTCCTACATTCATGCCGAGGGCTATGCCGCTGGCGAGCTCAAGCATGGTCCGCTGGCGCTGGTCGACGAAGATCTGCCGGTGATCGTATCGGCCTCCAGCAACCACCTGCTCGAAAAGCTGCGCTCGAACCTGCATGAGGTCCGCGCACGTGGCGGCCAGGTGATCGTGTTTGGCGACCGCAACGTCACGCTTGAAAGCAGTGATGGGGTCGAGGTACTCCAGCTGCCGATTGCACACAGTATCGCCTCGCCGATCCTGCAGGTGCTGCCGCTGCAACTGCTGGCCTACTACGTCGGCGTGCTGCGCGGCACCGATGTCGACCAGCCTCGCAACCTGGCCAAATCGGTCACCGTGGAGTAGTCAACCCGGCTGGTTTACCACCTGGCCTGCTGCCCGAAGGGATCTTGATGCGCAACAATGGCACGCAACTCGGAGACCAAACCCGGACCACGGTCCGGGCTCGCGAAGCGGAGCCAGCGGCGGACCTGCGCCGCCGATGGCGATCATCAAGTCCCGAAGGGATCTTGATGCGGAACAATGGCACGCAACTCGGAGGCGAAACCCGGACCCGCGGTCCGGGCTCGCGAAGCGGAGCCATCGGCGGACCTGCGCCGCCGATGGCGATCATCAAGTCCCGAAGGGATCTTGATGCATAACAAAGAAAAAATGCGCACCCGAACGGGAGAGAACGGGTGCGCCGTGTTCCTGGTGCCTGCAGTCAGGACGCAGACCGGTGGTACGAAAACCCCTTACCGCACCACCATCAGGATCCCCTTCCCCGGGAATTCAGTTGGCGAGACGGACCGGCTCGATCAGGAAGTCATCACTTTCGGCCAACTCGTAACCGGTATCGTCGGTCTCGAGATTGACCAGCCAGTCAAGAATGGCTTCTTCAGCGATCATGGCGTCAAAATTGGCGGATTCAAAGCTGCTGAGTTCCATGTCGTTCTCCTCGAAAGTCGTGGTGCTGGAATCGAACATTTCGCGTCTTCCTTGCGATCATTCGGGTCTACACTGAGGAAGATGCAAAGGGCGTGCCAAAGCGAGGGCAAACGAAGAAAAAACCTTCACCAGCATGATTTTTCCCGATCTCGACACCCTGATCCAGCGCAGCAAGTGACAATATTGGGCAGATAAAGCGCCGGATTCGTCACATTTCCGGGCCCGATTTCACCCGTCTTCGCCGAAACAAGCAGCCCCCCGATGCCCCTGAGCCACCGCGTCGCCCTGATCCTGATCTGCCTGGTCTGGGCCGGAAACTTCATTGCCTCGGCGATTGCCGTCGATCACCTGCCGCCAATCAGCGTCACGGCGCTGCGGTTCGCGCTCGTGCTGCTGCTGCTGTTTCCGTTCCTGCGGCGACCGGAGCCGGGCCAATGGTTCAACCTGCTGGCCGCCTGCTGGTGCATGGGAGCGATTCACTTCGCATTGGTGTTCAGCGCGCTTGCGCGATCCAGCGACGTTTCTTCGATTGCGATCCTGATGCAGGTCTACGTGCCGCTCACGACACTGATGGCGGTGCTGATCCTGGGCGAGCGGATCGGCTGGCGCACCACCAGCGGCATTGCGCTGGCCTTCGGCGGAGTCCTGGTCGTCGGCCTGGATCCGCTGGTTCTGGCACAGCTCGAGGTATTGGTCCTGGTGCTGGTCTCTGCGTTCTTCCTTGCGCTTGGAACGATCTTCATGCGTCGCGTTCGCGGCATTGGGGTATTCAGCTTCCAGGCCTGGAACGCGCTGCTGTCGCTGCTGCCATTGGCGATCCTCGCTCTGCTGCTGGAGGAACCGTGGACGGCCTTCGCCGCGGCCGGACTGCAATCGCCGGCCTGGGCCGCGGTGGCCTATTCGGCGATTGGCGCATCGATCGTCGGCCACGGCACCTTCTATTGGCTGATCCAGCGCCACGAGGTCAATTCGGTCACGCCGACCCTGCTGCTGGTGCCGGTACTGGCGGTCGCGCTTGGCGTGCTGCTGCACGGCGACCAGCCCGGGCCACGCCTGCTGACGGGCGGCGCAATGGTAATTGGGGGTGTGCTCTGGGTCACGTTGCGGGCGCGCTACCGGCGCCGGTCGGTAGCGGTGGTCGAACCTTGAACCGGCGCTGAATGCTCGGTTCAGAAGCGGTTCAAGCAAGGTCTTGCAGACTGGTCTCGCACATCAACAACACGGAGCAGACCATGAAAACCATCGCCATGACCATCCCGCTTGCAGCCTCCCTTCTACTCGGCAGCGCCGCCGTGGCCAGTTCGCCGCGTGTCGAACTGCTGGCGGGTGTTTCACGCAGCGAAACCGTGATCGAAGTTCGCCACGATCAGGGCTCACACAACGAGAGGCACATTGACGGTCGACATGGCAGTCGTCACGACAATCGGCACGACAATCGGCACGACAATCGTCGGGGCAGTCGTCATGACAATCGCTATGACAATCGCCCCGGGTATGGCTACGACAATCGCGGTCGCAACGGCGACTACCAGTACCGCCAGGCGCGGCGCTATGCGGCCGAGGCAGTCGATCAGGCGCGTGAAGCGCGTCAGCTCGGGTTCTACCCCGATCACCCGCGCTGGTCACTGAACTTCGAGCGCCACTTCAACTGGGCACTGGGCGCCTCGGAGAGGGCTTTGCAGCGAGAACACTATCGTCGAACCGCGCAGCTGCGGAAATGGCGCCACCAGGCCGCGTATTACGAGCACAACCGCTACGGCTATCGTCAGCCCTATTGAAAGAGCGGTCGTCGCGGGCGGGTCACCCGCCCGCGACATTGTGGTCGTCTTCCGCCTGCAGCCAGAACTCCAGCAGTTTTTCAAGTTCACCCTCGCCCAGTCCGCTGGTGGCCGAGAAAGCCTGCACGCTGGCAACGCCGCCAAGCGCATCCTTGACCCGCCGCAATGCCTCGACCCGCTTGCCGTGACCCAGCTTGTCGGCCTTGGTCAACACCACGTGCAGCGGCAAGCCGCGGTCCAGCGCGAACTGCGCCAGTTGGAGATCCATGTCCTTGAGTGGGTGGCGAATGTCCATCACGACCACCAGCCCGGCCAGCGCCGCGCGTTTTTCCAGGTAACGCTGGACCACGCCCTGCCAGTGTCGCTTGAGCTCAGCGCCGACCGCGGCATAGCCGTATCCCGGCAGATCGACCAGGAAACGTTCGGGGTCGAGCTGGAAGAACACCAGTTGCTGCGTTCGGCCCGGCGTTCGACTGGTACGGGCCAGCGCCTTGCGCCGGCACATGCGGTTGATCAGGCTCGACTTTCCGGCATTGGAGCGGCCGGCAATGGCAACTTCAATGCCCTCATCCGGCGGAAGTTGCGACAGGTTATGGACGCTGATCAGATATTCTGCCTGTTCAAGAATGCGCCGGATCTGCTTCATGGGCTGTATTGTCAGTAGTGTTCGGGCGATAATAACGGTTTATCCGGAGCCGACACCCCGGCCCGATAGCCTTTGACATCAAAACTGGAGCGAACAGCATGCTTCGTATCACTCTCGCGCTCGTGATCCTGGGGATCATGGTGTCCAATTCCGTGATTGCCGCGGGCGACCCCGCTGCCGGTCAGGCCAAGGCCGCAGTCTGTGCCGCCTGCCACGGCATGGACGGCAACAGCCAGATCGCACAATGGCCGAAGATTGCCGGCCAGCATGAGGATTACGTGGCCCGGCAGACGCGCATGGTTCGGGATCAACAGCGCAACGTGCCCCAGATGTACCCGATGGTGATGAACCTTTCCGACCAGGACATCACCGACGTCGCGGCTTGGTATGCCTCACAGACGATCAAACCGGGAGTGGCCGATGACGCGCTGGTCAAAAGCGGTCGCAGCCTTTACCACGGCGGCGACGTCGACCGCGGCATTCCGGCCTGCATGGCGTGCCACGGACCGACCGGCAGTGGTATTCCGGGCACTGGCTGGCCGATGATCCGGGCACAGCACGCCACCTACACGGCTGACCGGCTGCGGCGCTACCGCGGCGGCGAGGTCAACGGTCCGAGCGACGCCAACAGCGCCATCATGGCGGCGATTGCAGCGGGTCTGACCGACGCCGAGATCGAGGCCGTGGCCTCGTATGTCGAAGGGCTGCACGCAGCCGAATGAACCCGGGCGGCCTCGCCGGGTCTGATCATTGATGCTGCGTCCGGCATGACCGGCCACAGCGTTCGCCAAATTCCAGATCGAGACCGATATTGATGAAAGAATTCAAGTATTCGAATCCAATTGCATCGTTGACAATTGCCTCGTTGAAGATCGCCCTTCTCTGCGTGATCGTATCGGGCCTGGTCGTCGTATCGGCGCAGGCGCAGTCGTTCCAGGAAGGCACCCACTACGACACCATCGACCGGCCCGCAGCGGAACAACGCAACGGCGTGATCGAAGTTGTCGAGGTATTCAGCTACATGTGCCCGCACTGTGGCAACTTCCAGCCCTACGTCAAACCGTGGCATGAAAAGCTGCCCGAGGGCGTAAACTTCAGGCGCGTGCCGGTATCGTTCAATCCGTCCTGGGCGATATTCGCCCGCGCCTACTACACCGCCGAGGTGCTGGACCTGCTCGAGCAGTCGCACAATGCGCTGTTCCAGGCATTACACCAGCAAGGTCGCAACATCCGCTCGATGGATGACCTGGCCGACTTCCACGCCGATTACGGCATCGATGCCGGGCGTTTCGTATCGACCTCGAAATCATTTCCGGTCGAGTCAAAAATGCGCATGGGCAATGCCTCGATCGCCAAGTGGCAGATTCGGTCCACGCCGACCCTTGTGATTAACGGCAAGTACCGCGTCAGCCCGCGCCGCGGCGGCACCTTCGATGAAATGCTTCAG
>Ga0100401_1003384_pt1 | contig 12120 bp, 10 predicted proteins | sample CryGeymeta201525_FD_80421 | JGI IMG/M metagenome (GOLD analysis project Ga0100401, IMG submission 80421) | Groundwater microbial communities from Crystal Geyser aquifers in Utah, USA - Crystal Geyser metaG 2015-25 | ecosystem: Environmental > Aquatic > Deep subsurface > Groundwater | place: USA...
CAAACAATCGAACATCGGCGCTTGCAACACCGCAAGCTTGCCGCTTAATATCAACCAACCAGATGGAACCAATGCTCCGTTAATTTACGCAGCCTTCAGTGCCAAATGTTTTGACGACGGACATATCGAGCTGGTGACAATGCAGCTATGTTTCTTGATGCATTGTCGACGCCTTATTTTGAGTCGATGAAAGATCGGGTTGGTTGGTTGATCGAGTTTTTTGCTGACTATGATGGTCAGCAGATCGATGAGTTAATGAACAATTTGTTTGATCGTTGGGTCGCTGAATTTCAAGAAATTGAACTAAGCTTGGGTGTAGCATCATGAGTGGGCGGTTTCAAATAAGGTCAGTTAGTTTTCACGGTCCGCACCGGCCAGCTTCGATTGTAAGGTTCGGCCCCGGTCTAAACTTAATTTATGGCGCTTCAAACACTGGAAAATCGTTTCTTGTTGAAGCAATAGATTTCATGCTCGGCGGTAAAGGCCCACTGCGTGATATTCCCGAGCGTGTTGGATACAAGCACATCATGATGGGTATCGAAACGTCGGAAGGTAATACTCATACCTTGTTGCGGTCAGTCGATGGTGGCAGCTTCAATCTTTATGCTGGCCTGTACGCTGACGAATTGCCTGAGGATAACGAACCTACACTTCTGCACGAACAGCATAATGAAAAAAAAGACGACAATCTTTCGACATTTCTGCTTTCATTAATTGATCTTAATAACAGCCGAATCCGCAGAAATGTCAAAGGCGATACAAATAGTCTGAGTTTTCGCAATATAGCTCGGCTTCTGGTAATCAACGAAGAAGAAATTATACAGCAACGGTCTCCTTTGGCCGATGGGATGGGTATTTCAGACACCGCCAATGCATCCGTATTCCGATTGCTCTTGACTGGCGACGACGATTCCTCGCTTGTCGTTGCAAAAGAGAAACAGCAAGAGGATTTGAGCCGACAGGCGCAAATCGATTTGCTTAATCAGCTTATCAAGGAAGGTCAGACTGAGGTTAAAAATCTCGCGGGCCCCCCGAACCAGTTGGATGAACAATTGGGACGCCTGCACGACAATATGCAATCGCGCGTTGAACAATTGGCTATTACTGAATCTGAGTATAAGAAAGCATCATCAGATCGAAGGCTCACAGCGAAAAAACTGGAAGAAGCCAACAACAGATTGGCAGATGTAACTGCGCTATTAGATCGGTTCACTTTACTTAAAGCTCACTATGACTCTGACATTAGCCGCCTTCAATCAATAGAAGAGGCGGGTAGCCTCTTTGAAGCTTTAGGCGAGGCTGAATGCCCTTTATGCGGTGCGTCTGCGAATGATCATAATCCAAATAAGGTTTGCGTTGGCGACACCGATCAAGTGATCGCCGCAGCAAGAGCAGAAATTGAAAAAATTGAGCGCCGTCGGGTTGAGCTACAAGATACCATAGGCGGTTTGCGTAAAGAGGCATCTTTGTTCGAAAATCGTCTTCCTTTGTTGCAATCGAACTTGTCTGAATTATCGTCCACCATCGAAAAGGTTATTGCACCTAATTTGAAACAGATGCGATCTAGTTACCAAGAGTTGGCCGACAAACGTTCAGCAGTTCGTGAGGGACTTGCTCTTTATCGCAATCTTAGCGATCTTAAAGATCGCAAGGCCGCATTAGAAAAACTTACACCACAATCAGATGCGGCTACCATTGCCGCATCAACCTTGCCAAATAGTGTGGCTGACTCATTTGCCCAAACGGCCCGCGTAATGCTGGAGCAGTGGCATTTTCCAGATGTTGAGCGCATCTATTTTGATGACAAAGCGCGTGACTTGGTCATCAACGGCAAAGCGCGCACATCGTTTGGCAAAGGCTTGCGTGCCATAACGCAAGCCGCGTTTACCATCAGCTTACTCGAATTTTGCCTTGAACAGGAGCGGCCTCATCCGGGGTTCGCCGTTTTGGATTCGCCGCTATTGTCTTACCGTGAACCCGAACACGCATCTGATAGTGCCTCCGAGGATGATGATTTACGCGATACTGATTTGAAAGATCAGTTCTTTTCGTATCTGTCCTCGATGGATGATGATCGTCAAATTATTATCATCGAAAACACCGAACCGCCCAAATTTATCAAATCTCAACCACAGACACAGCTTTTCAGTGGTTTGGATGAAGTTGGGAGAGCGGCGCTATTTGTAGAAGGTGAAACCGAGGCATAGTCGCAATATGTTTTTCTATCTGTTGTAGGATTTGAGGCGCTAACAATGAAATTCGGATTGATCGACGGCCAGCGAGTTGAACCACAGCCAAAACTTAAAGCTCTCTGCCCAAACTGCGGGCAAGACCTTATCGCTAAATGTGGCCGTGTTAAGGTCTGGCATTGGGCACACAAGGGGCGCAAGCACTGTGATCAATGGTGGGAGAACGAAACAGATTGGCATCGTGATTGGAAAAATCAATTTCCTGTAGATTGGCAAGAGCGAGTTCATTTCGACAGCGCCACCGGAGAGAAGCACATCGCTGACGTGAAAACCCCACACGGACTAGTAATCGAAATTCAGCATTCCACCATTGACACTACCGAGGTCCAATGCCGTGAAGAATTCTATAAAAATATGATTTGGATCATTGATGGCAATCGCGGAGAGTTAGATTCCAGCTATTTTAATATGGGTCGAGGTGGCCCAATTCAGAATGATCCCCTTGCGTACGCGATACAATGGTTCGGCAGAGGGCGGTTGCTTCATAATTGGTCTCAAGTCTCTAAAGATGTTTATCTTGATTTTGGGGAAGATGTGATTTGGCGGCTCATCCTGTTTGATACACAAACAAAACAGGGGGCTGTTGGACCGATCAAAAAAAGTACATTTATTGAAGACCTGATATCAGGGGCGCCGATCAGGTTGCTCGCTACCTCTGACAACTCGAAGAAAAACTGAGCGAAAGATCGGGCCGCTGAGCAAGTTCTAGAGAAATCCGAGTTGCGTTTGACATCTAGCTCACTGGCAACCCTCTTTCAAAAATCAGCGCTTACCTTTTCGGAGAAACTTAAAATCTGTATCTCCGGCTTTCATTGCCAATTCGATCATGTCGGCTTTTATATCAGGTACATCGAATGAATCTCCGGAAGCTTCGATGAGCTGCGTCACATAAGCCAGCGACCTTAATGCTGTTTCACCTAGAAAGTTCAAAAAACGTTCCAAATCAGGCGGGTAATTGAGATCGGTGTCACTTTCAAAAATTTTATGGCCGTCGTCGTCCGCGTAAGTATTGATTGCGGTCTCCAAAGCAAACCAACTTATAGTTATCCCACCATCCGGTTCTGTGCCGCCAATAACCATGTTGGCTTGGGGCATCCATTCAAATGTTTTATCCGTCAGGTCGGGAACAAGATGACCCACATAGACATTTCGGATATATTTAAAAAATTCCAGTGATTTACTTAACGGTTTATGTAGCTCTCCAAGCTTGCGATGGTCCTTAAAGAGGCCTTTAGAAATCGTCGTTAAATCAGCAATGTTAGCGATTTCCAAAATTATATGACGCATAAACACAATTCTCAAATTTTGTGTTTCTGGTCCAGCTTCCAAAGCCTCATGGGCTGTTTGCAGGTCATGTTTGGCCACCATTGCAGCCGTGCATATGTGTCGAAAATCCATATTTGATCTTGTCTCACGTAAAGACCTCAGCGCAAGCTTTAAATGGCATAAGAACGGGCTTTCGTGAATCGAACCCGAGAAGCGGTTTCTACCATTTGGCTTCAATCCCTGACGCAAGACCTAAGGACTTTACCAATCCATATTAGTGTCTGCTGTAGGGATATTGCGGACTGTTTAGAAACTTCGGAAACTGGGGCGCAAAGCGGACAAAGACATTACCGAACGTAAATAGGGGAATTTAAGTCAGACAGGCGAAAACAAACAAGCGAACCAAATATTTACGACGGTGCCCCCTTTACCCATCCATCAGTTTTCTCAACTTTGATTCAAAGAACCGCTCACCCCAAAGGCTGAGGGACTCCTCTTCTGCCGGTCGCAAGAACCGCCGGACATCATCGCTTGCTTCATCCCAGTCAATGGATCGGATTTTATCGGTCAAAGCGCGTTCCAGCCAGTCAGCATCTACTGCCAACGCCTTTTTGCCAGACCACGGGCCAAACTGCCGGAGCGCCGCTTCCAGATGCGGCAGGTTTGGGAAAACACCTTGTGCAACATACCAGGAAAAATCGAACCAATCGCGGCCTTTCAGATATTCGCGGCAAAGGAGCGCATGGATTTTAAGCGCAAAATTAGAAGCCATATCCTGATGGCGGACCTCATAATCGACCGGAAAATCGAGAAAACTGTAGTCATCCTTTGAATATGCGGGCGGCTCAACGTCAATTTCCAGTTTGATTTTGAGTTTCCGGCGCGGGTCACTGCCAGCAAATGACAGATCCAGCTGATTGGCAATTGAATTGTCCTTGATCACGGCCTGACGAATACGTTTGTCCATTTGCTCTCTGGACGCGGCTTCCGGTTTCAGACCATATTCCTCGAATGTCGCTGTCAGGGTTTTAAGATAAGGCTGCCAGTCAAAATCAGCATCTGGTTCAACCAGCATGAAATCGAGATCTTCAGAAAAACGGGGCAATTTGTGCAGGATACGCAGGCTTGTGCCTCCCTGAAAAACAGCAACGTCAAAAAACTTCGCCCGCCAAAGCCCATAGAGCGCAATTTCCTGAATAATTTCCTTGGTGGCATTTTCCTCTTCGATAGCGTTTGCAGGCTTAAAGCTCGCAAGGCGGGCCTGGATGATGTCATTCATTGTAAGCCCTCTTTCACGATTTCTTTCTGGCGCGCTTTCAAGTTGATAAGCTCCTGTTCAAGCGCTCCCAGAAATTCCAGCACGGCTTTATGCCTGTATACCTTTCGTAACGCGGAGAATTCCTTTTTGGGGATTTGCAACAGAAGCTCCAGATCGACGCGCATACCGCTGGTAATCCATCCCATGCCTTCCCATTCCAGTTTTTTGTAGGCGGCAATGTCGAGTAATGCGCGCAGGGGTTTTGCGATCAGCATAGCCTGATCATTGATGGTATGGCGTTCTACGCCATTTAAAAATGCTAACTTATGATGCGCCAGGGGATGAAATGAAAAGCGGCCAAATTCAGGATGATCAATTTCGGCCGATTTGCGTTCCGGTGTAACGCTAGCGACGGTAAACACAGCTTCGGGAATCGACCCGTGAAAGGCCAGCGCGGTTTCCATCGAAACATAGCTGCCGACCACCAGAACCTGCGCTACTCGAAACGGATGGACCGGATGGGTCCGGTACCGATTGGCCAGTACATAACGGCCGCGCTTGATTCTGACCAGCGCTCCTGCTTGCAGGGCGCGCTTGACAAGGCCGTAGCGGCTGTCATCACTACCGCCCAGAAGGCGCGCCAGCTGCCGTTCGGTAAGAACCCGATCCGCATAACCTGCGTCAATGATCTGCATAGCGAGTTTGTTCATAAACTTCTCAATACTGTCATATAGTGACAGTTATAAGAATTTTCTGTTAACATCAATTCAAAAAAGAAGCTGGTTGGCAAACCGAACCTATTTCCCTCTTTTGTCACATTTCATCGTCATACCGGCATTAGCCAAAACCTTGCCTGCTTCATAATCACCTAAATAACGCTCTACCTTTTGCCGTGTCCTCAGCCTTGGCCTACGTCCGTCCCTTAAATCCAAAACAAACCTAGGATCACCCACTGCGCGCCTGCCAAATCGCGTCGGCGACATATGTGTCTGCTTGAGATGCTTTTCGATACGATCCAACAGTTTCACAGGGGTCTCCTCGAATCATAAATAGCTTGTGTTCTTGTTATGTTCCTAGTAGGAAGATTTGATATTGTCTAGGATAAATCCTATTTGGGTTTGAAAGGCACAGAAAATGGATGATGTACGAGAAACACTGGATCGATTGATTCAGGATAATAAGGATGATTATTCAGGATTGTCCCGCATGCTTGGCCGCAATTCTGCTTATATCCAACAATTCATAAAACGTGGCTCTCCCCGCAAGCTCGATCCTGATGACAGGCGCAGGCTGGCTAGTTTTTACGGTGTAGATGAAGAGATTTTGGGTGGTCCGCCGCCAACAACACCCGATGGAATGGTAGAAATTCCTATTCTCGATGTCGATGCGTCAGCCGGATACGGCGCGGTGGCAACAAGCGAGAACCGTCAAAACAGGATGGGCTTTGATGAAAAATGGCTGCGCAAACTAACCCCTGCGAAAGCGCCGAGCCTGTCCCTCATTCGCGTCATGGGCGATTCCATGGAGCCGACATTGTCAGATGGCGATGACGTTCTGGTGGATGCTTCCGATCATGGCGCCAGACTGCGCGACGGCGTCTATGTGATCCGCTCTGATGAAACGCTGGTAGTTAAACGCATTGCGCTGCGTCCCGGCGGCAAGCTCATTACGATTGCAAGCGATAATGCTGCCTATCCAACCTGGAATGATGTCGAGCGGGAAAGCGTTGAGATTATCGGCCGGGTGATCTGGTTTGGGCGCGCGCTTTGATGTGAAGCAAGGAGCGCGCTTCATTGCTACATGCTGATCTCCATGGATTTCATCGCTTCCTTGGCAAGGTCAGGCTGTTTTTTCGCATCATTTTCATGGGTATGTTCATTGCTTTTGGCAATACCTTTGGCGGCAGCTTTGCCAAGACGGTTCGTCACTTCGAGCGCGGATGTTTTCGCGCCGTCATTGCGCTCCACAGCGCTTTCCAATTTTTCGCGATTATCCACAATCAATGTGAGCTTGTCGCGCAGGCGGGTGATGGTCACCAAAAATGTCTGCTTGTTCGAAAGGTTGCGCTCACGGCTGTTCATCACGGCAATACCGCGATCCGAGGTCAATCCCTGCGCCATATGGGCGTTGAGGGCATAAGCTAAATCAATGCGCTTTAGCATTGGATCCTTGTGGCCAAGCCTATGTTCTTCCCCCTCCAGTGTCCGCACCACCACATGCTTTTTGGTGATATCCATAACCTTAGCCTGAGCAGCGTTGAAAAGACCGCGCCTGTGGTCGCTGTCGGTCCACCGGATCCTGTCACCTGAATAGATGGTCAAATCCTTCTTTTCATAAAGCGCGACTTTGTCATCATTCCCATGAGATCGCAGCTGCGTTGGACGCAGACGGTGCTTTCTTCCTTTCCAGTCGGCGAGCCATATTTCCTTGCGGGCTTCATTCACCGATTTCACAGTATATTGGCCCTGATGCAGTTTCTGGCTGCGATTGGCCTGTCCCATTTCGAGGATCATTCCTGGGCTATAGACGGATACATAGCGCAGCTCTTCACGAGTGAGATTGATCCGCGACAAGGTTTCGGCGGTAAAAGCATTCTTCCCCAATTCGCCATTGGTCTTGAGGCCGGTTTGCACGGCCTCATTGACCTGTCCGCGCAGTTTTCGTCCCGATGCGTAAATGGAGGTGGCCTTGCGCTCGTCGGGAGACAGGCCAAGCCAATGTTCGGCCGCGACGACCGCACTGTCCTCGGCGACCTCGACGATATTATCCCTGAGATAATCGAGAGCTCCGGAAATATCGCCGCCCTGCGCGGCATATTGGGCGCGGCGCAATGTCTTGTCGCGCGCGCGGAGATTGGTGATCATTTTTGCAGTTTCAATGCACGCTGCCTGCACGAGCGCAAAAGGCTTGCCCGCATCAACAGCGCCAAGCTGCTTTTTATCGCCGATCATTACCAAACGGTCCGCTCCTAGAAGATTGGCAATTCGAACAAGCTTTTCCTTATCGCTGTTAGACACCATTGAGGCTTCATCGAGCACAAGCACATAATCCTTCATCGCAGATTTGGCTTGTGCCAGTGCCTTGGGGTCGGGTTTTTCGCGCAGAAGAGCCTTATGGTTTCCCAGAAACTTTGCCAGCGCCCTGGACTCAATGCCGGTATCGCGTTCAAGCATCTGGACCAGCGTATTTTGCACGGCAAGACCGAGCACGGTTTTACCCTGCTGACGCAGAAGCGCCGCTGCCGGTTTAAGCAGGCTGCTCTTGCCTGCCCCTGCGATGCCCTGCACCGCCACAATCCGGTCGCTGGAGGAGAGGATCAGTTTTCCTGCCTGTTCCTGCCCCTGATTGAGAGTCATGGCATATTTGTCTTTTGCAACAGCCTGTAGCTGCTTTCCGGCGGCGTCTGGCTCTAGGATTGCCCTCCCCTGCCCGCGCCCAGCATCGATACCCTCCAAGATGCGTTCTTCGAGTGCCAGCGCATCGCGGGTGGTTACATAGTCTTTGGACTCCCCTCGCCCGCGCACCAGATCGCCGTTTCGCAGTAGCGCTCTCACCCGTTTCTCAACCGGCTCAATTGTCGTCGGCAGCCCAAAATCAAGCGCGGTCTTGAGCACGTCGTTTACCGAAAAAGCCGCTTCGCGCTCTCCAAGATGACGAATTGCGGAGGCCGCAGCCTGCGCTGCGGCAATCTCTTCGCTTCCTTTGGATAATATATGTTTTGGAACCAGCGGATCGGCGGGCGGCGCATTTATTTTCGCGGCAAATGCGCGAAACAACCGCTTGCCCCGTTCGATCAATGAAGCGTACGGATTGCCTGTTTTTACCATGCGCAATTGCTGGGCCTTTGCCCGGTCCATAACAGCCGCCAGGTTCAATCCCATATCGCGCGCTGCCTCGCGCCAATCATCGACCAGCTTGCCGCGATCTTTGATATCCTGTTTGGGTGCCCTTGTTGCCAAGGTCGCAATCAGACCTGCCTCGAGGCCCGGGCCGCGCCGGGCGTCCAGAACCTCCTGCCGGCGCGTGGAGAAAGCCATTACCGCTTCGCGCGAAATCCCGGCAGCTTCAAAATTGCCGTGTTTGCTTTGCCGGCCGATCTCATAGCCGAGTTTTTGCACTTCAAGCCGGAACTTCGCCATGGTCATACTGTTGAGCAGCGTATTCATCGACCATAGTTTGTCATTGCGCAGAGCCCGCCATTTGCCATCGGGCGCACAGGTTGCATTGGCAACAACGGCATGAAAATGGACGTTTGGTTCCTGATTACGGTTGGTATCGTGCTGGAAAAGCGCCACGGCCAAATTGCCTGTCGCGACAATCTTTTCCTTTCGCGCGCTCATGATTCGCGTCTCGGCGGCGTTCTTCTCTGCCCATCCCAGAGTTTCGGTGACGGCGCTGCGATAGGCATCAATGATCCGTTTGTCGCCGCCAACAAGGGCAAGCAGCGACCAGCTTTTGGGCAGGGAGAATGTGAGATCGGTTCCGGGCCGGTGACCGCGAACCTCACTGCCCAATCGGGTGCCATCAGGAAGTTCACCGCGCAATATGGCTTCAAAAGTTCCGGCTTCCACCTCACCCTTGAGCCCTAAATATTCTGCGCCCTTTCCAACCCATATACCCGAGCGGTCGGCATCAGCCTTGGTATAATAATTGTCGCTCGCAAAATAGCTTGCTGCGCCGCCAGCAGAACGGACATTGGCAACCGACAGCATTAGCGTGTTTTCGGGGCAAGAACGGCGCGGCGACGAGCCGTGCTCATCCTATATCCATATCATCGCGGTCTTCGATTATTCGCGATCCGATTGCCCCTTCGCGCTGTTCCTTGGTTGGATCCGGATTATCTTCAGCCGACTTGGCCTGACTTGCAGAACGGGATTTCTGCTCACGCTTGGCGTTGCCGTTTGCTCCAATAAAACGATCCGCTTCTTTGGCCGATAAGCGATTGCGGGTAGATGGTTTTTTGCTGGACGATGGCTTGTCAGCAGCGGTTTTTTGATCCGAAAGGCTTTGCTTCCCGCGTTCCTGTCCGCGCGCTGTAAACACAGCTGACAACCGATCCTTTTCCTGATCAGATTTGGGGTCATCGGTTTTGGATACCGCGCCCGAGCCACCTCTCCGCTCCGCGTCAAAAGCAAGTTGTTCCTGAACGCCAGGAGGCTCGATACCTGCCCCGCCATCGCTGGCGGGCCGGGGACCATTGTCGCCGCTGACAGGATCATCTCCATCGTTAATCGAACCACCGGGCTTTGGACTGGGCTTTGGACCGGGCTTCGGTTTTGGCAACGCCCTGTCCATGCCTGGATTGTCGCTTCTGGGGATAAATTCTTCAGCAACGATGGGGCGCGTTTTAAATTTCAGCTTGATTTTTGCCGCTGGAAATCCGTCGGGAAATTTTATGTAGCCGGTGAGGCTTTTCAGATTTGTGAGTTCATCCGCTAGTGCCAGGGTCCGTATGGTATTCTTGCTATTAGATGTTACCGCATCGCGGGCATTGTCATGGCCATAGCTGTAGCCCTCATCGATTTCGATAACCTCCTGCTTGCCGATAGCGTCCGAACACCATTCCGCCGTAACATCATCGCCGCATGCCAGCACCAGTTTGGTCCGTGAGAGGGATGCTAGCGTATTGGCTATATCCTCGCCGTATACTTCCTTGAGCTTGTCATAGGTGTGGATACCGGTGACAATTGCGCCGGCAAAATTACGCGCCGTCTGAAGCCCTTGCTCGAGTGCAGGTAGACGGTGCAAAGCGCCCAGTTCGTCTATGATAAACCACAGCCGTAAATCATCCGTACGGGTCATCGACATTAGCGTATGCATGCCAATGTTCATCCATAAGGTGAGCAGTTTGGAAAGAATTCCCAGATCAACATAGCGGGCCGAAATGAACAGGATTGAGCCTGGTTTGATGTCCTCTTTAGCCCGCACCCAATCGCGGATAGAAAAGCGCGGACCCGAAGTTGGAAGCAGCATGAGCGCGTGCGCATTGGCATTTAAAACAGCGCGAATGGATATCGCCATTTTGGCAGCTTCCGGCGAGGTCATAGGCTCGGCGAGCGTGCCCTCGACCAGTTTGTGAACCTCGGACAAATCAGCGGTCATTAACCGCTCTGCAAGCGCCGCATTGGTCGGCGTTCCGGCGCGCACCAAAGCCATGCAGGATTCCATGAATATGGAGCGTGCACCCAGCACCCAGAACTGGTCATTGCCGCCACCATCGCTTGGGATCAGCGCCTCTGATGCTGCGTGAAATTCAGATATACTGCTGCACTCGTCGAAGATGCTCCACTGCGGACAGCGCGCATCCATCGGGTTTAAAATCATGTCGCGCGATGGATCGTAAAAGCGGGAAATAAACGCGCCGGTAAGATCGAACACGACCGCGCGCTGACCTTTTGCGCGTGCCTGAGTTATAAGGTCGAGCAACGCCACCGTTTTACCCGTGCCGGTGGTACCAATGAGCATGGTATGCTCGATTTCTTTGCGCCAGGGATAAGATACACCAGCGATTTTCGCGGGGATATAATAACCCGCTTCAATCAGTTTTTGCGCGCCCGCCAGCCACCAGAACCAGCCCAATATTGGCCGCAGTTCCTTGTGCTGTTTAACAAAGTTATTGCGCCAGATTTTGCGCTTCAATAGTCCGAGTTTGACGAGCGAAGCACCGCGAACAAATTTCTTTTCCTTGAATGATCCACCGAAATATTCGAGGATCCAGTAGAAGAGAAAAAAGGCCGGAACAAAGACGATGGCGGTAAACACCAATGCCAGCCCAATCGCCTTCCATAATGCACTGACTGCTTGTTCTACTGGCGGGTAATCCGATAACACCGAGATGGCCATTTCAAGGGTAGAACCATCAGCCTGTTTGAGCGCTATAAGCTTATCCGGATCAAACTCGATAAACCCATAAAAGCGCGCATAAATATCCATGCCAATGAGATAGAATTGATGGTCCGTGAGCGAAAAACGCACCTGCACATAACTGACGATCGCGAGCAATATTACCCCGGCGATCAGCGGCAGTTTAAGTCCCGCTGCAAACATGAAACTGAAATGTCCAATCAGCTGACTACCGCGGGTGAAATTACCAAGATTACGCTTCATGGCGGCCTCCATTCTGGGAGGTCTCTACAAGGCCAAGATCATCAATACGCTGTGCATAATCTTCGAACACCCGGTCACGCAATTTCTTGTCGGGATGAGCGGTTAGGAGCGCATCGAGCGCGATAGAAATGAACACCGATTGACGGTCAATTTTATCCGTGCCTGGAGATCCATCGCCGCCATTTTGTTCTTCGCGAAACGCGGCCATGATAATGTCGCGCATGATGACGCTGACGGTAA
>Ga0100401_1003386_pt1 | contig 12118 bp, 12 predicted proteins | sample CryGeymeta201525_FD_80421 | JGI IMG/M metagenome (GOLD analysis project Ga0100401, IMG submission 80421) | Groundwater microbial communities from Crystal Geyser aquifers in Utah, USA - Crystal Geyser metaG 2015-25 | ecosystem: Environmental > Aquatic > Deep subsurface > Groundwater | place: USA...
AACAGCAGTTCGTTGGTGGACGAGCCGCATTGGCCCATCTTGACTTCGTCTTTACCGACCACGAAACCCGGGGACCCGGGTTCCACCAGAAAAGCGCTGATCCCCTTGCCCTTTTTGGCGTCCTTATCGGTCACCGCCCAGACCACGAAGACCCCGGCGTATTCGGCGCTGGAAATGAAAATTTTGTTGCCGTTCAGGACGTAATGATCGCCGTCGAGCACCGCGGTGGTGCGCATGGAAGCGGGATCGGACCCGGCGCAGGTTTCGGTCAGCCCGAAGCTGCCGGCGGGATATTCCCCGCTGCACAGCGGCGGGATGTATTTTTGCTTTAGCTCCTCATTGCCCACCACCTGGATCACTTCCGCCACCATATTGGTGACCGACGTGGTCACCGTGGTGGCGGCGCAGGCCCGGCCCAGTTCGGTCATGGCCAGGGAAAAGGCCACCGCCCCGGCGCCGGTGCCGCCGTATTCAGGGTCCACGTTGAGGCCCATGAAGCCCAGTTCGGCCAGCTTTTTCAGATTGGCCTTGAGGATGTCCCGGTTTTTGGTGCGATCCAGTTCGGCCGCCACCGGTTCCAGTTCGCGCTTGGCGAATTTCGCCGCCGTGTCCTGGATGATCCTTTGTTCTTCGGTCAGTTCAAAGTTCATGATCGTTCACCCCGTTAGTATTGGTAGAAACCGCGTCCGGTCTTGCGCCCCAGCCAGCCGGCTTCCACGTACTTGCGCAGCAGCGGGCAGGGCCGGTACTTGGAATCGGAAAACCCGGCATACAGGGTTTCCATGATCGCCAGACAGGTGTCGAGACCGATCAGATCGGCCAGGGCCAGCGGTCCCATGGGGTGATTCATGCCCAGCTTCATCACCGTATCGATGTCTTCCCGGGTGCCGACGCCGTGGTAGAGGCAGTAGACGGCTTCGTTGATCATCGGCATGAGGACCCGGTTGGCGATGAAACCCGGATAGTCGTTGGATTCGGCCGGGGTCTTGCCGAATTTTTCGGCCAGCGCCCAGGTCAGCTTGAAAGTCTCATCGGAAGTGGCCAGGCCGCGGATCACTTCCACCAGCTTCATCACCGGCACCGGGTTCATGAAATGCATCCCGATCACCTGTTCCGGCCGTTTGGTCTGGCTGGCAATGCGCCCGATCGGGATGGACGAGGTGTTGGTGGCGAGTATGGCGTGCGCCGGACAGATCCGGTCCAGGTCCTGAAAGATCCTGAACTTGATCGGCTGGTTTTCGGTGGCCGCTTCCACCACCATATCGGCTGCCGCCAGGTCGTCGATGGCGACGCTGGGCTTGATCCGGGCCAGCACCGCATCGCGTTCTGCGGCGCTCATCTTGCCCTTGTCCACGCTGCGATCGAGGTTCTTTTTGATGGTGGCGATGCCGCGCTGGACGAATTCGTCCTTGATGTCGTTCATGATCACCCGCAGCCCGCTCATGGCCGCCACCTGAGCGATGCCGTTACCCATCTGGCCGGCGCCGATAACTCCGAAAGTCTTGATTTCCATATTGAGTTCCTCCACTCCCGCGTCTACGTTGATCTAACAGCGAATGCCGTCGAGGTCCCAGCCGTCAGCGTTTCACCACCATGGCCACCGCTTCGCCCCCGCCCAGGCAGAGCGAAACCAGGCCCATCTTCCGGTCCCGGCGCTTCAGTTCATGCAGCAGGGTGACCAGCAGGCGGCAGCCGCTGGCGCCGATCGGATGCCCCAGAGCGACACTGCCGCCATTGACGTTGACCTTCGCCGGATCCAGTTCCAGGTCCTTCAACACCGCCACGGTGGAGCCGCTGAAGGCTTCGTTGATTTCGTAGAGCTCGACCGCATCCAGCCCGACACCTTCCTTCTTGAGACATTTGGGGATCGCCAGCATGGGGGCCACCAGCACGTACTTCATATCGAGACCGGCCGAAGCCTGGGCCCCGATCGTCGCCAGAATCGAGCAGCCCAACTGCTCGGCCCGCTCACGGGCCATCACCACCACCGCGGCGGCGCCGTCGGAAATGATGGAAGCGTTGCCGGCCGTGGTGACTCCACCCGTCTTGAAGGCCGGTTTCATTTTGGCGAGGGCGTCGTAGGACGTTTCCCGGGGGCATTCATCGACGGCAAACAGCACCGGGTCGCCCTTGCGCCGCGGGATCGCCACCGGTACGATTTCGTCCGTGAAGATGCCCTGCTTCATCGATTCCAGGGTGCGCCGGTAGGATTCCGCGGCGTAGCGGTCCTGGTCTTCCCGGCTGACCTTATATTTTTCCGAACAGAGTTCGTTGGAAATGCCCATGTGGAAATCGTTGACGATATCCCACAGGCCGTCGTGCAGCATGTGATCGCGCAGAACGCCGTCGCCCATGCGGTAGCCGACCCGGGCCTGGTCCAGATAATGCGGCGCCTTGGACATGTTTTCCATGCCACCGGCCACCACCACGTCGGCGTCGCCCACCTGGATCGCCTGGGCCGCCAACATCACCGCCTTCAACCCGGAACCGCACACCTTGTTGAGGGTGAAACATTCCACTTCCCAGGGAAAACCGGCCTTGACCACGGCCTGCTTGGCCGGGTTCTGACCGTAGCCGCAGGGCAGCACCATGCCCATGATCGCTTCGTTCACCACCGCCGGTTCGATCCCGGCCCGGCGCACCGCTTCCCGAATCACCAGGGCGCCGAGATCGGTGGCGCCGATTCCACTGAGAGTGCCGTTGAAGGACCCCAGTGGAGTTCGCACCGCACTGACAATGACTGCTTCTCTCATGTTGCTTCCTCCCCCAAACTGACTTGTTGTTACCGCCGCGGGAATTGCCGCTTCCGCTGCTGCTGACTGTTACCGTTACCGCTACCGTTCGAGGTTCAAGTGATCGAGAATGCGTTCGGCGTCGACCCTGGCGAGTTGCGCTAAAAACACCGTCTTGCGCCGCGCCTTCGCGCCCTTCAGAAGGGTAATCCGGGATTTGGGAACGCCGAAGGTCTTGGCCAGGAGTTGGATACAGGCCTTGTTGGCGGCCCCTTCCACCGGCGGCGCCGTGAGCCGTACCTTGAGCACCCCGTCGTGGAGTCCGACAATGCCGTTACCACCGGCCCGCGGTTGAATGGCCAGTTCCAGCAGCACGCCCGCTTCCGTCGCGCGCAAACAGGGCCACCCGCTCACCGCTTCGCCGTCCTGTTCCGCCGGACCTTTAACCGTTGCCACGGTTACCAACCTTACCAGGCGTTGCGATGCCGGGCGATCGTTGCGTTCCCAGTCACCCTCGGGGTCCCGTTGCTTCCCGCTTCCTTCCGCTTCCTTCCGGCACGCACACCTGGTCGATTTTGTATCATGTTTGATCATTTATTACCAATGTTATCTATGCCAAAACTGTTGCGGACTCCGCCCCATCATCATTCGCAGCAAGAAAATCCCCGCCAGGAACCCGCCGACATGCGCCCACCAGGCGATGCCCCCGAATTCTCCGGTACCGGCCAGGAGCGCGAAGGCCCCGTTGAAGAACTGAACGATGAACCAGAAAGCGAGAAACACGTAGGCGGGGATTTCGATCACGGTGAAGAAGAAAAAGATCGGCACCAAGGTCAGCACCCGAGCCTTGGGGTAGAGGATGAAATAGGCCCCCATGACCCCGGCGATGGCGCCGCTGGCGCCGATGGTGGGGAGTTGGGAACCCGGGTTGGTGAGCAGGTGAATGGCCGCGGACGCCACTCCGCAGGCCAGATAGAAGATGGCGTAGCGGCCGTGGCCGAGCGCGCTCTCAACGTTGTCCCCAAAGATGTGGAGGACCCAGAGATTACCGATCAAATGGAGCCAGCCGCCGTGGAGGAACATGAAAGTGAAGAAGGGCAGGGCCTGTTCCCACGGGCTGAAGTGGGCGGCCACCTGCAAATTGGTGTAGCGAATCGGGACCAGGCCGTAGGCGATGAAGAAATAATGCAGATTGGGTCCCAGCAGCAGTTCGAGGAAAAACGCCAGCACGCAACCGAGGATGATGGCGTGGTTCACCACCGGAGTGCCGCCGGATGGATTGGCGTCACGAAGCGGGATCATCGGCGATTGACCTTTCCATGCGCGACCGGTCGAGGACCTTTCAGCGGCCGGCCTAGTCCACGATGACGAATATCGGATTGGAATAGAACCACAAGTCGTTCCAGGCTTCCTGAGCGCCATCGATGCCGAGGCTGATGGTGGCCTGAGCATCCGCCAGGGGATTGCCGAATGGGTCGGTTTCACCGGTGGTTCCCGGAGCGTGGTTGGTACCGCGGAGGCGAAAGTACCTGCTCTGGGACACGTTGTTGATGTGAGTCACGATGGTGCTGGTCCCGGTCTGGTCCGTCTTCCAATCCTTGGCGCTGAAGGTGGCGATGACTCGGGCGCTGGGATTGACTGGGTTGGTGTAATTGGGGTCGTTCGGATTGACCCTGCCGCCGATATCACCGGAGATCAGATCGACATGATCCAGCTTCGGTTTCGCGCATTGGGTGATGAAGGTGCCATCCGGTGAACAGTTGTTGGCGACCGGGCTCTTGAACTTGATTGTCAGCTTGAGGTCATTGATTTTTTTAGCCGCTTCCAGGTTGCCTCCCATGGCCACGATATCCCCGTTGTTTTGAGCTTCAAATCCCAGGTGATTGATCAAATCGCCCTGAACGAAGAAGGCATTGCCCGAGCGCAGTCCGTCGGCGATCTCGTTCAGGGAATAGTCGCCGTCACCATTTTTGTCGACCACGTAGACCCAGGTCTTTTGATATTCACCCGGATAGAAATCATCCCCGCCGGCGCTGTAATGCCGATGATAGTCGGAGTTGGCAAAAATGAACCAGTGTCGGCCTTCACCCAGGAGAGCGTCCCAGAGACCGCCGACCTTGGCCGTGTAATAGCCGACGCCCCCATGGGTGCCGCCGAAGTCCTTGGATGTGCATCGGCCGGCGCCGTCACAGCTCACGGCATTGGCGAAACCACGGCTATTGTTGGCCTGGTGTCCCGGCGCTCCCTCGAAGCCGAAACAGATATCCGGGGCGGCATTGTTGAAATCGCGGAAATGCTCGATGTTATAGCCACCGCCGTGGGCGGAACTCCAAGGTCCCCTGCGTTCGATGTGAGCGAAAAGTAGCCAGGCGTTGTCGATGAGACGCGCTTCATACTGACGTTGCATCCAGGCGCAGGCCGCCACCGCGTCGGCATGCCGATCCGGGTAGGATTTGTTTACGGTCGTGACCGACGTCGCGCCCTGAGCGAAGCCGAGCTTGCCGTTCTGCTTGGCCAGAACCCCGTACCGACCGGCTTCGCCGATGCGGCTGAAATCGTCGTCGGAATTGTCAAACTGGTATTCGAAAGCGCTCAGGGCCCGAGCATCTTCGGCCACGATCCCGGTGCTGCAGTGTTCGTGGCCGGGTACGTTCCATTCAAAGCCGGAAAAAACCCTCCGATTGGGATAAACCGCACGAGTGCGAGCGATATCTCGAAAAGCAAAATCCCGCAGGCTCTGCCAGCGCCACATTTCCCGATGACCGTCGCTCAATTCATAAGCGCCGAGGATGGGATTGACCGGGTACACCGCCGGGTCGTCCCAGAAATTGCCGTTACCGTCCCGGCTTCGCTCCCCGCCGTGTTCGGAGTTGGCCCACCAGTTTAGGCCCATCTCGTGGTTCTTGGCCATGACCAGGTCGAAGCTCGTGCCGCCGTCCGTGTACAGCGTGTGCTGGTGAAAATCGCCGGAAAGCCATTGGCCCTTGGGCTGCTCGGCCAGGGTCGGCCGCACGCAAACCAAGATCATGGCGACCAGGAAGGCGCCCACCGAAATCGTCGGTGGGCGCCTCGTCCATCGGTTGAAATTTGCTATATCATCCATCTGCCATCCTCAAGGCGCCGACTTGTCGACGGTGAATGCCGCGCTCCCGTGTGCCGTTTCTCCATCGAAACGCTCCAGGCGTCCCCAAACTTCCTGGTGGCAATGGCCCCGTGGCCTCGATCGGTATTTCCGCCCGGACGAGGTCTATTGCTCGAGTGCAATTCTTACCGCGATGATTGGTTTAAAAGCCAAAACCAACAGGGCTTTGGTCACGCCGGCACGGAGGCCGGATCACAAGGCCGGGGGCGGGTCAGTGGTCTTCTTTTAGGAACAGGCGGTGGTATTCCTGGTCGTTCAGGTGGGCGCGCAGCAGCCGGGTGAGGAGGTCGAATAGTTGCCCCAGTTCCGGATCGCTCAAGCGCGGCATCAGGCACGCCAGGAGGTCATCGTCGGCGAACTTTTGCAGGTAGACCATGAGCGATTTCTCGTCCACGTCCCGCGCCAGGCCGAACGCGACCAGTCCCTCATAGGTTTCCACAAATCGATGGGAATGCTTCGTGGTCATGGCGTCTCACTGATGGCCGCGCGGCGGTGTAAGCGCGGCGGCGTTGGGGGCGCCGTCGAGCCGGTCGGCGGTGCCGCGGCGGCGGGTATCCGGACTCCACGGCGGCACTCGGGACGGCTCAGGCATCGGTTTCGTTGAAATAATATTCCAGCCCGAAGTGGGTGATCTGGTCTTCCCCCATCAGGTAACGCAGGGTGTTCTTGAGCTTCATCAACTGAATGAACAGATCGTGTTCCGGGTACAGGCCTTCCCGGTGCATCGGGCTCTTGAAGTAAAAGGACAGCCATTCCTGAATACCGCTCAGCCCCACCCGCTGGGCCAGATCGGCGAACAGCACCAGGTCCAGCACCAGAGGCGCGGCCAGGATGCTGTCTCGGCACTGGAAATCGACCTTGATCTGCATCGGGTAGCCGAGCCAGCCGAAAATATCGATCGAATCCCAGCCTTCCTTGTTGTCGCCGCGGGGTGGGTAATAGTTGATCGCGACCTTATGGTAGTAGTTCTTGTAGAGGCTGGGGTAATGCCGCGGTTGCAGAATGTATTCCAGCACCGACAGCTTGCTTTCTTCCTTGGTCTTGAAGGAATCCTTGTCGTCCAGCACGAGGCCGTCGCGGTTGCCCAGAATATTGGTGGAATACCAGCCTTCCAGCCCCAGCATGCGGGCCTTGAGGCCCGGTGCCAAGATGGTTTTCATGAGCGTCTGGCCGGTCTTGAAATCTTTGCCGGCGATCGGCACCCGGTGCCGGCGGGCCAGTTCGATCATGGCCGGGACATCGACGGTCAGATTGGGGGCGCCGTTGATAAAGGGGACCCCCATTTCCATCGCCGCCAGGGCGTAGATCATGCTCGGCGGGACCCGCGGATCGTCCCGATCGATGGCCTGCTGAAGCCGATCCGGGTCCTGATGGATATCACTCGACTGCTGGTATATTTCGGTGCTGCCGCACCAGATCAGCACGCAGCGTTCGAGCCGGTGCATTTCCCGAAACCGCGCGATGTCTTCCTTCACCGCTTCCAGTCGGGCCCGCAGCCCCTGTTCGGGCTTCACGTGGGTGCCGTCGAGGTTGCGCACGAAGCGGCGTTCGAACACCGCCGGCATGGGTTGGATGGTGGTGAGAAAGTCCTTGATCGGGTCCAGGTGTTCGCGCCGGAGCACCCGGGCGAAGGCGGCCGCTTCATAGGCGTTGGCGTCGTAGATGTCCCAGCCGCCGAAGACCAGGTCATCGAGGCCCGCCAGGGGAACGAAATCGCGGATCCGGGGCACCCGGTGTTGGTCGCGCTTGCCCAACCGGATGGTACCCATCTGAGTGAGTGATCCGATCGGCTCGGCCAGCCCACGCCGGATCGCTTCCACCCCGGCAATGAAGGTGGTGCTGACCGCGCCGCCGATGCCCGGAATGAGTACTCCCAGACGACCCCGGGGCGGTTCGATCTGGCCCTTGCGCTTGATCTGATTTTCTCTCACCGTTGTCCTCCCCCCTCTTGACCTGCCCGGCACCATACGCCGCGGCCGCTTGCTAGTCAAGCCGGCGGCTGTTCCAGATCAAGCAGCGAACGCTTGACGGCGAGCCCACTGCTGAATCCTCCCAGCCGGCCGCTGCTGGTGATGACCCGATGGCAGGGCACCAGGATCGGAATGGGATTGCGCCCGCAGGCCTGACCCACCGCCCGAGCCGCGCGCGGCCGTCCGATCTGGTCGGCAAGGTGCTGATAGCTGCGGGTTTCTCCGTGGGGGATGTGGCAGAGCGCCTGCCACACCTGCCGCTGAAACGGAGTGCCGCGACGAAGATCCAACGGCAGCGGTGGGATCGGGAGGCGCCGTTTGAAGTAATCCTCGAGGGCCCGACCGAGGCGCTCCAGGGTGGCGTCCGGCGAGCAGAGAATTTCACCGGTGCCGTTTGCTCCCAGGCTTCGCGCCCAGTCCAGCAGGGAGTTCTCGGCGGCGCCGACCCTGGTTTCAATTCCGATGGCCAGCACGCCACCGTCTCCGGCGGCGGCCATGACTTGCCCAAACGGCGCCGGGAAAGCGGCGGCGTGGATCTGGAGCGGTTCGGTTGGGGGCATGGCACTCCCTCCTAATCCATCAAGAAATCGGTGATGTAGGGATTGCTCCGGGTTTCCCGGCCGACCGTCGATTGGGGCTGATCGCCGTAGTCGTGGCCGGGCCAGACCACCGTGTCCGCCGGCAGCGCGATGATCTTTCGAAGCGACTCGAGCAATTCGGGAAAGGATGCCCCCGGCAGATCGGTTCGCCCCACCGCGCCCACGAACAGGGTATCGCCGGTAAAGAGCTGGCTTCCGATCATTATGCAGCATGCCCCCGGGGTGTGGCCGGGGGTGTGAATGAATTTCATGGTGAGCGCGCCGAATGGGATCTCATCGCCGTCGCGCACCCGGATATCGGCCGGAGGCGCGATGCGGAACCCCATCATCCGGGCGAATTGCTGATTTTCCGAGAGCTGGAAGAAGGCGTCGTCGAGTTCATGGAGCACCACCGGCACCCGGCTGCCCAGCTGTTCCATCAGGGCTTCGTTGCCGCAGGTGTGGTCGGCGTGGCCATGGGTATTGACAATGTAGCGGAGCGTGACATGGTGGTCCTGGAGCAGGCGGACCAGGCGCGCTTCATCACCGGCCGGATCGATCAGAATGCCGTCGCCGCTGGTTTCGTCATAGACCAGATAGCTGAACACGGCCATCGATCCCACGGGGGTCTGAATGATCTTCATGGGGCATCCTTCGACTGGGGGTTGTGCGGATGGCCGGGGAGGCGATCCCGCCGGAGCGGCCGGCCAAAACGCGCCGCGCTGGGGCGCGGCGGTCCCGGGGGAGGGTCCGGCCGGGCGCCGCCGGCGGCTTGACTCCAATGTTGCCCAGTCGCCGGAAAATGTCAAAGGCTGGATGCACCGACGTCACCCAAAGCGGAGGAAAGCCCCATGAGCGCAGCCGCAACTCCGCCCGCCGCGGGCACCGACCCGGACCAGCTCCATGTTTACGAATGCCGCGGCCCACGGTTGCCACGGACGGAACCGAAGCATCCGGGGTTGCTCGGCCTGTGGATGGAACCCCCTTACTATTACCTGTTTTTTCGGGAACCGGCCGCCGATGCGGTAACCGGCTGGCTGCTCGACGAACCCGGCCACCGGCTGGAACGCTGTGACACCCTGCCCTATTCGGCCGGGCGGGAAAACATCGGGACCACTGAACGGATCGGACCGTTTGTTATCGGCGCCAGCGCCGAGTGCCCCGACGCGATCCCCGCCGGGACCTTGACGATCGTACTGAGCCGCGGGCTGGCCTTCGGTTCCGGGCTGCATCCCTCAACCCGCGGCTGCCTCCTGGCCCTGGCGGAAATCCATCGCCGGCGCCCGCTCACCACCGCGGTCGACCTCGGCACCGGTTCCGGTATCCTCGCCCTCGCCGCCCGCCGCCTCGGCGCCCACCGGGTCACGGCGCTCGATTGCAACCTGCTTGCGGTCCGCGAAGCGCTCGCCAACGCCCGCGTGAACGGCCTCGAAGCCGGCTGGCTCGCGCTGGTGGCAAGTGGCCTCGACGCGCTCCGGCCGAGCCCGGGTGAGGTCCTGCTGATGAACCTGGAATGGCCCTGCCTGCTCGCCGCCCTCGCCGACCACCACTGGCAGGCCTGGCCCCGGGTGGTCTGGAGCGGCTTTCTCGAAAACCAGTGGCCGACCCTCCAGCGGCGCCTCGCTCCCGGCTGGGCCGTCGTCTGGCGCTGCGTGCTGGAAGACTGGCAAACCGTGGTCCTGGCCGCGCCAGAGCGAACCGCTCCGGGCGCCGGAACCGGAGCATGGGCCCGTTCGTAGTGGCACCGCTTTCCGTCGGTAGTGGCGCCGTCAGGCGTTTTTTGTTGGTAGTGGCGCCGTCAGGCGTTTTGGGCGCATAGGCTGGTGATGGCGCTCTCAGGTGCTCCTCACGCCCAATACCCAGACCGGCACACGATGGGCCCGCGCCGTATGCCCACCGGCACGGGGCAAGGTGCTGCGTTCGTAGTGGCGCCGTCAGGCGCTTCCTGTTGGTTGAAACGTCCGCGGAGGTCTTCACGCCCCATGCCCTTACGGGCACACTACCAACGGGGAATGCCCTTACGGGCACACTACAAGCGGGACGCCGCATGCCTTTTCGGGCGCACCGCGAGCCCCGTGCCGCATGTCCTTACGGGCACACGCCGGCGGCAACAGTTAGCTGTTGACAAACTTTGTGTAATTTTTTACAAAAATTCCGCCCTAACGGTGCCAAGCCACTCGATCCCCTTCTCCGCGCTACCCTGGCTGCTCGCTCACGCCTGCTCCGGTTGTCGCTGCTCCTCTCTGGGCTCTGGTTCCTACGACTGCGGGGAGTACTTTCTCGCTAACGATCCGCGTGCGCATGGTGGTGATGGTCCGGTGGGTCTGGTGACGATGGTGGAAATTCAAATGAGTGGTGCTGCAATGCCATGCCGGGGGAACACCCAATCGCGCGGGCGCCTTTCGCCCGCCGCTATTGGGTGTTTTTGTTGTCGAGGCCCGCGGCCGGCTCTGCGCTGATGCGGAAGTGCTTACTGGCATGGACAAGGGGAGGACGCAATGGATTTTCGGCTGAGTGATGAACAGCGCATGATGAGGGAAATGGTCTACAAGTGGGCGGTGAACGAACTGGGTCCGATCCAGGAAAAGATCGATGAGGAAGACTGGTTCCCGCCGGACTTTTTCAAAAAATGCGCGGAAATCGGCATTCTCGGAATCACCATCGAAGAAGAATACGGCGGACTCGGCGGGGATGTTTTGATGCAGACCATCGCCGTGGAAGAAATGAGCCGGATCTGCCCGGCTCTCGGCATGACCTACGGCGCCCATTCGAATCTGTGCATGAACAATATCCGCAAGAACGCCTCGCCTGAACTGAAGCGCAAATATCTGCCGGCGATGATCGCCGGGGAGAAGATCGGCGCCCTCGGCCTCACCGAACCCAACGCCGGCAGCGACGCCATGAGTCTTCGCACCCGCGCGGTGCGCAAGGGTGACAAATACCTTCTGAACGGCTCCAAGATTTTCATCACCAACGGCAGCGTGGCCGATGTGCTGCTGGTCTACGCCAAGACCGCTCCGGACAAGGGTGCCAAGGGCATCAGCGCCTTCATCGTGGAAAAGGATTTCCCCGGCTTTTCGGTGTCGCGCAAGCTGAGGAAATGCGGCATGCGCGGTTCCCCCACCGCCGAACTGGTGTTCGAAGACTGCGAAGTGCCGGCGGCAAATTTGGTGGGCCAGGAAAACAACGGGGTCCATGTGATGACCAGCGGGCTCGATATCGAACGCATCGTGCTGGCCGGAGGTTCCGTCGGCATGGCCCAACAGGCGCTCGATTATTCCATCCACTACGCGGCGGAACGGGAACAGTTCGGCCAGCCGATCGGCAAATTCCAGATGATCCAGGAAAAGCTCGCCAACATGTACGCCCGCACCGAAGCTTCCCGGCTGCTCGTCTATCGGGCCGCCGATCTGGCTCAGAGCGCCAAGCGCGGCGGTAAGGGCACGGAACTCACCAAGCAGGCCGCGGCCGCCATCATGTTCGCTTCGGAAGCGGCCACCTGGATCTGCGATCAGGCCATTCAGATCCACGGCGGCTACGGTTACTGCCTGGAATTTCCGGTGCAGAAGCTGTGGCGAGACGCCAAACTCTATGAAATCGGCGCCGGCACCAACGAAATTCGCCGGCTGATCATCGGCCGTGAACTGCTGCGCGAGGAATTCGCCCGCAAGGCCCAGCGTTAGGGACCCGGCCACC
>Ga0100401_1003390_pt1 | contig 12111 bp, 10 predicted proteins | sample CryGeymeta201525_FD_80421 | JGI IMG/M metagenome (GOLD analysis project Ga0100401, IMG submission 80421) | Groundwater microbial communities from Crystal Geyser aquifers in Utah, USA - Crystal Geyser metaG 2015-25 | ecosystem: Environmental > Aquatic > Deep subsurface > Groundwater | place: USA...
AACGGGGTCGCTGACCATGCCAACACTTTCTTGCTGGCGCTCTTGCAGCACGCTGTAGAGCTTGCTTTCGCCAAGCTCGCGCAGCTCGGGGCGCGCAACCAAAGCCATGACAACGAACAAGACGGCCAGGCCAATCAGGGCAAAGCTGTTGTGGGTAATCTGAAAAAAGCCTTTGGTGAGGATGGTCGTGGCTTGCCTCAGGCGGAAACTCATGTTGTAAGACGCTGTCATAGCTTCTCCTTCTTGCGCGAGGGCCGTTGTGTGCTTCAAGACAAACTTGAAACTCACACCGGGGACCCAAGCATGGGTTGTTACGCTATCAAGATCCTGCGGTTACTGGCCTGGTGGTGCAGAGATTTGATGTTGCCGGGTTCGGCAGCGGATAAGGGTTATCCCTTGGTTTTGTCAAGGTTGGCGAATTCTAGAGGCGGTGAATATACCTAGTCAACCATATAAATTAGGTTTTATATTCTAGAAAATGTCTGGAAATTCAACGATGAACGTTAAAACAGCGTCATTGCGACCGCATTGAAGCAAGCAAGCCATGACCCAAACTGCATGAATTGCGGCATGATTTCGCGCCTCTCGTTGACGACCAATGCGAACAGTTTGAGGTGTATGAACAGCCTGTCGAGATTCGTCTCAAATTGTTTTTTTGGTCAAGCGCCAAAACGCGGCGAAAATAGAGGTTTATTCCCGCTGCCTGGCAGTGGGCACCTACTCTAATTAGTGCGCGATGTCGATGTTCCCTTTTTCTACCCAAAACAAAGCAGCCCCCACTCCTGACGCACCTGCCGTCAGCGCCAAAACCGCCCAAGCGCATCCGCTCGATGCCATGACGCTGGGTGCGTTTTCCAAGCAAACCTCGGGTGAGCGCATGGCCTGCATTCGCGAATGGCTGGCGACCAGTCCGAGCGCCGACCAGTTGCAGCAGGTGTTCAAGGAACTCAGCGGCAAGGACAAGGGCGCTGCCAAATTGCTGCGTGAAAAGCTCGACGACATCAAGCGCAGCAAAACGCAGGCCACCATTGCACTTGAATGGACCGACAAGGCCCAGGCTCTGCTGGCCCTGAGCAAGCTCAACCTGGCCGATGCCCTGGCCTGGCAGCGCGATGCCGCCAAAGCCGGCGCGCCACTCAGCAAAGAGCCGCTGGCCGGCCTGAAAGCCCAACTGGTCGAGCGCGTGCGCGCCATCGAAGATTTGCAGCACCGGGTGCAGGTGCAGCGCGAGGCAGCGGTGCTGTTGGCGCAGCGCATCGAAGTGCTGTCCACCAAACCCTGGACCGATGCCCAAGCCGCCCAGGAGGCGCTGGCCTTGGACGTGGTGCATTGGCAAACCGAGGCTGAGGCGTTGCAGGGCGACGCCAACTGGGCCAGTGTTGATGTGCGTTTTGTATCGCAGTTGAACGACTCGCAAGCGCAGTTGCAACTGGTCTGGCAGGCTTTCCAGGAAGCGCTGGCGCTCACGGTGACTGCCGCACAAGACGCCAGTGCGCCGTTGCCCAAGGTGCCGGTGTGGGCTGATGAACTGCGCGTGGCGCGTGGTGTGCCGCTAGAGGCCGTGGTAACGCCCTCCAAGCCCAAAGTGGACCCCGAGATTCGTGCCAAGGCCACAGCTTTTGTGGCTGAGGTGCTGGCCAAGCTGGAGCATGAAATGGCCCAGGGCCATGGCAAGGCCAGCGCCGGTGCGGCCAACGCTTTGCGCCAGGCGCTCAAGGACAACGGCCGTCTGATTGACGATAAGCTTGAAGCGCAGGCCCATGCGGCGCTGGTAGCAGCCGGCGAACTCGAAGGCTGGCAACGCTGGCGCGCCGATCAGTTGCGCGAAGAACTGGTGACCAATGCCGAAGGCTTGCTCAAGCGCCCCGAGGGCCAGGCCATGGGGGGCCGCAAGATGCAGGACCAACTGCGTGCACTGCGTGAGCAGTGGAAGCTGACCGACCAGGGCGGCGTGCCCAACCATGCGCTGTGGAAACGCTTTGACGAAGCCTGCAACGAAGCCCACAAGGTGGTGGAAGCCTGGCTCGAGAAAATGAAGGCCGAGTCGGCCGAGCACCGCGCCCAGCGCCTGGCGCTGATCGAAGAACTCAAGGCTTGGGCCGAGGCCAACCGGGTGGCGCTGGACGACGACTGGAAGGGCTTTAGCCGTGTGCTGCACCAGTTTGGCGACCGCTGGCGCGATTCTGGCCATATCGGCGAAAAAATGTTTGCCGAACTGCAGCCGCTCTGGAAAGCCGCCATCGACCACGCGGCCGAGCCGCTCGAAACCCTGCAAAAGCTCAGCCTGGATGCGCGCCATGCCATGATCGATGAAGCCCGTGCGCTTGGCGAAGAGCCCATGCTGCGCATCGATGCCGTCAAGGCGCTACAGCAACGCTGGCAGGCCGAAGCGCACCGCGTGCCGATCGACCGCCGCCAGGAGCAAAAACTCTGGGACGCGTTCCGCAAACCGATCGACGAGGCCTTCAACCGCAAAACAGCCGAGCGCGAGAAAGCACAGGGCGCCTTGGGCGAGCGCGACCGCACCGTGCTGGAAGCGTCCAAAGCGCTGCAGGCGGCCAATGCCTCAGGCGATGCGCAGGCCATTCGTGCTGCTATGGCTACGCTTGATGCCGCGCTGAGCGGCCAGGTCCAGGCGCAGGCCGCTGTGGCTGCTGCCGGGCCTGCCGAGGCGAATGTGACAACGGCTTTGTCTGACGCTGCGGCGCATGATTCTGCATCAGTGTCTGCCTCTGCTGCTGCGTCAGTAGACGCAGCGGAGGAGACAAAGGCTTCTGCGGGTGAAGCTGTGGCAGGCGAGGATTTGCCGGGCGAAACTGTAACGGGTGAGCCCGTTGCAACCGAGGCCGCCGAAGCTGCGCCAGTCGCTGAAACGGCCAAGCCTGTGGCGCCGCCCAAGCGCGTGATTGCGATGCGCGGCGACGACCGCCCTGGCATGAAAAAAGAAGAACCCGCTACCATGGGCCGCAGCGGCAAGTTTGGTGACCGCAAGGATGGCGGCCGCCCCGGTGGCCGTGATGCACGCGGCCCGGGCCGCATGGACGAGCGTGGTGGCGCACGTGGTGACCGCGCGGACCGTCCCGCCTATGGCGAGCGCTCTGACGCGCCGCGTTTGGGTGACGCCGCCTTCAGGGCGCAGCGCGACGCGCTTGAGCAAGCCCAGTTTGCCCTGCGCAAGCTGGCAGCCCAGGCGCATGGCGAGGCCTTGACGCATTTGCTGGCGGCTTGGGAGACGCGCGACGCGGACCAGGTGCCAACGGTTCAGGAACTGGGCAACCGGGTCAGCCCGGCAGCGCGCGGGGCCTGGGTCAAGGCGCTGTCGCAGCCCGCATCTGGCGAAGCCGCAACGGCCTTGCTGCGGCTTGAAATGGCTGCCGAATTGCCCACGCCAGCCGAGCAGATGAGCGCGCGGCGCATGTACCAATTGCAGTTGCTCACCAAGCGAAATGACCCAACACCGGCGCAAACCTGGGCGCAAGATGCAGCAACCGTGCTGGCATCAGGTTTCGACGCGGCGCAGGTGCGCCGCCTGCAAAACACACTCAAGGTGCTGTTGAAGCCGTAAAACCTCAGGCGCTGGGTGCCACCGCGACGCGTCGGGGTGCGTGGCCAGCCTGTAGTCGCAGCACTTCGAGCCGGGGTGGCTGCGCTTTGGCGTCCCAATCGCTCAAGACCAGCCGCCGCCATACCGGCTGCTGGCTGTTATCGATTACGTGGTCTTTGGGCATGTGGGTGTGGCCGTGGATCAGGGTGCTGGCGGTGTTGGCCTGTAACCAGGCCTTGGCCTCATTGGCGTCCACGTCGGCATAGCTGGCGCCGTCAGCTAGGCGCGGTTGGCTTTGGGCGCGCAGCGTGCGCGCCAGGGCCTGGCGTTCGGCCAATGGCTTGGCCAAAATTGCCTGCTGCCATGCCGGGTTGCGCACCTGCAGGCGAAACTGCTGGTAGGCCACATCATCCAGACACAGCGCGTCGCCATGTGACAGCAACCCGCGCTGGCCATCAAAGTCGAGCACGGTCGGGTCAGGCAGCAGCGTCATGCCGCAGCCCTTGGCAAAGTCATCACCCAGCAAAAAATCGCGGTTGCCGTGCATGAAGTAAACCGGCAGGCGCGCTGACGTGGCCCGGATGATCTGCTGACATTGCAGCGCGAAAGCGCCATCGGGGTCGCCAGCCGCACGGGTGATATCGTCGCCCACCCAAACCTCGAACAGGTCGCCAAGAATGAACAGCGCGTCCGCTGGCGTGCTCGCCATGTAGCGCTGCCAAGCGGCAAAGGTGGCCGGCTCGCTGGCCTGCAGGTGCAGGTCGGAGATAAAGTCAAGCGTGCGCCAGCGGGCCGGGGCTGAGACCTCGGACCCAGCCACGGGTTCGACGTACTGGTTGGCTGGCGCGTGGCGGGACATTTGAGTCCCCGTGCGGTTACAGTGCGACGGCTTTTTCGATCACCACGTCTTCCAGCGGCACGTCGTCATGGTAGCCCTTGCGGCCGGTTTTGACAGCCTTGATCTTGTCTACCACGTCAATGCCGCCCACCACTTTGCCAAATACGGCGTAGCCCCAGCCCTGGGCGCTGGGTGCGGTGTGGTTCAGAAAGCTGTTGTCGGCCACGTTGATGAAAAACTGGGCGGTGGCTGAGTGCGGGTCGCTGGTGCGCGCCATGGCCACGGTGTAGTTGAGGTTTTTCAGGCCATTGTTGGCTTCGTTTTCGATCGGCGCGTCGCAGGGCTTTTGCGCCATGCCGGGTTCCATACCGCCGCCTTGCACCATGAAGCCGGGAATCACGCGGTGAAAAACAGTGTTGTCGTAGTGGCCCTTGTTGACGTAGGCGAGGAAGTTGGCGGCGCACTTGGGCGCTTTTTCGGCGTCGAGTTCCAGCGTGATGGTGCCGTAGTTTTTGATGTGGAGTTCGACTTGGGGATTGCTCATGATTTATTTCACCAGGGTTGCGGAGTTGATAAGAATGGGGGTTTTGGGCACGTCGACACCAAACGGGCCGCCGGGGCCGGTGGGTGTGGCCTTGATGGCATTGATCACCTCCATGCCTGAGATCACTTTACCAAAAACCGTGTAACCAAACAGGCGCTTGGAATTCAACAGGTCAGCGCGGGGCGTGTTGGTATACACCTCGCCCTGGAATTCAAAACGCGGCACCGGGTCACCGGGCGGAATGGCGACGGGGTCGAGGCGGCGGTTGTCGGCCACGTTGATGAAAAACTGGGCGGTGGCCGACTGCGGGTCGGAGGTGCGTGCCATGGCCAGGGTTCCGACCGTGTTGCGCAACCCTTTTTCATGGGCCATGCGGCCTTCATGGACGACTGGCGCTCGGGTGGGTTTTTGCTGGTAGTTGGCGTCGAAGCCGCCACCCTGGACCATGAAGTTGCCGATCACACGATGAAAAATGGTGCCGTCATAGTGCTTTTCAGTGACGTACTGCAAAAAATTCTCTACCGTCTTGGGTGCCTTTTCGGGGTACACCTCCACCACAAAGTCGCCCGCTGAGGTGGCAAATTTGACCTGTGGCGCGGCTTGCGCCAGCGTCAGGTTGGCCGCAGTCAACAGCGCCGTGGCGGCGACTGCGCTGCGCGCCCAGATACCAAATGTCTTGAAATTCATCTGCTTGCTCCTTGGGAAAAGTTGGCTAAAACCGGGCTGATTGATGCACAACCGCGGCGGGAACGTAGGCCTTACGGCAAAGACTTGAAGACGTCACCGATCAAGGTCAATTTGCGCGGCAGTGCGGCATTACCGCTGTCGAGTTGCAGGGCTTTGCTGTAGGCCTGACCGGCCAGTCGGGCATAAACATCGCCCAGATTTTCATAAGCCGTTGCATAAGCCGGGTTGGCGCGGATCGCCATTTCGAGCGCTGCGCGCGCCTCGTCATACTGACCGTGCGCAGCCTGTAGCACCGCCAGGTTGTTGTAGGGCTCGGGCAGTTCGGGGTAGTCTTGCGTGAGGCTGGTAAAGGTGGCCATGGCCTCGGCCTGCTGGCCAAGATTGCGCTGAATCACGCCTTTGAGAAAGCGCATTTGGGGGTCGGCCGGCTTGGTCGCCAGGTGGCTTTCCACCTTGACCAGAGCCTCGGCAAACTTGTTGGCGCGCACCAGTTCACGGGTGTCCGAGTATTCGTCCGCCTGGCTTGCCAGCGCCAAAAAGGTGCCGGCAAGGATGAGACAACGCAGGGTTTTTCGTACGACGGAACGGGCGTGCTTCATGGGTGGGTGGGTCTGATGGGGTGGCTCGTCCTGCCTGCCCGCAGGTGTTGACAGGGCCTTATACTGACAAGAATTGTAGCCGACGGGGCTTTTTTTGGGGTGTTGGCCGGTCGCTACACGCCACGCTGCATGCGCCCGGTTTGCGCACCCCAACTGGCACTGCATTGACCCCTCCATTGGATTTGAACGACTCATGAGTTTGCGCATTTACAACACGATGTCTCGTGTGATTGAAGCTTTTACGCCGCTGCAAAGCGGCCATGTCCGCATGTATGTGTGCGGCATGACGGTGTATGACCTGTGCCATCTGGGCCACGCGCGGGCCATGGTAGCGTTCGATGTGGTGCAGCGCTGGCTCAAGCGCAGCGGCTACCAGGTCACTTATGTGCGCAACGTGACCGATATTGACGACAAAATCATCAAACGCGCCCTGGAAAACGGTGAAACCATCCGCGCCCTGACCGACCGCATGGTGGCTGCCCTGCACCAGGACGCCGATGCGCTGGGCATCGAGCGCCCCACGCACGAGCCGCGCGCCACCGACTACGTACCGTCCATGCTCAAGCTCATCGGCCAGTTGCAGGACAAGGGGCTGGCTTATCAAAGTGGCGACGGCGACGTGAACTTTGCGGTGCGCAAATTCGACGGCTACGGCAAGCTCAGCGGCAAATCGCTTGACGAATTGCGCGCTGGCGAGCGTGTGGCCGTAACTGACGGCAAGACCGATCCGCTCGACTTTGTGCTGTGGAAATCGGCCAAACCGGCGGAACCCATTGATGCCAAATGGGGCAGCGTGTATGGCACCGGGCGACCGGGCTGGCACATCGAGTGCTCGGCCATGTGCGGCGAGCTGCTGGGCCAGACGGTTGACATTCATGGTGGTGGTGCCGACTTGCAGTTTCCCCACCATGAAAACGAAATAGCCCAAAGCGAAGGCGCCACCGGCCAGCCCTTGGCGCGCTTCTGGATGCACAACGGCTTTGTCACGCGCGACAACGAGAAGATGTCCAAAAGCCTGGGCAACTTTTTCACCATCCGCGAAATTTTGGCCCGCTTCGATGCCGAAACGCTGCGTTTTTTCATTGTGCGCGCGCACTACCGTAGCGCCCTGAACTACAGCGATGTGCACCTCGAAGACGCCCGTCAGTCACTCAAGCGCCTGTACACCGCGCTGGCGCTGGTGCCGCCTGACACAGTTGTTATCGATTGGACCGAACCCTTTGCAGCGCGCTTCAAGACTGCCATGGACGAGGACTTTGGCGCGCCTGAAGCCGTGTCCGTGCTGTTCGAGTTGGCTGGTGAAGTCAATCGAACCCGCTCGGGTGTGCTGTCGGGTGTGCTGAAAGCGCTGGGCGGCTGCCTAGGGTTGCTTCAGCAAGATCCTCATGCGTTTTTGCAGTCGGGCGCAGCTCTGAGCGAAGCCGACATTACCCAGCGCATTGCCGAGCGGGCGGCGGCCAAGGCCGCCAAAAACTTTGCTGAGGCTGACCGCATTCGCCAAGAGTTGCTGGCGCTGGGCATCGTGCTGAAAGACGCGGCCAGCGGCACCACTTGGGAAGTTACCAAATGATGGTGCTGTCATGATGACTGCTATAGAAAATTGTCCGACGCCTTCTTATTGGGCGGACGCCTGCAAGCATCTGGTGAAAAAAGACCGCGTCATGAAGCGGTTGATCCCGAAATTCGGCAAGACCTGCCTGCAAAGCCGGGGCGATGCCTTTGCCACGCTGGCGCGCAGCGTGGTCGGTCAGCAAATTTCGGTCAAAGCGGCGCAAACCGTGTGGGACCGATTCGCTGGACTAACGCCCACGATGACCCCCGCGCAGGTGCTCAAGCTCAAGATCGACGACATGCGCTCGGCGGGTTTGAGTGCGCGCAAGGTGGAATACCTGGTCGACCTGGCGATTCACTTTGACGGTGGTTTGGTGCGCGTTGACGACTGGACGGCGATGGACGACGAGGCCATCATCGCCGAACTGGTGGCCATTCGTGGCATTGGCCGCTGGACCGCCGAGATGTTTCTGATTTTTCACCTGATGCGCCCCAATGTGTTGCCGCTGGACGATGTTGGCCTGATCAACGGCATCAGCAAAAGCTATTTCTCGGGCGAGGCCGTCAGCCGCAGCGAAGCGCGTGAAGTGGCGCTGGCCTGGGCGCCATACCGCACCGTGGCAACTTGGTATATTTGGCGCTCGTTGGATCCGGTGCCGGTGGAATACTGATCTGTTTTTTTAAATTTGAAAATGTCCGTCATTGCGAGCGAAGCGCGGCAATCCAGGATGCCTGGGGCCATGGGTTGCCACGTCGCTGGCGCTCCTCGCAATGACGGGTCTTATTGCAATGGTGGGCGACAAAGATGTTCGCAAGCATTCAATCCCCCGATCGTTTAACAGGAGCCCATCATGGCTAAAAAAACCTTCCTCGATTTCGAGACCCCGATCGCCGAGCTGGAAAACAAGATTGAAGAGCTGCGCTACGTGCAGACCGAGTCGGCGGTCGATATTTCGGCTGAAATCACCCAGTTGGCCAAGAAAAGCCAGCAGCTCACCAAAGACATCTACAGTGACCTGACGCCCTGGCAAATCACCAAGATTGCGCGCCACGCCGAGCGCCCCTACACGATGGACTATGTGAACGAGCTGTTCACCCATTTTGTCGAGCTGCATGGTGACCGGCACTTTGCCGACGACCTCAGCATCGTCGGCGGACTGGCGCGTTTCAACGGCACGCCGTGCATGGTGATCGGCCAGCAAAAGGGCCGCGACACCCGCGAGCGTGCCAGCCGCAACTTTGGCATGAGCAAGCCCGAGGGCTACCGCAAAGCCTTGCGGCTGATGAAAACTGCCGAAAAGTTCAAGCTGCCGGTGTTCACCTTTGTCGATACGCCCGGCGCCTACCCCGGCATCGAAGCCGAAGAGCGCGGCCAGGCCGAAGCCATCGGTCGCAACATCTTCGAGATGGCGCAGCTTGAGGTGCCGATCATCGTCACCATCATCGGCGAGGGTGGCTCGGGCGGCGCGCTGGCGATTTCGGTGGGCGACCAATTGCTGATGCTGCAGTATTCGATTTACTCGGTGATCAGCCCCGAGGGTTGCGCCTCCATTTTGTGGAAAACCTCCGACAAGGCGCAGGAGGCTGCCGACGCGCTGGGCATCACCGCGCACCGCCTGAAAGCCCTGGGCGTGATCGACAAGATCGTCAACGAGCCGGTGGGCGGCGCGCAGCGCGACCCCAAACAAATGGCGGCTTTCCTCAAGCGCGCCTTGACCGAAGCGTACCGCCAGGTCAGCGACCTCAAGGTGGCAGACTTGCTGGCGCGGCGCTACGAGCGGCTGCAAAGCTATGGCCGCTTCACTGACACCAAGACCACAGGCAAATAACCTCTCTACCTCGTCGTTGCGAACGAAGTGACGCAATCCATGACCTCCGACTGCATGGACTGCCGCGCTTCGCTCGCAGTGACGGAGCTCCCGTTCAAGGTTTGTGTATGGTATCGGGCCGATTCAGTGGGTTTGCCATGACGCAGTCCTTTGAGCAGGCCATGGCTGCCTTTCAACCAGCCTTGCCACTGGCCGTAGCCTACAGCGGCGGTGCCGATTCCACTGCGCTGCTGCTGGCCTGCGCACGCCGATGGCCGGGTCAGGTGACGGCGGTGCATGTGCACCACGGCCTGCAGGCAGCGGGCGACGACTTCGAGCGCCATTGCCGGGCCTTTTGTGAGCGGCTGCAGGTGCCGTTGGTGGTGCAAAAAGTCGATGCCCGCCATGCCTCGGGGCAAAGCCCTGAAGCCGCCGCGCGCCACGCCCGCTACCGGGCCATCGAGGCGCTGGCGCAGCATGGACCCGTTGCCTTTCAAGCCGTCCAAACCATCGCCATCGCACAGCACGCCGATGACCAGGTCGAAACCCTGTTGCTGGCGTTGAGCCGCGGTGCCGGCCTGCCGGGCCTGAGCGCCATGCCAGCGCAGTGGCAGCGCGCCGGCCTGACCTGGTGCCGCCCCTTGCTGCAGGTCAGCAGCGCGGCGATACGGGCCTGGCTTAAGGCGCAGGGTACAGACTTCATCGAAGACCCCAGCAATGTCGATGAACGCTTTACCCGCAACCGCATTCGAGCGCGTCTTATGCCCCCACTGCAAGCCTGTTTTCCCCAATTTCGAGACACTTTTGCCCGCAGCAGCCGCCACGCGGCGCAGGCGCAAGCCCTGCTGCAGGAGGTGGCGGCTGAAGACCTGAAGCGCATCGGCGTGCCGCCCGACATCAAAGCCATGCAAACCTTAAGCCGTCCGCGGCTGGTCAATCTGCTGCGCCACTGGCTGTTGAGCGTGTACCAGGCCACACCGGCTGCCGCGCAACTTGATGAATTGACAGCGCAACTCGAGGCCTGCCGCACCCGTGGCCACCAGTTGCACATCAAGGTGGGGCAGGGCTTTTGTGTCAGGCGCGGAAAAACCCTTGATTGGTACAATCCGCAGCTTTTGCAACCCACCTCGACCCCTTCATGTCCTTGATTGTTCACAAATACGGCGGTACCTCGATGGGCTCAACCGAGCGCATCAGCAATGTCGCCAAACGCGTCGCCAAATGGGCGCGCGTCGGCCACCAGATGGTGGTGGTGCCCAGCGCCATGAGTGGCGAAACCAACCGTTTGCTGGCTTTGGCCAAGGAACTCGCGCCGTCCATCCTGACCGACGCTTACAGCCGCGAACTCGACATGCTGGCCGCCACCGGCGAGCAGGCATCGAGCGCCTTGCTGGCCATTGCGCTGCAGGCCGAGGGCCTGGAGTCGGTGAGCTACGCGGGCTGGCAGGTGCCCATTCGCACCAACAACGCCTACACCAAGGCTCGTATTGAATCCATTGACGACAAACGCGTGCGCGCCGACCTTGCGGCCGGGCGGGTTGTCATCGTGACTGGTTTCCAGGGCCTGGACGAATCAGGCAACATCACCACGCTGGGCCGCGGCGGCTCTGACACCTCGGCCGTGGCCGTGGCGGCGGCCATGAAAGCCGATGAATGCCTGATCTACACCGACGTCGATGGCGTATACACCACTGACCCACGCGTGGTGCCCGAGGCGCGCCGTCTGGAAACGGTGAGCTTTGAGGAAATGCTGGAGATGGCCTCCATGGGCTCCAAGGTGCTGCAGATTCGCTCAGTCGAGTTTGCCGGCAAATACAAGGTCAAACTGCGTGTGCTCTCGAGCTTCACGCCGTGGGATATCGACATCAACACTGAGGCCGCCAGCGGCACCCTGATCACTTTTGAGGAAGACGAAAACATGGAGCAAGCCATCGTTTCAGGCATCGCGTTCAGCCGCGACGAGACCAAAATTTCTGTGCTGGGCGTGCCCGACAAGCCCGGCATTGCCTACCAGATTCTGGGTGCCGTGGCTGATGCCAACATCGAAATCGACATGATCATCCAGAACATCAGCAAGGGTGGTTTGACCGACTTCAGTTTCACCGTGAACCACGGTGACTACGCCAAGACCATGGATTTGCTGAAAAACGTGGTGATGCCCAAGCTCGGCGCTGAGGAAGTGGTGGGCGATACCAAGATATGCAAGGTCTCCATTGTGGGCATCGGCATGCGCAGCCATGTGGGCGTGGCCAGCACCATGTTCCGCGTGCTCAGCGAAGAAGGCATCAACATCCAGATGATTTCCACCTCCGAGATCAAGACGTCGGTGGTGATCGACGAAAAATACATGGAGCTTGCCGTGCGCGCGCTGCACAAGGCATTTGGTCTGGATCAGGCGCCAGCCTGAAACAAGCCCCAAGTCGTGACATAATCGCGGCTCTGATTTTCAGGAAACGTGACCGAGTGGCCGAAGGTGCTCCCCTGCTAAGGGAGTATGGGGTGTAGAGCCTCATCGAGGGTTCGAATCCCTCCGTTTCCGC
>Ga0100401_1003394_pt1 | contig 12106 bp, 7 predicted proteins | sample CryGeymeta201525_FD_80421 | JGI IMG/M metagenome (GOLD analysis project Ga0100401, IMG submission 80421) | Groundwater microbial communities from Crystal Geyser aquifers in Utah, USA - Crystal Geyser metaG 2015-25 | ecosystem: Environmental > Aquatic > Deep subsurface > Groundwater | place: USA...
ACGGATGCCACGCTCGGTGCCGTGATGGAGGCTCTCGACAAGGCGGGGATTGCAAAGAACACGCTGGTGATTTTCACCAGTGACAACGGATGTTCGCGCGAAGCCGATTACCCTTTGCTGACGAGCAAGGGCCACAACCCAAGCTATGAATTCCGTGGATGGAAATCCGACATTTTCGAGGGGGGACACCGGGTTCCGTTTATCGTTCGCTGGCCGGCGACTGTGAAAGGTGGCACGACCAGCGATCAGCTCATCTGCCTCACCGATTTCTTCGCCACGACGGCGGATATCCTTGATCAGAAACTTCCAGACGAAGTGGCTGAAGACAGCGTCAGCATTTTGCCGGCCCTTGATGGAAGCGCCGGCAAGCCGCTGCGTGAGGCCGTCGTCCATCATTCCATCAATGGTTCGTTCGCCATCCGGCAGGGAAAGTGGAAGCTTTCACTTTGTCCAGGTTCCGGAGGTTGGAGCAAGCCACTCCCCGGAGCTCCGTCGACCTTGGAACTGCCCCCGGTCCAACTCTATGACTTGAGCAAGGACATTGGTGAAACTCAGAACGTCCAGGCTGAACATCCAGAAGTTGTGGAGCGCTTGACCAAGCTTCTCGAACGCTATGTTGAGCGCGGCCGCAGCACTCCTGGAACACCTCAGGAGAACACGGGAGCTGTCAATCTCAGGCCCAAGATAAAGCCGCGCAAGTGACAGGGATGCCAAGCCAAGTGATGCGCCCAACGCGGCCGCGGTAAGTGATTTCATAACATTCATGATCTGGCATTAGGTGTTAGTGTCTACGGAGTTCGATTTTGCGGTACTCGCCTGGGGGCCGGAGTGATCCGGCGGAGCGGCTGGCCGATTCTTCACGGGGGAAGGTCCGGGTTGACTTCAGGAGCAGCAAGGCTGATGAAGGGAGTGTGATCGGTCCGTCCACTTTACGCCCTATGCTTCCCGGAGTTTTGTCGATTCTGGGATTGTTGATTTCTCCACTGCTCACGGCCGCAGAGGATTCGCCGAAGCCTCCGCCCGCTCCGAATCTCATCTTCTTTCTCGCCGACGACCTTGGGTGGGGCGACGTCGGGTTCCACGGTGGCTCGATCCCCACGCCGAACATCGACCAGCTTGCCAAGCAGGGCGTGCGCCTCGAATATTTTTACGTACAGCCAGTCTGCACGCCGACGCGGGGGGCCTTCCTGACCGGGCGTTACCCGATGCGGCTTGGGCTTCAGACAGGCGTCATCCGGCCTTGGGCGAAGCACGGGCTGCCCCTCGACGAACGGACCCTGCCGCAGGCTCTCCGCGATGCAGGTTATGCCACGGCGATCTGCGGCAAGTGGCACCTCGGCCACGCCTCCCCCGAATTTCTTCCGACCCGCCGAGGCTTCGACCAGCAGTACGGACATTACAACGGGGCGATCGACTATTTCACTCACATCCGCGACGGCAGCCATGATTGGCACCAAAATGACACCGCCAACCACGACCAAGGCTACGCCACCGACTTGATCACCAAGTCCGCGATCAAAAGCATCGCCGAGCACAATCCCGACAAGCCGCTGTTTCTCTATGTGCCGTTCAATGCACCGCACACGCCGTTGCAGGCTCCCGCAGAGTGGGTCGCGAAATTCGCACACATCGAAAACAAGAACCACCGCATCTACGCGGCAATGGTGGCCTGCATGGACGACGCGATCGGCCGGATTCTGGCGACGCTGGACGAACATGGTTTCGCCCGCGAGGACACCCTCGTTTTCTTTTGCTCGGACAACGGCGGCCTCACGAGCATTGGTTCCAACGGCCCCCTGCGAGGGCAGAAAGGTCGGCTCTATGAGGGAGGCATCAGGGTTCCTGCCGTCATCTCGTGGCAAGGTACGCTGGAAGGGGGTCAGACGGTCAATGACCCGCTGCATATCGTCGACCTCTACCCGACCTTCCTGCACCTCGCCGGTGCCAAACTCGAACAGGAGAAACCCCTCGACGGGCGCGATGCGTGGCCGGTCATCACGAAGGGCGAGCCGAGGTCGCGAGACTTCATCCTCCACAATGTGACCCCGTGGTCCGGCGCGCTGCGCATGGGAAAATGGAAGCTCCTTCACAACGGAAACACTCCCGCCAATGCAACGGAGGGACCTGCGAAGGACTCCTGGGAGCTTTTCGACATGAAAGCCGACCCGAACGAAAAGATCGATCTGTCCCTCGAACATCCTGAGATCCTGGCGAAACTCCGCACGCGGTTGGAAGCACTGCGCAAGGAAGCGGCACCCGCCAACATCCCGCCGAACGTTGCCCCCGCTGGTTTCAAGTCACCGGCGGTCTGGGGAGAACCCGCGTCGCACTGAAGGGCGCGGTTCAACATGCCAGGCTGGCGTCCACCATCATTTCATGAAAATCTAACAGTGAAATTCAGCTCCACAAAATCGATCTCCCCAGCGTTTCATGATTGATCCCAGTGTGTTGCGAATCCGACAATCTCGCGCATGACGAAACCAATGCGCATTGCGATCCTCGGTTGTGGTTCCCGGGGCAGAACTTACGGACGAATCGCTGCCAGCATGCCGGAACGCTACCAACTCGTCGCAGTGGCAGATCTCGACGCCGCCAAGACCGCAACGATGGCGAGCTTGAGCGAACCCGGAGAGATCCGGGTATTTGACTCCGACAAGTCCCTCTTCGCTGCCGGCAAGCTTGCCGATGTGCTGTTGATCGCCACTCAGGATGCCGACCACTTTGGCAACGCGATGGACGCCATGGATCTCGGCTACCACCTGCTTCTTGAGAAGCCTGCCGCCGAAACGCTGGAACGTTGCGAGCAACTGGATCAAAAGGCGCGTGAAACCGGATGCCGCATCCTGCCCTGCTTCGTTCTGCGATATACTCCGTTTTACCAAGCGGTTCGCCGCTTCATCGACAGCGGGCGCTTGGGCAGGATCATGACCATCCGTGCCAGCGAGGGAGTCGAGGCCTTTCACCAGGCGCATTCTTATGTTCGCGGCCACTGGGCCAACTCGGAAACCGCGTCGCCCATGATCGTCGCCAAATGCTCGCACGACACCGATCTGATGTGCTGGTTCGCCAACTCCACCCCGAAATCCATCACCAGCCACGGGCGGCTTGATTGGTTCAAGAAAGAGAACGCTCCGGCAGGAGCACCCATGCGTTGCACCGACGGTTGTCCCGTCGCCGCGGACTGCATTTACGACGCCCATCGTTACCTCAACGAGAAGCGTAATTTCCTGCGTATGGTCATGCCTGGTGCCGAGGGTAAAACCGGGGCTTATGAACTGCCAGAGGAGCCGATCATGAACTTCCTCAAGACGTCCCCATGGGGTCGTTGTGTCTATCACTGTGACAACAATGTGGTGGACCACCAGGTCGTGGCCTGCGAGATGGAAAACGGCGTGACGGCCACCCTGACCATGACCGCTTTCGACTGCGATCGCACCATTGAGATTCATGGCACCCTCGGTTCCTTGAGGGGGGGTGAGCCCTATCAGCGCGGCGGTGCCCATGAGTTATGGTTCTGCGATCACCGGGACGGCAAGGCCGAGAAGATTCCAGTCGAACAAGCTCAAGGCGATGACTATTCAAGTCATGGCGGCGGGGACTTTGGTATCGTCGATGCGCTCGACCGCCTGTTTGCCGGCCCCGACGCCCTGCCGCCCGGTCTCGATGGCCTGGCCGGCCACCGACTCGCCTACCTGTCCGAGGAATCGCGCCTCGCGAACGGCGCGCCCAAAAGCTAAGCGATCAGCGATTTGTTTCCCGTGGCTTCATTCAGTCGTCGATTCGGAGGAGTCCAACAAGCGCCGACTCTGAGGCAGAAACGAAATGATCAACATCATCAAGAAGAAGAGTGCATTGAGGATCAGGCCGAGGCTGGTAAGAATAACGGATGACCATGCGCTGTCGGCAGCGTGACCATCAACCCACATTCTCCAAGTAGTTACCCCGATAAGGATGAGCGTGATCGGGATAAGGAAGACCCGAATCCAGCGTTCACCGTGAACATTGAAATCGTGATCCGGATTCTTGTTCGCCGCGCTCACCACCTTATTGTAGGTCGTGAGCATCAACAGCGAACCGACACCGATGGCGGCGAAGATGGCCCACATCGAATAGGGGTCGTAAGCATTCCACAGAAGATCTCTAACACCGAAGGCGTCGGTCCCAGCCAGCTCCGCGAGCTTGGGTACGACTTCTTCTTTGGGCAGCATATCCACCGCATCCTTGCTCATACCGAGCTGATCGATGAGATAGCGCTTGGCAAGCACCACCTTGTCGCCACCATTTTCATAGAGATGACCTGCGATAATTGAACCGATCGACCAGCCGATGCCGACGGTGAAATTACTGAAACCGATGTAGAGCCCTTCCCTGCCCTTGGGGGCAATGTCCACGATATAGCGGGAGAACGAGGGACCCGACATCATCTCGCCAAGGGAGAAGATACCGATGCAGCCAAGTATCCACCATCCGCCCATGCTCATACCAAGCCCGTAGGTCGCGAAGATGGCCATGGCGATCCCCATGATGATGGTCACAAGTGTAGGAATCTTGCGGGTAAAGTAGCCCATCAGGAAGGTCCCGAGACTAATCAGCAGTGCGTTGAAATTAATCATCCACTCCTGCGTTAGATTGCCGCCGTTGACGGTGGGCACGCGACCTTCACCGATCACCGAAGCAAGCGCTGCCGCGAGGTGCCGCGAGTCGACCCAGTCGTCGATGAAGTTCGGAAGGATATCGAAAAGCTGGAAGGTCAGCAGCCAGAACCCGGCGAAGCTGAGCGTTAGGAAAAAGATGCGGGGTTCAAGCAGCCCGCGTAGCGACTCAAAAAGCATCCTCATGGGGCCTGGCTTCTCCACCCCTTCTGCGGTCGCCAGGCGCGCCGGCTCCTTGAAGAAAAACAGAGGAATGAAGTTAAGCGCAACTGCTGCAGAGCAGATGATGAACACCCAATCCCAACTGATGACCCGGAGATACCCGGCAACCAGCGGACCAAAGAAACCTCCGACATTAACCAACTGGTAAAAGATACTCCAACCGAGTGCGGAGTTCTTCTTGGTCAGTTGGGTGGCGATGAGGCCACCAATCCCAGGTTTGAAAATCGCCGTGCCGAAGGCAACAAACATCGCTCCGGCAAAAAGGATGCCATAGGTCTGGTCGACATCTTGAGCGCGGGCCTCCGCGAGCGGCATGCCCGCCAGTATTTCCGCGAGCGGGATACAGTAAGCCATGATAATATAGCCAATGATCTTGGCCAGCGTCGCGATGGCGATATTGACCTTGTAGCCGTAGCGGTCAGCGAAGCCCCCGGAAAGAATGGGCACGAAGGACTGCACGATCGCCCACACGGCGTACAAACTGCCCTTCTGAATCTGGGTCAGCTCTGGACCGCCGTTGCCGATCGCCGCCACCATGAACACTGGCAGCACTACCCGGACCCCATAGTAGGAGAAGCGTTCGATGAGCTCCATCCAGCCTGCCAGCCAGAAAACCGGCCGGAATGACTTGAACTGTCCGAGCATCGTTTCGCTCGAATCAGGGGTTGATGGCGCAGGCCTTGAGTGCTCGGGTTGGTCGCTCATGAAATCGTTCGTTGGATAAAATTAAAAATTGTCCATAGGGAGACAAATTTCCGCCGACAAGGGATTTGAAAATGATCGTTTTGGAAGTGATCGTTTTCCGGCTAGAGCTTTTGGTGGTTGGTTTGTCACATGCCCCCCGGCTGGGGGGCCATGGTGAGCGAAGTCGCCTTTTTTGAGAAGGACAGATTACCGCCAACTTTCCGGTGGTCGGGTGGCCCTACACGATGGTGGTTTCGTCTTGCAAGTCATCCCGCCGATTCCCACACACGCTTTATCTCCGCACAACCGAGCGGATCATGCAACTCGAGTTCGGCGCGCACAAACGGGTAGAAGTCGTTCCTGTAAAAATACGCCTCTGTGGCTTCGGCAAAGTATTCCTTGTGGTCGGTGGTGGCGTAGTGCTTCACCCGCTCGCCGTTGTAGAGGAGCGCCTTGTCGTAGAGGCCTTTCTTCATGGCCTCGTGGTAAGCCTTGAGGATACCCGAATCGTCGAAGCCAAGCACCTGATCGTGATAGGCGTGCGCCAACTCATGAAGAATCACCGCCGGATGCTTGAGCAGCTGCTCGCGTGACAAAAGCTCCGCCGCCACGGGGATGTGGACCTGCTTGACGAGCTGTGGATCATATCCATGTTCGACTAACCACTCCACGTCCGGATGATACTGCATGTTCTTCAGTTCGGGGTGGTCATACTCGATGCGGATTTTCACCTTCCTCATTTCGCCAAGCGGTTTTTCAGGCATCAGAATTGCAATCCGCTCGAGGTGATTGGCAAGCATCTTGAGTGCCCTGCCGCCTTCCTCCTGATGTTCGCCGGAGAGCAAGCCGGGATCGACCTGGACGGTCCATCCCTCGATCTGTCTTTCGACGGGTGTAATCCATCCGATCTTCTTCGTCAGTGCTGAATCATCCTCGCCTTGAACGGCCGCCGTCATGGCGAAGACTGCGGCACCTATCAGGAAAAACTTGCGGAGGATCGGGAAATGGCTGAAATCGGAACTTTGGTGCATATGCTCTTAAATCTACTCTCGCGGAATGAATCTTCTTTCGCACCATTGATCAAGAAGCGGTGGAGCGCGATTTCTCCCGCCGCCTCATCCCAACCTCGTGAACCTTCCTTCCACGACCACCAGCACCAAGGAATCCCACGGGACAGCATCACACCCTTGCCCTCCTTCCCAGATCACGGTAACTCTAAGCCATGGAACATCACGTCTACTTCTGGTTGAAGCCCGAGCACAAAAACGAAACCGACCGCGCCGCCTTCGAAGCCGGTCTTGCCGCCCTCTTTGAAATCCCCGAAGTCGCCGGCGGCATCTGGGGAAAGCCCGCCCCCGTCATGGAGCGCCCCGTCATCGACCAATCCTGGGACTACGCCACCTCCATGCAGTTTAAAACTGTTGCCGACCAAGACGCCTACCAAGTCCACCCCGACCACAACAAATTCATCGCCACCTTCAGCACCTGGTGGCAATCCGTCCAAGTCCGGGACCTCTTGCCCGGTTGATCAACACCACGTCCTAGATGAAGGTCATTGCCATAGCCGACGATGACTCAATGGTTGGCAAACTGCCTACTGCCTCAGTTGATCTACTCCTCTGTCTTGGCGACCTCTGGGACACTACCATTGAAGCGGCCTATTTGCGCTACCAACCAACCCGCACATTTGCCGTCAAAGGCAATCACGACTCCGCTTCGGAATTCCCTCCGTTCGTAACGCCCCTTCACTTCACTCTAAAGAAGCATCTTGGACTCTCCTTCGGGGGATTTGGTGGTAGTTGGCGCTATAAACCCAAAGGTCATCATCTTTTTGAACAACACGACGTTAAGCGAATGCTTCAAAGCTTTCCTCGAGTTGATGTATTCATTGCCCACAACTCTCCCCGAGGCATCCACGAGCGCGACGACCACACTCATCAAGGCTTTGACGGTTTCCTCGCCTACATCTTGGCAAACCAGCCTCGCTTGTTTATCCACGGGCACCAACACGTCAACCAAATCACTAGAATTGGAAAAACAGAAGTCGTCAGCGTATTCGGCGAAATGTCCCTAGAAATTTGAATCCCACTGTTCATTGTTCACTGCTCATTGTTCACTCGGTAGTTCTCCAAAACCTTCTCGCTCACTTTCTCCCTCGTCCCAACATCCGGCGCAAAAACCGAGATCCGGAACTCCTCCAACAGCCACCCATACTCCCATAATCCCGGATCCTCCGGCCGTCGCGTCAACTCCGCATACCACGGCTCCCAAAACTTCCGCACCCGGTCCATTTTCTCCAGATCCTTCACGATTGGCAAACTCTTCAAACGCCCCAACCGCGACTGAATCGCCTTCAAATACCGCTCGTAGTCGATCACCCGCGCGTAGCCCGAGCGCCACACAAACCGCGAGCGAAATAACCAACTCAGTTGTTCCTCCAAATCATCGGCAATCTCACCCAAATGCCGATCCCCTCGATTTTCATGCAGCCACTCCCGCACCACCTGCATGCCATCAAGGCTCGCATCCAGCGCCGCACCTATCTTCGTCGCCGCATCCCACCAATTCCCCCGCGCTGCCTCAGCCCGCTTTGAAAACTCATCCTCCGTCGAAATCCGTCCACCTCCCAGCGCCCCTTCCGCTGTCAGCGCGATGATGTCCTCCACCGGACACCTCATCTTCGGCAATTCCACTTTTGCCATCAGTCCCAGCGGCATCCGCTTTTTCACATAAGCCACCTGCTCGGGCTGCGCCATCATCAGCAAACGCGCCACCCCCGCCCGATGCGACTCCGCTGCTTCCTCAGGTCTGGAAAACGCCCGCGTCCCCACGCATTCCAGCTCATCCACCAGCGCCGGATACGCCACCCCCGCCGATGTCTCCGCTGATTCCGGCACCTCGCCCGGCCATTCCATCCAGCCACTCTGCTCCCACTCCTCGTTCGCCGCTTCCTCGAAGCGCTCCTGAACCACACTCCCTAACAGCCTCTTCAAAGCCGCCACATCCGTGCCAAAAGCCAGCTCCTCGCCCGCATCATCGCAGACCCAGACCTTCGTCACCAAATCATCCGGCATCCGCTCCATATCGAAATCCTGCGCCCGCACCTCGAAGCCGCTGACCTCACTCAAGTATTGCGCAAGCCGAACTTCGTAAGGCCCATCCTTCTCACGATCCATCCACTCATCGGCAAACTCATCCGCCCGCCCGGCCACCGGCTGGCATTCCCGACGCAGATCTTTCGGCAGCGATCGGATCATCCACTCCGTCCGATACCACAAATCCCCCGGCACCCCCCATCCCGGCAACCAATCCGGCAAGCCCGCCAACTGATCCACATGGACCCCCAGCGTCACCCCATCATCCCGATCACCCGGCGCGCAGCGATAGTAAAGCGCGTATTCCTGGTCCCCATGCACCATCCCATCCGGATGCCCCGAAAGATCAAAGTCCTCCAGATCCTCTAACACCACATCATCGCGCGTCGGCAGATTCACGTCTTCGTGCTGCTTCCGCCAGCGATGATATTCCTTCGCCGTGCACATCCCCTCCGGCAGCCGGTTTTCGAAAAATTCCACCACCGCCTCATCACTCCACAGCCCCCCGCCCCGGCGCAGCTTGTGCTCGATCGACTCGATTTCCTCCTTCAGCTCCGCCAACCGAGCAATCGCCTTCGATTCCCCCTTCACCCCTCCTTGCAACAGCCCTTCCCGAATGAAAATCTTCCGCGCCGCCACCGGATCGATCCGCCCAACATGCACCCGCCGCCCCACCACGATCGGCAAGCCACCACAAATCACCGACTCCTTCGCATACACCGCGCCCTGAGCTTCATCCCAGTGCCCCTCGCTGTATCGCACCCGACAAAGATGCGGCGCCACCTGCTCCACCCACGCCGGATCAATCTTCGCCACCCGCCGCGCCCACAAGCGAGTCGTCTCCACCAGCTCCATCCCCATCACCCAGTCCGTGCGTTTCCCACCAAACAACCCCGAGCCCGGAAACACCGCAAAGAAGCCGCCATTTGCACTCCGATAGCTCTTCGACTCCCGGTCCCACAAGCCAAACTGCTTCGGAGCCCCCGCCAAAAGCGCCCGGTGAAACGAAGCCGAATCCACCTTCACCGTGGCTGGAGCGTCCCGCTCCAGACCGTGCCCGGAGCGTCCCGCTCCGACATCCCACTTCAACTCCCTCTTCAACAAATCCCTCAACTCATCATGCACATTCGCCCACTCGGTCACTCGACGGTAGTTCAAAAACCTCGCCTTGCAGAACTTTCGAAGTCGGTTCCCATACCAGCCCTTCCGCTTCCGGAACTCCTGCAAATCCGTCCACATCCCCAGCATGCCCAGGAAATCGCTATCCTCATTGCGCCACTTTTCATGCGCCTTGTCCGCCTCCTTGGCCTTCTCCGCCGGGCGCTCCTTCGGATCATTCGACTCCAGCCCCGCCACCACCGGCAGTACCGCCGCCAGCACCCCTTCCGCATTCGCCTCCATCAGCATCCGCGCCAATCGCGGATCCACCGGCATCCTCGACATCGCCCAGCCGCTCTCTGTTAGGTTCCGATCCCGGTCCAGCGCGCCCACCTCGCGCAAAGCACGATAGCCCTCCGACACCGCCTTCGAAGCCGGAGGATCGAGAAAAGGAAACTCCTCGATGTCCGGAAGCCCCAGCGACTTCATCCGCAGGATTACGCCCGCCAACGAACTCCGTCGAATCTCCGGATCCGTAAATTCCGCCCGCTCCTCCAGCTCCTCTTCCGAATAAAGCCGCACACAAACCCCTTCTCGAACACGTCCACAGCGCCCCTTCCGCTGCCTCGCACTCGCCTGCGACACCCCCTCGATCTGCAAGCGCTGCACCCCACGCCCCGGACTCCATCGGCTCACCCGCGCCAGCCCCGAATCCACCACGCACACGATCCTTGGAATCGTCAGCGAAGTCTCCGCCACATTCGTCGCCAGCACGATCCGCCGCTTCGGTCCCGGATGAAAAACCCGCTGCTGATCTCCCAGCCCCAGCCTCGCGAAAAGCGGCAGCACCTCCGTACTGGGATACCGCCGACCCTCCAGCGCATCCGCACACTCGCGGATCTCCCGTTCCCCCGGCAGGAAAACCAGCACATCCCCCCGCTCCCCCACGTCGCCCAGCCAATCCGTCGCCCGCAGCACCCCATCCACCACATCCTCATCCTCCCTCATCGGCATAAACACCTCCTCCACCGGAAACGTCCGCCCCTCCGCCTCAATCACAGGAACCGTGGCTGGAGCGTCCTGCTCCAGTCCGTGCCCGGAGCGCCCCGCTCCGCCTTCCCCCGCCGTTTCCTCCCCCTCAAAAAACCTCGCAAAAGCCCCCGCATCCAAAGTCGCCGAAGAAATCACCACCTTCAGGTCCCTACGCCTCACCAGCAGCCGCTTCAAGTATCCTAACAGAAAGTCGATATTCAGCGACCTCTCATGCGCCTCATCCAGAATCAGCGCCGCGTAGCCATACAACTCCGGATCTCCCTGCGTCTCCGCCAGCAGAATCCCATCCGTCATGAACTTCACCCGCGTCTCCTTCGTCGTCCGATCCTCAAACCTCACCTGATACCCCACGAATCCCCCCAGCGGCACCTTCAGCTCCACCGCCACCCGCTCCGCCACACTCGCCGCCGCGATCCTGCGTGGCTGGGTGCACCCGATGATTCCCTTCACTCCCGTCCCTACCAGCGCCTCCGCCACCATCTTCGGCAGCTGCGTCGTTTTTCCCGACCCCGTTTCGCTCACCACCACCACCACCTGATGATCACGGATCGCCGCCACGATATCCTCGCGCCGCGCCACCACCGGAAGCTGTTCCGGGTAATTCCAATCTGGCAGTCCCTCGCCCATCGCTGCGCGGAGTAAACCCACCCCCCGCTCCCCCACAAGCCCGAACCCGTCTTAAGTCACCAGATTCCCCAACGTGCAAAGCCTCAGGTTCGACACGATTTGACGGTAGATGATCGCCAATCCCTGGGATCTTCACTCCCTGAATAGCAAAATATGCGGAGTCACGCGCGCTCGGTGCGAGGCATTTCGGCTGGGCTGTGTTTTGCTTAGGTGGGTGGTTCCGCCGCCCAGTAACCCCAGACCATCACCAGACCATGAAAACCCAATTCCGACCCAGATTCGTCGCGGCCCTCGCTATGACCACCCTCGCCATGCTCACGAACTCCGGGAAGTGCGCTGAGCTGGTGCAAAACGGCAGCTTCGACCAGATCCTCGTCGACTGGCAGGTCAACGAAAGCCTCGGATCCTGGAGCCCCTACGAGTATCCCGGCGGCACGATCAATCTCCATCCCTCCACAGTCGAAGGCTACTCGGGCCAGATCATCTGCCAAGCTCTCAACGCTCCCGGCATCGCCAACCAAACCGTCTCCGTCGCCATCGATCTCGGCTGCGATTGGGCGCCTCCTGATGGAAATGCAATCGCCGTCACCTTCGACTACATGGACAACGGCGGCATCCGCCAGAACCTTGTCGCCTTGAATCCCGACAACACGCTCATCACCCCGGGCAGCATGA
>Ga0100401_1003398_pt1 | contig 12100 bp, 5 predicted proteins | sample CryGeymeta201525_FD_80421 | JGI IMG/M metagenome (GOLD analysis project Ga0100401, IMG submission 80421) | Groundwater microbial communities from Crystal Geyser aquifers in Utah, USA - Crystal Geyser metaG 2015-25 | ecosystem: Environmental > Aquatic > Deep subsurface > Groundwater | place: USA...
CACGCCGCCGCCCGGAGCCACTGTGTCAAAACCGCGTGTCGTGTCCTCCCTCCATATAATCGCGGGCTTTTTCACGACTTCACCGCATTTTCAGCAGCCATCATGCCGAACACTTCTGGGTTTCGACCCATTCTTGGAGAATACGCAGACGCTTTGGCTGCTTCACTGGAATCTTTGCCAGGGATGGAAAGAGGAAGACCGACTTCGTCGCCCATACGCTTGGCACTATTACGCCAATCTCCTGTCGGACGACGAACTCACCCCTTCCACCACAATCGAACGTTACACGGCTGGGCCGCTCTCTCGCTCTACTGGCAAGGAACTATCGTTCGCAACGCTCCGCCAACACTTTGAGATCTTCGTAAAGACCTACGTCGCGGGCACTGCGAAAGGAGCACGCAGCACTCCCGAAGACGCTCTTGACTCGCACCTGACCACACTCGGTCTGATCAACGAGAGCGGCGAACGTAAGATGCTCAATGGAAAACGCGAAACCGTTTACAGGGTAAACAATGCTGCCAAGCCCACCCTCACCAAGGAGACCTTTCGTCACTGCCTGCACGAATGGTGGTCCGTAAAGTATCCAGACGAGGAAACTTTGACCGTTCGACAGATCACGACCGAAGAGAATTCTCCTGGCCGCTGTTTCCGTCTCCCTGAGACCGCCGTCCACGAAATGCTGACCACCCTCGCCAGCTCGTTTCCTAAGGAATTTAAAACCTCCGAAACGCGTCAGCAAAGGACAGTCAGCCGCAGCACCAAGCGCCGTCCAAAAACGACACTAAGAGCCATCTACCACCCATGAAGACCATGCCCCGATCACCTAAAAGCCAACAGGGCAAGGCCAAGCGAGATGGCAAAAGCGTTTCCGACCTAATGCGTTTCAATCCTCGGTTCCGTCGGTCAGTCCAGATCGAGCTGGACCTTGACGACCCGCAATCGACATCGGGCTACATCGGCACAGATTTCGTCATTCAGTCGTTTGAGCGCATTGGAGCTGCATTCGAAGCGGGCAGCACGCAGCGGGCATGGCGTCTAACTGGTGACTACGGGTCAGGCAAATCCGGTTTCGCGCTGGCATTGGCAAAGGCCGTCTCTGGCAAAGCCAACGAGCTTCCTCCCGCATTGCGGCTTTCCAACAAATTGCGGTTGCAACCCGTCATCGTGACCGGAGAACGCGAGCCACTTCACCGGACGATAGGCAATGCGATCATCGCACAGGCCCCTGGAATGAAGAAAGAGCCGGTTCCTCAAAGCGACTCCGACCTAATCGAGTTGGTCAAATCCGCGCTGAAGAAGTCACCCGGCATCTTCCTTGTCCTCGACGAGCTTGGAAAAAACTTGGAGCAGGCGATGATGAACCCTGCCAGCGCCGATGTTTACGTCTTGCAGCGCCTCGCAGAGCTAGCCACCCGAAGCAAGGACACCCCGTTCGTAGTCCTTGCCATCCTCCACATGGGGATCAGCTCTTATACCGCCGACCTTGACACCAATTCACGGAAGGAATGGGACAAAGTCGCGGGCAGGTTCGAAGAAATCCACTACCATCATCCTTTTGAGCAAACAGTCCAACTCTGCGGAGCAGCACTCGGGCTCGATACATCAGCAGTGCCAAAGACATTTCTCGACCGTCAACGCAAAGGTATGCGATGGGCCGTTGATGCCGGATACTACGGTAGCGCACCAGCCGACAGTCTAATTGCGCTCGCTCCCTCAATCTTCCCGCTGCACCCAACTGTCCTACCCCCGTTGGTCAATATCCTTCGAAGGTTCGGCCAGAATGAACGATCCCTATTCGGTTTCCTCGCAGGACACGAACCATCGGCATTGCAGGATGTCGCCAGACTTGAGATCGATAAAGCACGCTCGTTCTCGCTCGCCGACCTATACAACTATGTCCGAGGAAACATCGCTCACACGATGACAAACGGGCGAGCGACTCACTGGCGAATCATCGAGTCCGTTGTTCAACAAGGAGAAGATGCGGCAGAAGCAAACATACTTAAAGCTATTGGCATCCTCAACCTGATTGAAGACGACTCAATGCTGGCCACCCATGAGCTGTTGATTGAAGCACTCGGCAACAACGACCGAGCGACACAGTCTTCAATTGAAAAACTAATTGCCAAGCTCAAGGGCAGACACTTGATTTTTGAACGAGGATCCGTTCGAGGCTACGCACTATGGCCTCACACCAGTGTTCACCTGGACGACGCATTCGAAGAAGCTCGAAACCAACTTGGTGAGCCGGCGAAGCCGATGCGCATGATCAGCTCGCTTCTAGAGCCGAGGCAAATCGTCGCAAGGCGTCACTATATTGAGACCGGCAATCTCCGGCATTTCGAATTGCAGTTTCATCCGGCTGCTGACTACTCGGACTTCCTGAAATCCGGTGGCAAAGCTCAGATGGGCGATGCCGACGGCTATGTCGCGATCTTCTTACCCGCCAACGAACGTGAGTATCAAGAAGTGGTGGAGATGATGGGAAACCGCAAAAAACATCCCGGACCTTCTGTATTAATTGGACTCACCCGTCCACCGCTCGAACTACTCGGAATCGCTCGTGACCTCCAAGCATGGGAACATGTCCAACGGACCGTCAAAGAACTTGGCTCGGACGAATACGCCCGTCGCGAGCTTCGCGGACAAATCCGTAACGCTAGGGCGAAGCTCAACGAACAGATTGATCGCCTCCTAGGTTGGAACACCAATCCGGACCACGTTTCTTGGTTCAGATCCGGCAAGCCTGACAGGCTCGAACCAGATGGTCTGAGCAGCAAGCTTTCGCAGATTTCCAGTCAGATTTACAAACAATGTCCAATTGTCACCAATGAACTGATCAACCGTCGTATTACCAGCTCGGCGGGTTCCAGAGCCCGAACGGCGCTTATCGACGCGATATCGACTCATTCTTCAGTAGAATTTCTCGGTATGGACGATGCCAAGAATCCCCCGGAGATGGCAATCTATCTGTCAGTATTGAAGGCTGGAAACCTGCATGTGCCCGACGAAGACAATAGCGGTAGATGGAAGTTCGTGATCCCTTCTGGAAAGGTCGATACATGTCACCTCGCTCCGGCCTTCAAGGCAATCGAAGACGTACTAGAAGCCAACGACGGCAAACGCGTCAAAGCACCCGAAATTCTCAATGTCCTGCGAGCCGAACCAGTTGGAGCACGCGACGGACTAATCCCACTAATACTTTCTCTCTATCTCGCGGCCCGATCACGACAGACAGCCGTTTACGAGGATGCAACCTACATTCACGGGCTAGATGGCGACAGCATGCAGCGCCTTATAAAAGAGCCAGAACACTTCGAGCTACAACGATGCGCCATTGAAGGTGTTAGACTTGAAGTATTTGATGCCATCGCCGGAGTTTTCAACTTGCCTGAACGAACTCAGCCTCAGGTCTTGGACGTGGTTCAACCGTTAATGCAATTCGTTTCCTCCGTTCCGGAATATTGTCGAAACACGAAAAAGCTGAGTTCAGAAGCAAAGGCTTTCCGTCAAGCACTCCTCACCGCCCGAGACCCGGCGGCCCTCATTTTCGAAGAGATTCCCGCAGCAGCCGGAATTGAACCACATCAGGGCGAAAAACTCGGATCGAAGATCGCCTCCTTGATCGGTGAAATTCGTGGCAGCTACGACGCGCTGTTAGCTAGACTTGCCGCCTGTATCACAGATGCCTTTGATACTACGAGTGACGTAACGGATTTCCGCAATGAACTAATTGGACGGACCGGCGCAATCGCCAAGAGCCTCGCCGAAACCGACCTCCGTTCATTTGTCCTACGCCTAGGCGACAAAGAACTAGACTATCGAAAATGGCTCGAATCTCTCGCCAACCATCTGGCCAAGAAATCATCGGTTCGATGGAACGATTCCGATGAAGACGTATTCGACCAACGCCTGCATCAGCTCGCCAAGAGAATGCTTCGAGCCGAAGCTGCCCAAGCCGACATAACTCGGAAGGGAGTAGATGGTGATCCTGAGAGGGTCGTCCGCCTAATGCTTACTCGGCCCGACGGCAGCGAACATGGTGAACTCCTTCATTGGAATGCCACCGAGGATGCGACGGTTAAGAAGCTCGAATCGGAAATCACAGAACTCATTCGCAAACACGGCCGAGCGGGTCTAGGTGCGACAGCCAAGGCCCTATGGGCGCATCTCGAAAGCCACTCCTGATCATGTCACCACCTCTCCAAAAAAACGACAAGCCGGTCCGCCACATTCTGAGTCTGTCCGGTGGCAAGGACTCCGCCGCCCTTGCGATTCACATGCGCGGGAAAGTTGAAGGAATGGAATACATCTTTCACGACACCTACAAAGAGCTACCAGACACTTACGAATATCTCGACAGACTGGAGGACTACCTTGGTCAAAAGATCGTGAAGACGACTTACGGGACAACTTTCGATGACTTACTCCGACAGTACGGCGGCATGCTTCCGTCCAATCATCGCAGATGGTGCACGCGGATGATGAAACTCAAGCCGTTCGAGGACTACATTGGCGAGGACCCATGCATTAATTACGTTGGCATCCGCGCTGACGAAGCACGCGTTGGCTACATCAGCCACAAGCCAAATATCCAAGCCGTCTTCCCCTTCCGTGATGACGGGATCGATTATGAGGGGGTCCAACGTATCCTTCAGGATTCAGGCATCGGGATGCCCCCATATACCGAATGGGGGCGCACACGAAGCGGCTGCTTCTTCTGCTTCTATCAGCAGAAGATCGAGTGGGTGCGTCTGAAGCAAAGATACCCCGAGCTATATGACGAAGCGAAGGCCTACGAAAAACCAAATCGCGTGAATGGAAACATTTTCTACTGGTGCCAAAATGAATCACTCGCCGAACTGGAACGCCCCGAACGCATGGCCGAAATCCTCGAAAAATGGGAAATTCAACAGGCCCGAGCCACCCAAAGCCGCAAGAATCTCCCCTTGGTTACCACTCTCGCTGGATTGGAAACCAATGAAGCTCCGTCCACCGGTTGCCTGATTTGCCACCTGTAAACATTTTAATACAAACAAGATGCCCAGCCACACCAATGGAGAAAAGTGGATAAAGTTCCTTCGTGCCTATGGCCCACTACCGGAAGGAAATTCACAAGAGGCAGAAAACATCGCCAGCTTCTCCGCCAAACTTGGAATCGAACGACTCTCGTTCACCCACCCGATGGAGGAAACGATCAAGAAGCTCTTCGCGAACAAAGAGAGCAAAAAGGTGGCTATCGTTTTAGGAACCGCTGGAGACGGGAAAACCACTGTTTGTCTAAACTTAGTGGAGACTATGTCAGGCCAACCCGCTGACCCGGCCTGCACATCTCAAAGCATCGAGACATTTCAAATCCTCCCGGAATATGGCGGAGGTGAAATGACGGTCATCTATGATGTGACCGCATGGCGTCACAAAAGCGACGACTCCACCCTGATGCAGGATCAGGTCCACCTGCTGGAAAAGGCTGCACAGTATGCCGCCGGTAAGGGAGGAACCCCATTCATGATCGCGGTCAACGACGGACAACTCCACGAAACCGTCAGAGCACTGCCTGCCGACTGCTCTTCCGATTTGCGGGCATTTTTCGACGAACTGCTTCAGATGCACAGCTCCAACCGTCCAAACTCCACGAGCCATCCCAACCTCGAAGTGGTAAACCTATCATCCGTTCCTAGCCACAAACTGATGGAGATGTGCCTCGGTGGGATACTCTCCAGACCCGAGTGGGCATGTATTGAAGACGAAAAAGACACCGCTCTTTTCGGGCCGAATTCTTCGATTGTCGCGAATTACCACCTACTCAAAACCGAGGCCGTTCGCGACCGATTGATCAGTCTTGCCAGAGTCGCAGACGCGTCAGGTTATCACCTTCCGACTCGCTCAATCATCATGCTTCTAGTCAATGTCCTACTAGGACATCCGGACTTTCCAAATCAACTCGTTAAACCTGGAGTTGAAGCCGAAAGAAGATTCAACAAAGACGGCCGCTACAAGGCGGCGCTCCACAAGAACCTGTTCGGCATGAATTTCAAACCTGCCGAACGCAAGAAGCGCGTTCTGTTTGAGTTTCTCGGCAATCTCAGAGTCGGCGAAGAAACAACCAACGACATCGACCAATTGATAATTTTCGGAAAAGAGCATCCGGATTTCCAGCAAGCGCATGACGACCTCCTTGGAAAGGATCCATTCGATCAGCGTAATCCCGAGTTACCCGAATATCTTTCAAAATACCTCAAAGGAGAAGTCTCTGAGGACACTGAAATTGAGAAATTCCGGGAATTGCTTAGCGATGAACGAAAGCGGATTTTCGTTCACGCCTCGCCTGAGCAATTCGAACTCTACAATCTATGGGTCACCTGCATATTCCACCATGCCGGCCACTTTATCTCCAAAATCCTCGCTCCCGTCGAAAACAGAGATGAGATCAAAGAAGAGGACCAGCTCAAACTAATTGCGGGACTCAACAGAGTATGGACCGGCTTGCTAGTGCGCGATGATTTGGAATGCATACACATATCTACCGGGCTCGATACCACTACTTCACCAATTAGCGACCTACTCATCAAAAAAATTGACTCTTATTCCGACTCACACATTCAGGTTAGAGCGAGGAATATCGACTCAAAGCCCGAATTCGTATTGCGTTGTGGAAACGAGGAATTTGCTTTCGAACTCACAATGCTGCGCTTCGAATTTTTGATGCGTGTCGCCAAAGGAGCAATGCCTATGAGCTTCTCGTCAGAAATTTACTCCAACTTCCAGGCTCTGAAACAAAAAGCGATCCATACACTGAGGCTTAAGCCGAATCCAAAGTTCATGCTTCTGATGGATCTAGACCACGTTGGTTCAATCCAAGAAACCCGAATTAGCCTACGATAGAGATTTCGACCATGAGCGCATTCATCACACGAGACGGCAACATCGAACCCTGGGGTTTTGGGAGAGATAGCGACATTTGGGTTCCAGAGGCTATCTGGGGCCACAGACTCAAGGAACAACCACTGCACGCGCTCCTCGGCGAATTCGTAAATATGGCCGAAGGAATGTTCAGGAAAAATGAACTCTTCAACAAGACGGAGCCGAAGCAGGACGTCAAATACGCCGCCCGCAAGGCCAAGGAATTGCGGATCCTCCTATTTCAGAATCCGACGTTGGAGCAAGTAGCTGATAAATACGAAGGTGCTAGCGAAGATGCTTGGAAACAATGGCTCAAAAATATCCAACAGTCTGCAAAAGCCTCGAACCCTCACGATTTTTCTTATCTCAAGTCCAAGTTCACCACCTTTCAGGAATTCGTGACTAGAGTCAAACTGGTCAGGCGAAGTGTGATGCAACCAGGTAATACCAAAAAATGGTCACATCAGTTACTCTATCCAATGGCACCGTCGGCGCTATACGTGCCAACGGATGACAAGTTCGGAAGGGACCGGACGCTTTTCGCAAGGCCGGGAGAGCTCGCCTATCTAATGCTTTCACGATCCGACGAATCGCTCAGGAACGAACTAGCACAACTTTTGCCAGCCAATATCTCTCCCGATACGCAAAAAGACAATCTGATCCTCTCCCTCATGCCGGATAGCCAACAGTTCGACGAGGAACTTGGGGGCACTTACCTGCCTTATCGCTCTCATCCATCTTACGACCGATTGGCTCACGATCTAATCAACATTCTAAAGCTCGGATTTCCCGAGAACGATGTTTTCGAGGTAATGAAATACCTCATCGCGTTCAACGTCTACCTCTATGCCTTGGAGACCTCGAATCATTGGTGCGGAACCGCAAGAGCCGCACCAATCGTGTGTGAGATCATGAATACTAAGTCGGATGTTGTCAGGAAATACTCCGGCGTCTGCAAACGAGAGAACGAAGAAAGATCCCTGGACGCGGTTGACATCTTTCTTGATAGGCTAATTCAATCCAACAAGGAACTTACCGACTTGCTTGAGAACGAGAAGGAAACAGAGGAAGTCAAATTATCCATGCTGAGAGAATTTCTCAATTCGGAGCTATCGCTGAAAGAGCTACCACCCGGTAAAACTGTAGGCGAATTTCGGAAAGAGGTCACAAGCAAGGCAAAGGCAGCTTGCAGAAACAATGTCATCAAAGCCCAGGCAAGTTTAGGTAAGGCGGCAGGGCTTTGCACAAAGCTGGGAACCAATCGGATTCGCTACGCCCCCAGCGACGCGCTACTCCGAGCCCTTGTTCTGGCAAACGTCTCCGATCGAATGGAGGAGTCCAAATTACTGAATATCCTCTATGATCGATACCACATCATTGTGACTGCGGATCACGCAAGTCGCAGCCTGCCCGCCGATGTCGTGGAAGCCTCACACTTTCAGAAAAACCACGAGCGCTTTGCGAAACGCCTCACGGCTCTCGGTCTAGCGACCCGATTGAGCGACGCCTGCGCTTACGTTGAGAACCCCTACAGGTAACACTACCGGAACTCTCCACTTTCAGCTCTCACCTTCACACCTTCGATGTCAGACCATCCAATCTCCCTCCTAATCGGAGAAATCGCCTACACCATAACGAAGGCCAGACTAGAATCGGTCCTGTCTGACGAAGACCACGACGGTGCGTTTCTTGTCCTGAGTGATTTCAATCCACACGAACTAAAGGGATTTATCACGGCTGCTCTGAGTGATAAGCCAACAATCAAATCTCTTCGCATCGCATTCCCCGAACTTACCGTCCAGGGAGCCGACATTGATCCCTCTTTCCAGACCAAAGACTCTGCTGTCAAAATCCGAAATGCCCAGAGGAACGGAAAAGTGGATATCACCTGCTCCAACGAGCCGGACGTTCGGGAATCGCTTGGAAACAAATCCATGCTGTCGAAGAACGACCTCACAAACGACGATGCAGCAAGTAGCATCTGGACTGAGGTCCTTCTCAGCAAAGTAACCTTTAGCCTTTCTGACCCTTCACGGAGGGAGGTCGAAGCCTTGGTCAAGGCTCTTCTAAAGGAAGGCGACATCACGTTGCATGCCATCGCGGAATATCTCCAAGCGGTCATCACGGCTATCGAAAGCAGTACATTGAAAACAGAAGCTGGTCGCCTTCTCCCCCTCATTGGACTCCCCCTCCACGTTAGCTGCTTTGAGAACGTGAAGAATCCTGCCCAGCCAAGCCAGTGGAGCAATGAGATCAGGAAGCACAGGAAGAACTCCTACTATCTGGACAAGCGGGACAGTAATCTAAATCCAATCGACAACGACATTCTTGCCAAGTCCCATTCGACTCAACTGGAACATCCCGAAGACGACCCGAAAAGACTTCCGGCGGAAATTCTTGGCGCTTTCTCGGCATACATCGAGGCGAATGGTCGAGGAAAGGCCACTGAAACGCTTCTCTTTAAGCATGACTGGAGCAAAGTCAGGACTCTCTTCGTTAAAGAAAAAAAGACCTCGGCAAGCGCTTTTCACAAGGAAACGGAGAAAGCGCTTGAGGACGATGGCAAGCAGCCGACTACTGAGGAAAAGAGCCTTCTCGAAGGACTAAAGAACACCACCCGGACGGAGAATAACTTGCACGAAGAACATGTAGATTTCTTCGAGAAGTATCACGAATCTATCGAGAAGGCCAAACCCAAGCTCTACAAAGACTGGGAAGACTGGGTATATGGCAAGAAAATCGAATGTTCCGATTTCCTTGGAGGAATCATCCGCTGCATCCAACTCTTCCAGAAAGGCGCGGGAAAATCGAAAGACAAATACATCAGAATCGAAGCTCTCCGCCAATTTAGAATCAATGATTTCAAAGGCGTCGACAAGGATCTCTGTCTCTATTTCGAGCGCAACTATGGCAAATTGGATAAACACTCCAAGAATTTGATTCGCTTCACATCACGAGGTGAGGCTGTTTCGTTGCTACTGAACTACACCGAAGATGTCCTTGCCAAAAACGAAAAGATCGACAAAGAGAAGACCACTAGTGGATCAGCCAAAAACAGGAAGTCCGGATTCGAGTTTAGGGTGATTCTGTGTGAACTCGACGGGAAAGACGAGAGGCAGCTATCTTCGAAACAACTCGTTTGGAAGTTAGCAAGCGACAGCCTTCTCAAGAAAGAACGAGGCGACCTCAAAGCGCTCATCGCAAAAAGGGCGATCAAGAACTCATCGGCAACTGTCATATGCAGCGGTGCCTATAATTCCGTCGGACAAAAAGGAACACCCATGCCCTTGTCTCTCACGGAAATCAATACCTTCGACGCTTCCTGCGGCGCTCGGAACGAAGGGAGCTTCGTACCCGCACAAAACAAGATAGAGACCGTCGCATCAAGAATTAGAGACTATCTCGACGATCAAGAATCTAAGGGAAACCTCAAAGAATCAGATCGCAAACAACTTGCGACGAAGTTCGACGAATTCGATTCGCTCTATACCCCCCTTGTCGCAGATATCGAAAAAGATTCGCTGGATCTCGCAAATGTGCCCAAAATGATAGCGGCATATACCAACCTTCTCGACACGGTAACCACGTTCAACCACGAGTCCATTCGCAAGTATCTTATCAAGTCCATTTCGTGTGTGGGTTCGGTGCAGATCGATGAAAATGCTAAGAGACCAGCAGTATCAATCATATGTCCATGGCACCCGTTGCGACTCGAAGCATGGAAAGGGCGCAAGGACCAAATCCTTGGATCTCTCCAAAAAATTCTAGGTTCAAAATCTCAAAGCTACTCTGACGGTTCACTCGGCAAACTGCACTTCGAAGACCTTGAAGAAACCGGCTCCGGCTCGCTCTATCCAGAAATTTCGCTCGTATGGAATGAATTGGAAGCAATGTTGACCACGGCGACCAGCTGCATTGGGGCATACACATTGCACGAACAACCACATATCAACACGGGATCCAAGGTGGCAACCGACAATTGCACCGAAGGCGTTAACACAGTGTTGGATGAGATTACCGAATATGTAAGGCTGCAACCGCACGAAAAGGACAACTTTTCCTTGATCCTCTACAATTGCGAATCACGGGAGATGCCGCGACGAATTGTTGAACAACTCGATAAGAGGAATCAATCAAGCGCTCAAAAGGGAGAGCTCCCCATGAATTGCGAGGTGATCCTGACCCATCAAAATGGCGGAAGCTTGCAAGACGTTTATAAGAATCTTGTGGCTCAGTCCGAGACCGAACAACCACACGCGAAATCGGACGGATTCTTGTCAAAAATTAGAATCAACATCAGTGCTCTCATCGATGTCAAAGCTCGTCCCAGCAAGAATCAGGCCCCTCGCGCAGACATCGTCTATTGCAAGGACCTCTTCTCATCCAAAGCTAAACTTTCCTGGAACCTATCCAACTACAAGACGCAAACATCAATACCGGATGAGCTACGCTCTCATCGATGGAACAGGCAAATCCCCTTCAAGACAGGAAATCATAACGCAAGCATTTTACTTTGCTGCCCGAACCAAACAATCGCCGGTTGGCACTACATCAGAACCATGTCGACTCCTATCAATGGAGTGGATCAAGCGCCCCACTGGCCACACGGCAAGATCATGTTGCCAATCAAATATCTGGATATCGACGAGGCGTCTGTAAAGCAGATCATCGACGACAGTCACCAGCTTGGAGTTTGGGTAGTCAATCAGGACGAGATGCTGGACCGCAGACTCCTCGAAGAAAAACAGGTCAAAGTCATCCGCTACATTCAAAGCATTTCCCGTGGTAGAAACCTCATCATTTCATCCAAAGCCAATGACGCATTGCTCAGAGTATCCCTGAATCAGCGACTATCCTCAATGCTTCCTAGCGCTACTCCAGAGCAAATCAAAAATCTTAGTCAATCCTGCATTGACCATACCAATGCCATTTCGGGTGGACTGATTCTGAAGGCGGCCAGAAGAACAAACAGCACGGGCGAGCTTCTCGGAATCGTTCTTACAAAGTTTCTCCTTTCAACCGAAGTTGGCCAGAACAGCCCAATCTGTTGGTGCTCGCTAGATGATTTCAGCAAGTGGCTAGACCCTATTCGAAAAGCCATTCGGGCAGGGTGATTTTCGAATTTTTAGTTGAAGCGGGCGGTCTGCAGAGGGTGCCGAGGGCTTGCGGGAGGTGCGCAGCGCCTTTCACTGGGAAA
>Ga0100401_1003400_pt1 | contig 12092 bp, 9 predicted proteins | sample CryGeymeta201525_FD_80421 | JGI IMG/M metagenome (GOLD analysis project Ga0100401, IMG submission 80421) | Groundwater microbial communities from Crystal Geyser aquifers in Utah, USA - Crystal Geyser metaG 2015-25 | ecosystem: Environmental > Aquatic > Deep subsurface > Groundwater | place: USA...
TCAGCTCACCGCCCGCCCGCGTGACCGCAGCCTGCGCGACAAAGTCCAGTGGGTCTTCCTCGACATCGACCCGAAGACCCAGCTCCTCCGCGCCATGGAAATCCGGCTCGACGACAAATCCCGCATCCGCACCATCTTCTCCAACTCCAGGATCAACCCCAAGCTCCCCGCCGACCGCTTCACCACCGATCTAACAGGCTACAAGGTCCAGTAAGGAAGTGGCACTCTTCCGAGTGCTATATCAAGGCAAGTCGACTTCAGGATAATGCACCAACACAATTGGAGGCTTGCTAACGCTCCCCAAGACGAGTTTGAGCCCAAAGCTCTACCACGTCCCTAATCCGTCGAGAATTGAGCTCTTGATCCCAAAACCTGCCTAGACTAACGTCCTCCCATGCTGGCAATGGAACAAATTTCCCGAATGTCATCGAGCCAACGAGTCGAAGCCATGGAGCTTCTATGGGAATCGCTTTCCAAGGAAGGATTCGATTACCCATCACCTGATTGGCACAGCAAGGTTCTGACAGAGCGCTCTGAAATCATCGACTCCGGCAACGCGAAATGGCTTTCCGTGGACGAACTTCAAGCCCGTCTGATGAAGAAGTGAGAAGGACTATTGTCGTTCTTGAGGAAGCTGCCTCCGACATCGAGCGGGGAATCGATTTCTACAACGACATTGAGGACGGTGTCGGATTTTATTTCAGAGACTCGATCATCACCGACATCCGAAGACTTGGAATCTACTTCGGCGAACACCGGAGTCACCTTGGCTTTTTCCGAGCCCTTTCATCCCGCTTCCCTTTCGCCATTTACTATCAAGACCAACAGGAAACCCGGCAGATTGTGGCCGTGTTGGATCTCCGGAGGTCGCCGGAATGGATCAACGAACGCCTCGCCGAACGAAAGTAGTACGGGAGACTGAATTCGACGCCCGGAAAATACTCACGGCGGCATCGCCGGCTTCCCGACACGGACCGATCTCAACTCTTCCTTTGGCAAAACTTGCGGAGTCCCCATCATCGGAACCTGCTCATCAAGCTTCGGCGGCGGAACCACCCCCACAAGAACAGCCTCTTTCTCAGAGGCGCAGGATGCCAACGCCAAGGCTCCACCTGCCACCATGCCGGACCCAGCCATTCGCAGGGCCCGGCTTCTCGCTTCAAGCGTCTTCGGGCAATCCTTCACCACCGTCGATCCATCGGCACGCTGCTCCATTCGCACACAAGTCTTGCCCCGCGATACGATCGCCTCCGCCTCCTCCGCCGTGTGCTCGCTCAGATTATGCACGTCCTTCCGACAGACATCACAAAAGCGACGACGCTCATCCCCCTTCATCGAGTCCCAATCCGATGGGCAGGTGAAGGAGAGTTTCAAAGGATCGAGCATGCTCATGGTGCTTGGGCAAAGGGGTTTGCCGTATTTCTCGTATCGACCTCGCGCGGCATCCACTTCCAAGGATCCACTCCCTTCTCGCCAAACACCGCGAGACCGACGACGCCGACATTCCGGGCATTCCCGTGGCGCTGGTTCGCATAGGATCCCCCCACATCCGAGAACTCAAAGCGAGCCACGGAGTCCCAACCCGTTCTCCAACCTTTCACCTCAAGCGTATCGCCGGGAGCAATGATGTAGCCGCGCTTCGAGAACGACGCCGATTTGCCATCGATCACATCAAGCCCATCGACACTCAACACCACCTCCACTTGGCTGCGGCACCGGTTCTTCACCACCAACGAATACGCCGAACCTCCCGAGCCGACGACAAAACGCTTCTCTCTCGATTTGTAAGCCGGCAGATATCCAAAGCCGCCCTTGATCCCCCATTCGACCAAACCACCCGCCGCCGTCTGAAGTCCCTCGGTCTTATACTTGTACCCAGTCATCGCATCCACCCCCTCCCGGTCATTGTAGTAAATCACATCCGTGCCCTTGGGCTTCGATGAGTCTCTAACAAACGACTTCTTGTGCCACGCGTCCTTCACCTGCTTTCCAAAACCCGTGGCCAAGCCAGGGCGCTCCTCGGCAGGCTTCGCTTCCTGACGTGAGGCTCGCGGCGGCGCCGATGGAGACTCGGCAGCCGTTGCAGGCATGTAATCCGAAGAATACCGCGCCGAGCCACCACCCACCTCCATCGGTCCACACCCGCTCAGCCAAAGGCTGGCAGCCACTCCGATCACTCCCAGTAACTTCCAGCCGACCATTCCCGCGCACTCCTTTCGATATCCGTGTTTCATAGTGCTGGAAATCCAGCATTTTAAAACCCGCCCGTCAAATCTTTTGTGCTATTTTTTCAGCATTTAAATTGCAGCTTTTCCAGCAATTGCTATCTTGCCCCCATGAGCAAGTCACCCGACACCGCCCTCGCCCGCCGCGAGCGACAGGTCATGGAAATCCTTTACCGTCTGGGAGAGGCCTCCGCTCAAGAGATCCTCGAAGCCATGCCGGATCCCCCAAGCTACTCGGCGGTGCGCGCTCTTTTGGCCACAATGATCGAGAAGAATCTCCTGAACCACCGAAAGCAGTCGCGCCGCTATCTCTATCGACCGACCGTTTCCGAAAACAAAGCCAAGCGCTCCGCTTTGAAACAACTCATCACCACCTTCTTCGATGGCCGACCCGAAAATCTCGTCGCCTCCCTGCTCGATCCCAGTGACCAGAAACTCGATCAGGCCGAGATCGATCGCATCCGCCAACTGATCGACGCGTCCGAAAAGTAATGACTCAAAGCCATGCCCATCACCGCACTCATCTTCTCCCTGATCGCCTCACTGCTGGTGTGGATCAGCGGCAGACGCGACACCATCCGGGCGCCCCAAGTCACCGCCGTCGCGATCACCCTGCTGCTCGCCTTCCCCCTCCTCTCGCTACTACCAAAGTTCGCCATCCTCCCGGCTGCAGAGACCGCAAGCTTAACCCGCGCAGCGAATCGAGACATCCTTCAAGCCATTTGGATCACCGGTGCCGCCATCCTTTCTCTGCGCGTGATCCTCGCCACCCTCGCCATCGAGCGCTGGAGATCCGCCTCGCAGCTCATCGAGTCCATTCCCTTGGGACGTCGACGCGTCGAAGTCCGAGTCCTTTCATCCATCCAAAGCCCCGTCGCCGCCGGTGTCATTCGCCCGATCGTGCTCGTGCCTCAAAACTGGACATCCTGGCCAGCGGATGTCCGGAAAATGGTCCTCGCCCACGAACTTGCGCATCACCGTCGGCTCGATCCACTCTGGCGTTCTCTTGGTGCCATGGCCTGCGCCCTTCATTGGTTCAATCCACTCGTCTGGTGGCTCGTCCGCCAGCACAGCATCCAGGCGGAATTCGCCTGCGACGCCATGGTCATCCGCAACGGCATCCAAGCCCGCTCCTACGCCTCGCTGCTTTGCGACCTTGCCTCATCGCAGTCTTCACCCCTACCCGCCGCCGCGATGTCCGAAACTTCGTCGCTCGGTCAGCGGGTCGCCCGTCTGATGCATCCTGCCGGCGGCATTTCACCGCTACTTTCCGCACTCCTCATCGCGGGCATCACCGCCGCCGCCATCGGCATCGCCGTGCTTCAGCGTGCGAAGCCGAAAGCATCGACCGTTCCCGTCATTGAAATACAGACCCGCCTCAGCGCCGACCCTTTCCCCGGGAACTAAGACACCATCTCACTTGTTAGGCACCATCGCATAGAGCGCGGTCGTCATGCAGTAAGCCTCGTCCGCCCGCATCTTCTTCAAGCCGTGACCATCGCCCCATGAATCCGTGTAGTAGATCATCGGCACTTCGCCATCGAAGTTATAGCCGATGATCAGACGCATGTGACCACCCCAACTCTGTGGAGCATCCCCCTCCTTATACATCCCCAAGAACAGCGTCCAGCAAAGCGGAATTCCCTGATCGACGTATTCCTTGATCTTGCGACTGAAGTGATCGAAACGGTTTTGCTTCGCTTTCATCTCGCGGAACACCTCAGTATCCGCCTTCGACCAGAAGGACACGGGATGCACGATCCACTCGTCGAGATCGACATCGAAAGTCCACTTGTCCGCCTTCCGCGCGGCCTGATTGTAGCTGCGGACGTCACGTTCGAACTGACGGTCATCGTATTCGATCAATTTGAGCGTTCTCACGTGGATCCTTCCCGTGATTTTCTGAAACGCCTTCTCCATCACTTCACCACTGGTGCCATCCTCCGTCGTATCGGCAAGCTGGGCCATCTCGTGCTGATCCATCTCCAAACCGTAGTAGCGCCCCACCCGTTCGATCGAAGCCACCACGCAGTAGCCCTTATCACCTTGATCCACCATCGGGATGCCTTCGATGACAGTGAAACCATCCTTATCCTTCTTCACGTTGTCCGAGAGACTCGAGCGCTTCGCCACCTCCCCCGTCCGATTCTTTGCCGCAGAAATTGAAGCCATCCTCAAGCGAATGAACTCGGGGCGCTTTTCCGAACGGTTCACGCTCGATTCCAACAAGGTCGCCGTATCGCCTTTCGTCCACATCCAGCCGGTAACCGCCACCGCCCCTTTGGAATTCCTCTCGACCGCTTCGACTCCGATCTTCTCATCGAGGCGTTCTTTCCACCCGTCGAAGCGCTTCGCAAATGTGGCGAGCGGAAGGTTTCCATCATCGCCGCGGTTATAGAGCGAGATCGTCACATTGGCGACCTTGCCACCTTCAGCACGAAGCACCACCTCACCAGACTCCTCACCTAGAAATTCGAAAGATCCCGGACTCGCCCTGAGCCCCTCCTTCTTGGCAGAAAGCCACTCGAGCCCTCCGCTTCCGCCGGAGCCGAGATCGATGCCCTCTTTCTTCAGCTTCTCAAGCAGTTCCTTGGGAATATCACTGTTCTTCTCCTCTGCCTTTTCCTGACCCTTGATATCCTCCAGAGACCTCTCCCACAACTTGGCATCAAAGACAATTTCGTCCAGATTCGGTGAGGCATCTTCCTTCTTCTCCTTCGCAGAGACAGAAAAAATCAGCGCTCCAAAAAGCAGCGGGAGGGTTCGTTTCATCGTGGGAACCCTTACGCAACCAGGTCCTTCTGTCTATCCTGCATTTCCCAGAACCAACACAGGCCTGCGATGATTGATGCTTTTCCCGGAAGATTCGTCACTCTTGCGACCAATCTTTGGTGAGTGATTGATCTCGAACAGCAGATAGATCAGTCGACAAACCTACGCCGAGAGCTATTACCATCCAAGGTTCCAAGGCTCGAAGTGCCATGTCTGCGAGGAGTCGAGACCCTTAAAGTGGCAGCACAAGGATTCGCATGAACCGTTGTGCTGGTTTCGGGGACTGCGGAACGTCCTCGACGATGACCTGCACTTTGCCTTCCGTTGGTGGACTGGATGACACCTGCGCGATCCCTGTCCATGCACCATTGCCAGTTTTTCGGGCAATGGTCGACCATGGGTCTTCTTTGCCAAGATCATTGCTCGCCTGGATCGCAATGGAGACATTGGAAGGTAGCGTTTCCAGGATCGAAAAACTCGCCGAGAGCCTCTTTTCTCCAGCTACTATCTCGATGACCGCCTCCGGGGCTGCATAGAGCCCAACGACAGAGGGGTCGACGGCGTTCTGATAAGCCGCATTGTTAATGGTATTCGCCGGCGTCAGGCTCTCGGTAGACTGTAAAATAGCAATGAGCTCGTCGCTTTCCGGGTCGAGCACCGCGTTGCCGTTCGAGTCGTGGTAGAGCGCGTCGTCGTCCGGGTTGAACGGCGAGACGCCTAACAGATACTGTCCGGCCGCGCCACTGAGGCGCAGGCGGTCGCTTTGCGAGGGGGAAAAATCGGTGATCAGGGCGTAGCCGTCGTGACCGGGTGTGGAGGGGTTGCCATCGTCGTAGAAGCGGCCGCCCAGCAGACCGAGGAAGAAGGTGTCGGCATCCGGGCCGCCGGTGAGGGTGTCGATCTCGCCCGCGCGGCCGCCGCCGTTAAGGGTGTCGTTGCCGTCGCCGCCGCTGAGAAGGTTGTTGAGAATGTTGCCGGTCAGGGAGTTGGCGAGTTCGTTGCCCGTGCCCCTGGTGGCATTGCCGGTGAGTTGGAGGATCTCCACCCCGAAAGGCAGGGTGAAATCCACCGACGAGCGGACGGTATCGTTGCCCGCGGTCCACCAGTAGCCGAAGTTCGGCTCGATCACCTGGTCGCCCGGATGGTCCACGATGTAAATGTCGTCGCCGTAGTTGCCGTTGAGGGAATCGGCTCCTGTTCCACCATCGAGCCAATCGTTGTTATTGTTGCCGTGGAAGGTGTCATTGCCGCCGTTTCCGTAGAAGAAGTTCACGCCGGAAGTTCCGTAAATCACGTCGTTCTTCGATCCTCCGGTGAATTCGAAACGCTCAAAGATGAAGACATTCGCAAAGGTGTTGATGCTGTCGATGATCGTGTTGTCGGCAATCCTGCGGCGGGTGATCGGGCTACCCCAGCCCAGATTGGATGCGCCTCCGAGATCCGGATCATCGCCCTGCGAGTAGTCCAGAATGAGGGCGTCGAAGCCGCCCGGGGAATCGTTCAGGATGTCGTTGCCAAGACCGGGGTTGACGATGTCGTCACCGCCGCGGACCGAGATCTTGTTGTCATATCGCCCGCTCATGATAATCACGTCGTTGCCGCTGCCGGTGTTGATGTCGCGGACGCGCTCGAAATTCCGGACGTAGCCGCCATTGGGCAGGGTGAAATCCGAGGGATTCGCCTCATTCCAATGCACGTCGGTGGTGACGTGCCCCATGTCGATCGTGAGCGTGTCATAGCCCTCGCCGCCATCGAGTTTCATCACATCACTGGCGATGGCATAGGTGTTGTCGAATCCAGGGTTGTAATGCAGTGAGACAAAATCATTTCCCGGACCGCCCTCGCCGAGGTCGATGCCATAGCCCGGTGCGGGAGAGTCGGCCAGACCGAGTTCGATGTGGTCGTTGCCAGGGCCGCCGTAAATCGTGTCGTTGCCGGACTCACCGTAGAGCTGGTCGTTGCATTCTCCGCCGTCGATGAAGTCGGCCCCGAAGCGGCCGTAGATCACGTCGTTGCCTCCGCGGCCGAGGAAAATGTCGTTCCGCGAGGCAAGGAGCTCGCCGTAGAAGTTGTCGGGGCCATCGCTGCCGGTGATGTGGAACTGCTCGATGGAGGAGTAGCCGTGGCGACCGCCGATGGTCTTGACCGAGATCGCGCCGGTCGGCCCGGAACTCGTGCCCATGGCCATGCCGTGGATGTTTGCCAGAGGATCCTGCGAATAATCGACGACCAAGGTGTCAATACCACCGAGGCCATAGATTTGATCGAGGTTGACCTCGAAGGGATTGGTACCCTGTAGCGGGGTAAAGACATTGTCGCCCGCGTCACCCACGAGGATGTCCACGCGGTTGGTGCCGACAATGTTCTCGAATCCGGAGATCGTGAGCCCTGCGGCGGCACCTCCGAGGCGAGGATAGCCGAGCCCGGCGAGATGGCCGGTGAAATCGACAAGCACACCCTCGGTGGAAAACTGGAAGGAAATCGTGTCGATCCCGTCACCACCGTCGAGGACGTCATTGGTGCGGCCAGAAAGCCCGTATTCACCCCGGAAATCGGCGGCAATGTAATCGTTGCCCGGTCCGCTGCGGATGGTTTTGTTGAAATGGCGAGGTTCTGCCGAAGCGGCGAGCTTGATGACATCGTCGCCCGAGCCGGTGAGCAACTCGCCCAGAGTTTCCACGCGTTGATAGCTGTCACCATTGGCGAAGGTCATCGCGTTCTCCAGGCCAACGGTAAAATGCACGGACTCGGTCTTGTCGGAGAAGTCGGCGGAAAGACGATCGTAGCCGTCCTCTCCGTCGATGACATCGGGCGATGCCGGATCATAGTCGCGGAGGTGGTCGTCGCCGGTGCCACCGTAGAGCGTGTCGGAGGCGCTCTCGCCGTCGAGCAAGTCGTCGTCGCCGTGGCCATAAATCGTGTCGCTGCCCGCGCCGCCGAAGATCGAGTCCGCATCATGGCCCGGCAGTTTCGAGAGCGGGCTGTCGGGATGGTTGCCATAGAGCATGTCACTTCCACCCTGGCCGCGGATTTCATCGGCACCGTCCATACCGTAGATCGTGTTCGGCAGATTGTCGCCTTCGAGGAGGTCGCCGGATTGCGATGGGGAAGTGATGCCTTTCGGCAGATCGGTTCCGACGAGGATCTCAAAGTTCGAGAAGGTGTCACCCTCGGCATGCCCGCGCGATCCAGTGCCGGTGAGGAGGCTGACATCGACCGTGCTGCTTGGCTCGAGTGGATTGATGGTGGTGTGAAGGAACGAGAGGGTGTCGGCGCCCGGTCCACCGTCGAGCACGTCCGCGCCCGACCCGCCAATGATGTGGTCGTTTCCGTCCCCACCGGCGACATCATCGTCATCCCAGCCGCCGTCGAGGTAGTCGTCGCCGCCATGGCCTCGGATGAAATCGTTACCACTGCCGCCATGCAGCATCCGGTCGCCACTTTCGGTGCCGTGCATGATGTCTGCGAGCTCGGTGCCTTGGTAGCGTTCGATGGAAATCAGGGTGTCGCCAAGCGCAGCACCGTTGAAGGAATGGGTGCGTAGATCGAGCAGCAGCGGCAGGCTTGCTCCGCTCCACGAGGCGGTGTCATCGCCGGGGCCGCCGTCGAAGATGTCGTTGCCGTCGCCACCAATCAGCTTGTCGTCGTCCTCGCCGCCGAGCAGGTGGTCGTTTCCGCCGCGGCCGTTGAGCTGGTCGTTGCCCTCGCCGCCGTCGAGGATATCATTGGCCGCGCCGCCGCGCAGGATGTCGGGGCCGGGGCCGCCGGATAGATGGGCGGGTGCCGGAACATCTGCCGACAAGGAAATAGTATCACCGCGCAGATTGGCCGCACCGACAATGAGCGAAGGCATGTCGAGATCGTTGACGGCACCGAAGGCCACCACGCTCAGATTGCTGGCAGATCCGTAGATTTCAAAGCTCTCCGCCCGGTCGTCCAGATCACCGTGGATCCGCAAATGTGAACGGTCGCCAAGGTTCAAATGCAAGGTGCCTGGGGCGAAAAAATCTCCCTCGGCGAGCACCGGCGTTTCATCCGGCCGGGAGTCGAAGCTGAGCAACGTGATTTCCGGGCTTTCGAATTCAAACTCCAGACCGATGGGTGGCCAGCCGACGCGCAGATAGGCGTTCACCCCGGCCCACAGGCGGCCCGATGCGTAGAACCAGTCGTCGATCGAATTGGCAGCGAAGTCAGCAGCGCGCATGCGGCCGAACTCGTCGCCAATCTGATCGTCGAGATAGAGACCGATGGTCGCGCCGATACGACCTTCGACACCGACGGAGGCGACGATCACATTGAACTCGACGCCGGCGGTAAAGGCCCCGGTGAGCGAGACCCCGGTGAGCGGGTCGCCCACCTCGTCGAGCGCCATCGCGTAGAAGCCGTTGGCCAGCACGGTGAGGTCGGTGCCGCCACCCGCGAAGTAATCGAATAGCCCCTGCGTGTCGTAGCCGAAGCCGAACTCCGCCTGGAAGCCGATTTCGCCGCCGAGCGTGATGCCGACCGGGCCGAGCACCGGGAAATACTGCGAAAACTCCTCGGTGACGGAGATTTCCCCCGAGCGGTAGTTGAACAGCGAGGCGTTTTTCCCCAACAGCACGTCGACGACTGCCTTGCCATCGGTTAGAAGCGGAAACTCAAGTCCCTGGATCTGCGACGCGGAGTTGAGAAAGGTGGTCAGCGGTGCCGGGCGGCTCGTTGATGCCGGACGGGTGGGTGTGCCGACGAGGTCGTCGGGCGTGTCGCTGCGCGGGTCATGGGCGGCCATCGACCAGTCGCCCATATCGACCGTGGGCGATCCGCCAAGCGCGACGGATTGCGCGAGGCCCGCCAAGTCGGAGATACGCTGGAGGCTGTTGACAGCATCGACGGTTTCTTGCGGAAGGTCGAAGATATCGAGCAAGGTGACATCCTGTGAGCCGAAGTCGCTTAGAAGCGGGATCGGAGCACCGAGCACGTCGATCACCGGGGTGACTGGCGCGGTGATTTCGTTGATCCGGTCGAGCACGTTCTTCGCGAAGCCACGCAGGAAGGTCTCCACGGCGATGCGGTTGTTACTGAGCGTGAGGACGGGCTTTTCACCAAAGCCAGAGTTATCATCGGCAGGGTCAACGGCGGAGGCGTTGAAATTCCACTGAATGGTCAGGTCGGTGCCGACGCGGGGGAACATGACATTCGTCGGCGTGGTGGAATCGAGCTTCAGCGCGAGGCGCGAGGTGCCGGTGAGGCTGGCGTCGAGCAGGTCCGGCATCCCGGTCAGCTCGGCGACGCGGATTTTGCCATCGCCGCCCGGATCCTTGAGCAGGATGTTGAAATTGGCGCTCATCGCCGTGCCCACTCCCGCGTTGTTGGTCACCGTGTGTTCCAGCTTGGCCAAGCGGGCGGTGGTGTTGATGCCGTTGCCCTGGGTCGTGGTGTTGAGCTGGAAAAGGCTGTTTTGGATCTCGAAATAGAAACCGTCCGCATCGACACCAATCGCGAAGTTAAGCAAGGTGGAGGAACTGGTGGAGACGTTGCTGGCGCCAAGCCGCTGGAAGCCGAGTGCGGGGAATCCGAAGTCCTCCGCCAGCGGGACGTTCGTGCCGCCGTAGTCGCGGCGTGTCACGAAATCGATCCGCGCGCTGTCGTCGGGCGTCGAGCCGGTGATCGTGGTCGAGCCATGGAAGAAGGTGAGTTGGTTGCGGATCGCGGTGGAGACCGCCACCGGATCGTAGTCGGCGCTGCCAGTGAAGCCGTTGAGCGCCGTGACGATCGCCGTGCGCATCAGGGTCAGGTGGCGGAAGTCGTTCGCATTGTTCACCCACGCGGTCTGGAAGCCGTCGCCGACGATGGGCAATTGCTCGCCAAGCACCTCGGTGACCAGCGCGTCCTCGATGTCGGTCAGCACCTCGACCACCCCGACTTTCATCGCGTCGATCTCCGCCTGGGTGAATCGACCACCGATACCTTGAGTGCGAATTCCCGCCTCACCTCCGCCCCGTGTCACTTGGGGTGATGTGGCCGCGATCAAGCACCATAACTCCGCGCGCTCTTTGAACGATTCATCCAACTGCAAGCCAGCGAGCACTGCAGCAACCGAAGGCGGCCCCGGCTCCTCTCCCGCGCCTGAAATTAACCAACCCAAGCTGCCAGAGGCCGGCAATTCCACCAAGTCCCCCTTCCCCAACTCGACCTCGTCCGCTGCTGCGATTTCGATCAGCGCGTCTTTCGCACCACCTCCCGCTCTTCCCAAATAGTCAAATATCTCACCCCGGTTGATGAATCCACCAATCGAAGCCAAAGCAAAAAAACCAATCCCCACGAGGTAGCGAGTGGCGCCATTTCCTGTGACTACCCCATTCCCTGATGCAACACTCATTTGAAGCACTAATTCGATTTTCTTGAAAAAGACACCTATGGACTAGCCTTCCTATTAGTTAAGCCACCAAAATTGGCAATGCGAATTTGCACTCATGAATTGATCGCCTGATCAAATTATCGAGCTACCTGCTCGACCATAACTTCCCGAATCAAATCACTTTCACCGCCAAGTCCGCACTGCTGCAACTTTTCCAGCACTAATCCTATATCAGGAATGGCGAGCCTCTCCCTTTCGATCTGCTCGAAGTCTGCAGGAAACTCCTCGTCGGAAAGCACCCGCGCCGAAAGATGATAGCAGGCCCACGCCCGCCACGAACGCAGCGCGGCGTTCGGGCCACACACGCGGGTGGCAAGATGCTGGAAATGCCTCACCGGATTCCCAAGAAACCCTTCCTCTGGGGCATTCAAAAGGATCCAAAGCAGTGCTCGATAGGGAAGCTGCCATGTTTTCAAAATCTCCTCGTCACCCATCAACTCGGCCGACCACGCCTTGTTCAGCTGAAGAATCGCCTGAGCCGGCTTTCCCTCCATCCAGAGCGATTGCGCATATTCGAGCGACGCCTGGTAAAATCCCCCGTCACGCCGACCACGATGAACGCGGGTCCAGTCGGCCGTCAGTCGCCGATTCACCATGGGCAAATGCGGGCAATTCGGCTGATTGAACCAGAATCCATCCTCAGACAAGCGAGTCATTTGCCCAAGTTTGGGACCCTACCGCGCCATTTGAACGCAAAA